>VSKW01005249.1_pt1 | contig 11130 bp, 10 predicted proteins | sample 4798611 | NCBI WGS metagenome assembly VSKW01 (sample SAMN12179536, study PRJNA552185) | sponge metagenome | biome: deep-sea hydrothermal plumes; feature: spots directly above weak diffusing fluid; material: sea water; isolation source: sponge from the Crane site of a hydrothermal vent ...
TTTTGATAATGGAAAAGAATTTTCTCAGCATGAAGTCTTATCTAAAGCATTGAAAATAAAATGTTATTTTGCTATACCTTATGCTTCTTGGGGAAGAGGTTTAAATGAGCATACCAATGGATTATCTCGTCAATATCTGCCAAAGAAAACAGAGTTTATAGGCATAGAAAATGATGAGATTTTAGCGATTCAAAAAGCACTCAATAATAGACCTCGAAAAGTGTTAAACTATCGAACACCTAATGAAGTTATGCGAGGCATAGAAAAACCTTTAGGTGTTGCACTTCATGGTTGAATGGGCCAAATGATAAGATGCGAGTCAGATAGGGTTGCAAGATGCTAGCTGAGATCAATCAAATGGTAGTATTTACTGCAAACTGTATCTTATGTGTCATTTATTTTTTATATGAATTGTTCTTACTGGAGAGATTTTTTTTGTTATCATGATTTTCAGTTTTAGGTATGGCTTTGTATACAGACTTTTTTTAAAATAATTATTTTTAAGAGGAATATATTTTTGGAATCATTTAGGGGTACCACCATATTATCTGTTCGACGTAATGGGTGTGTTGTGATTGGAGGAGATGGCCAAGTTTCTTTAGGGCAAACGATTATAAAGGGAAATGCTTGTAAAGTCAGGCGATTGTATCGAGAACGAGTGCTCGCTGGTTTTGCAGGTGGCACTGCTGATGCTTTTACATTATTTGAACGATTTGAAGGACAGCTGGAGCAGCATCAAGGCCATTTAGTGCGTTCAGCTATTGCCTTAGCAAAAGATTGGAGAACAGATAAAGCCTTGCGAAAATTGGAAGCCATGTTGATTGTTGCTGATCACCAAGCTTCTTTAATTATCACAGGGATGGGAGATGTTATGGATGCAGAAGATGATATTTTAGCTATTGGATCAGGTGGTTCTTTTGCAAAAGCTTCAGCTCATGCTTTGTATGACAATACAGACTTATCGGCTCGACAGGTTGTTGAAAAAAGTTTGAAAATTGCTGCAAATATTTGTATTTATACCAATCAAACTTTAGTGATTGAAGAATTGATTGAAAAAAAATCGTAAACTAAATTGATATAGAGTAGACAGTATGTCGCAAATGACCCCTCAAGATACAGTTGAAGAATTAGATAAGTTTATTATTGGTCAAAAAAAAGCCAAAAGAGCTGTTGCTATTGCATTACGAAATCGTTGGAGACGGATGCAGTTGCCAAAAAATTTAAGACATGAAATAACGCCTAAGAATATTCTGATGGTTGGGCCAACAGGTGTTGGTAAGACTGAAATCGCTCGTAGAATGGCAAAATTTTCTAATGCTCCTTTTGTCAAAGTAGAAGCGACTAAATTTACAGAAGTAGGTTATATTGGGCGTGACGTTGATTCTATCATTCGAGACTTAATGGAAGTTTCAATGAAATTGTTTCGAAATCAAGCATTGAATGAGTCGAAATCTAAAGCGTATGATTTAGCAGAAGATCGTATTTTAGATATTTTATTACCAGAAGCTAAAAATACGTCAAATGATGAAAATGAAATGGATTCTTCTGCAAGGCAAGTGTTTAGAAAGAAATTAAGAGAAGGTCTTTTAGATGATAAATTAATTGAAATTGAGCTTCGAAATGCTCGCACAGGTGTTGAAATTATGGGGCCTCCAGGCATGGAAGAGATGACCAATCAATTACAAAGTCTGTTTTCTAATTTAGATAAACAGAAAACAAAAAAACGTCAATTATTAGTCAAAGAAGCGGTTGTATTATTACAAGAAGAAGAAGCTTCTAAATTAGTCAATGAAGAAGAAATTAAAATAAAAGCTGTTAAAACAGTTGAAGAAAATGGGATTGTTTTTATTGATGAAATTGATAAAGTTGTAAAAACAGGAAGCCATAGTGGAGAAGTGTCAAAAGAAGGCGTTCAGCGCGATTTATTACCATTAATTGAAGGCTGTTCTGTGAATACTAAATACGGCATAGTGAAAACAGATCATATTCTATTTATTGCTTCGGGTGCTTTTCATTTAAGCCGTCCTTCAGATTTGGTACCTGAATTACAAGGTAGATTGCCTATTCGAGTTGAGTTATCGGCGTTAAGTGTTGAAGATTTTAAGCGCATCCTCGTTGAACCTGATTTTGCTTTAATTTTTCAATATCAAGCCTTATTGAAAACAGAAGGACTAGATATTACTTTTAAAGAAGAAGCGATTGAGCGTATTGCTGAGCTTGCATGGCATATGAATGAAAATACAGAAAATATTGGCGCAAGGCGACTGCATACCGTACTGGAGCATTTATTGTCTAATATTTCTTTTTCTGCAGATCAATTAGCAAAAGAAGAATCTTGTATTACTATTGATAAAGCCTATGTCAATCAACATTTAGGTGATTTGACAACAGATGAGGATTTGAATCGATTTATTTTATAAAGTATGCTGTAGAATGAAACAGTTTTTTTTAATAGGCTTTCATTTTATGATGAAAAAAAAATGATATCAGTATGGCTTCAATATTTTGTAAAATTATGCCGATGTTTGACCTTAAAAGCGTTATCTTCGTCAGTTTTAGAGAGTATTTCTTTATTAGGGCATAAACATTATCATCATGCTAATTTTGATGTCGCTTCAAATATTTTTAGATATTTATGTTTATATGACTCAGATAGTATTGATTATTTAATTTTGTTAGGTATTTGCGAATTTAAAAAAAATCGCTATTACCTAGCCTTAGAGGCTTTTCATCAAGTGCTTTTAATTCAGTCGAATCCCAAAGCTTCTTTTTATTCAGCATTAATTTATTTAATACTGAATCAACGAGACTTAGCGCAACAGCATTTATTAGATTGTACGGCTTTGTTAACATCAAAATCCTGATTTTACATGGTTTTCAGATTGAAGATAGGCTGTATTCGAATCATGATCTCTGTTTTTTTTAACGATGATTCGTTATTTGAGTATCGTTAAACCATTGCAGTAAGGCTGTAGTGCTGTTGGAATATGAATGTGTCCTTCATTTGTTTGATAATTTTCAAGTATGGCTACCAGTGTTCGCCCTACAGCTAAACCTGAACCGTTGAGTGTATGGACAAGCTCTATTTTTCCAGTCATATTTTTAAATCGTGTTTGCATACGTCTTGATTGGAAGTCAGTACAATTAGAGATAGAGGCAATTTCTCGGTATTTTTGTTGGCCAGGGAGCCACACTTCTAAATCATAAGTTTTAGCGGCACTGAAGCCTAAATCGCCAGAGCATAATGCGGCTACACGATAAGGTAGATTCAAGGCTTTCAGGACGTTCTCAGCGTGACAGAGCATCTCTTCTAAAGCTGAGAAAGATTCGTCGGGATGTGTAATTTGCACTAACTCAATTTTATCAAATTGATGCTGTCTGATCATACCGCGCGTATCTCGCCCATAACTGCCTGCCTCACTTCGAAAACAAGGGGTATGTGCTGTTAATTTAATGGGTAATTGAGCTAAATCAAGTATTTTGTTTGCTGCTAAATTAGTTAATGGGACTTCAGCTGTTGGAATTAAATAATGTGCCTGTGTTTCGTTATTGGTTTGTATTTTAAACAAGTCAATTTCAAACTTAGGTAATTGCCCTGTATTTTTTAACGCATTTTCATGGACTAAATAAGGCGTATAACACTCTTCATAACCTTGTTTAATTTGAAGATTTAACATAAATTGAGTTAAAGCTCGATGTAACGTTGCGATCCCGCCTCGCATGACTGTAAATCGAGCACCTGATAGTTTGGAACCTGCTTCAAAATCTAAGCCATATAACTTTCCAAGCGCAACATGATCTTGTATGTCAAAATCAAAAGCATGAGGTGTTCCCCAGTGTTTGATGATGTGATTATCTGTTTCATTTTTACCAATAGGCGTTGATTTGTGAGGGATATTCGGTATATCTAGTTCTTTATTTTCAATGATTTTTTTGAGCATGTCTAGCTCGGATTCTGCTTGTTTTAACTGTTGTGACATTACATCTAAAGTTTTTTTTAATTGTGCTGTATCTTCTTGAGCAGCTTTCATTCTTCCGAATTGTTTAGATTTAGCATTGCGTTCTGCTTGTAATGTTTCGGTATCTATTTGTATTTTTTTGCGTTTTTTTTCTAAATTTTTAAAATCTATGACATCGAGTTGATAATTTTTATGCGCTAAAAGAGTCGCGACATCATCTGGTTGATTTCGTAGTAATTTTGGGTCTAGCATGATATTGTTCGCATCAGTTCATCTGAGGTGAGGAAAGGTTTTATGAATAACAAGAATATATCAAATCATCCAGCAGGTTATCTTACAAGATAATCCGCTTTATGTCACAAATCAAGTAATAACTTCGTAGCACGTGTGGGATAGGCTGTTTTGACTGGTGTTTGAAGATAGTGTTGTGATGTTGTTTTTAAATAATCAAAAACCGTTGGTCTCATACGAGATCAAAGGTTTTTTTAATTAGATTATAAAATAGAATGATTTCAATTTAGAAAACGGTTTTCTATCGTTAAAAACAGGCTTTAATAAAAACGTTCTCTTCGACGTTGTTCTCGTTGTATTTTTTTAGCGTATCGCTTCACAGCCGCAGCTGCTTTACGTTTCCGAACAGTTGTTGGTTTCTCATAAGACTCTCGACGACGAACTTCAGACAAAACGCCTGCTTTTTCACAGGAACGTTTGAAACGTCTAAGTGCAACATCAAAAGGCTCATTTTCTTTTAGGCGGACAATTGGCATGCCAGCATCACCTTCCTTAAAATAGCTTAGTGTCTAACCTAGACCCCCTATTTGGAGATTAGGTTCAAATGCAAGATAAATATAGAAATTAATTGTATTAATTCCATCTTTTTTTATATTAGAGAATAGTTGTACCCTAAAAGCATTGAATTATAAATTGTAACCTCACCCTAGGTCAAGTAAATTACAAAGGAATCTGTATAAAAGTGAGCCATTCGTATGATCACTTTTCATGATAAATGGATTTACCTATTTTGATCAAGTCTTTTATTTTGCATCTATATTCCAAAATAAGGCGTTATTTGAGAAGGTATCAGTGTATTGGTCTATGTGGTGTATGCGTTTATGAGTTGCTGAGTTCTAATTTTCCCTGAAAGATCCCTTGGTTGCCTAGTAATGATTCAATTCGTAGGAGTTGATTGTATTTTCCAACACGATCTGATCTAGATAAAGCACCTGTTTTGATTTGTCCGGCGTTAGTTCCTACCGCTAAGTCAGCGATGGTCACATCTTCTGTTTCTCCAGAACGATGTGAAATGATAGTGCGATACCCGTGTTGTTTTGCTAATTGAATGGTATGCAGTGTTTCCGATAAAGTACCAATTTGATTGAATTTAATCAAAATAGCATTGCCAATCGATAAATCAATGCCTTGCTTCAGGTATATTGGATTTGTTGCAAATAAATCATCGCCAACTAACTGAATTTTTTGACCTAATTGTTGACTCATGTATTCCCATCCAGTCCAGTCTTCTTCATCTAAACCGTCTTCGATAGACGTGATAGGATATTTTTGTGTTAGTTTTTGTAGATAGTTTGTGAATTCAATGGCATTAAATTGTTTATTTTCACTTTTCAAGTGGTATGTTTTGTTTTTAAAAAATTCAGAGGCTGCACAATCCAAAGCAAGCGTAATATCATGGCCTAGTCGATATCCAGCCTTTTGAGTGGCTTCTATAATCATTTGCAATGCCGCTTCATTTGATTCTAGATAAGGCGCAAATCCGCCTTCATCGCCTACTGTTGTATTTAAATTGTCTTGATGTAATACTGTTTTTAAAGCATGAAAAATTTCAGCTCCCATTTGTAATGCTTCTTTAAAACTTGTTGCTCCAACAGGTTGAATCATAAACTCTTGAATATCAATGTTATTATCAGCATGTGCTCCACCATTAATGATATTCATCATAGGCAAAGGTAGTCGATAAGGTGGTTTTGTATTGCTTAAATTGGCGAAATGTTGAAATAATGGTATCTTCTTATATTTTGCTGCGGCTTTTGCTGTAGCAAGAGATACTGCTAAAATAGCGTTAGCACCTAGTTTTGATTTATTCTTTGTTCCGTCTAGCTCGATCATTAAGGCATCAATTTGATTTTGCTCTAATGCGGATTTTTGAGTAAGATTCGTATTAAACAGTGTGTTAATTTGTTGAACTGCTTTTTGAACCCCTTTACCTAGATATCGGCGAGGGTCTTGATCTCTCAGTTCTAAAGCTTCTTTAGAGCCAGTTGAAGCCCCTGATGGTGCGCAAGCTCTACCTATTTCACCACTCGTGAGATGTACTTCTGCTTCAACAGTTGGATTGCCTCTAGAATCTAATATTTCTCTAGCAATCACAGTAGCAATCGTGGCCATAATATATTAAGCTCGCTATAAAATAAATTGTCGGTGAATAGAAGTGTATTAAAAGCAATATTATACAGCAGAGTCATTATAAAATCTATTTGTAAAAATGTATTGAAAAGAAGGGTTCTATTTTTTTGAAAATCAATCAATCAATCGTTCGTCTATTGCATTCATTATTAGGCACTTAAATAGGCAATATTATAGCGTATACAAGACCAGTAACGCAGTCAATGTTAAACAATCAGTGATGTGAATTATAGTGATGCTTGAATTTAAAAACACATTAAATCGATCTGAATTAAACTTAGATCCTATGAAGCAATTTAAAACCTGGTTTGAAGAAGCTAAACAATGCATTTTAAATCCAGAAACAGTGAGTTTGGCTACAATTGATGCGTTAGGAAGACCTGCTCTTCGTCATGTGTTTTTAAAGCAATATTCTGATGAAGGTTTTATATTTTATACGAATTACCATAGTAATAAGTCTAAAAATTTAGAATTAAATCAACAAATTGCAATGTCATTTTTTTGGTCAAAATTAGAACGTCAAGTGAATATACAAGGTGTGGCTGAAAAAGTTAATCCGAAGATCTCAAATGATTATTTTTTATCACGCTCAAGAGGCAGTCAAATCAGTGCATGGAGCTCTCATCAAAGTTGTGTTATTTCAGATCGAAAAAAATTAGAAAAAAACTATCAATTTGAAAGTGAGAAATGGCAATCAAAAAAAATGATGTGCCCACCTTTCTGGGGTGGGTATTTAGTGCGTCCAACTGCTATTGAGTTTTGGCAAGGACGCGAGCATCGATTGCATGATCGTTTTATCTATAAGCGCAGTAAAAACCTTGCCTGGGAGATTAGTCGCTTGTCACCATAAGTGCTTTAATTTCTGGATAATTGAGATTGTTTTTTTATTTTTTTTGAAAGATCATGCTAATAAATTTGCATTTATTGTTTAAATTATCTATTTTTTAATTAGTTATACTGTTTTTTTAAAAGATGTCATAAGGCATAATGATGATAATGCGTTGAATATTGCTATGCGAATAATATTGAGTTAATGATTATTTTTTGTGTACAATGGTAATATAGGATGACATTAAATGTATTTTGTTTATAGTCCATGCTTAGCTTGCTTTTAAAAGATTAAAGTGAATGTTTAATGATGATGCTATATGTGTTTCAACGGGTAGCTCCCTAGAAACAATTCATAACATATCGCATGATCGGGTACCTAGAGAGCACGTGCTAAAGGAGATAGCTATGAGTATAATAGAGCTTGAATTAGTAAAGAGTTTAGCTTCCAAAAAACCTGCATCGGCTAAAAAGGCTGTTCGAAAACCAACCTTGAAAAAGAAAGTAGCCCCTAAGAAGATCGTTCTCAAAGCAGCAGCTAAGAAAGTAGTTGCTAAAAAGCCAGTGCGCAAAGCAGCAGTTAAGAAAGTAGTTGCTAAAAAGCCAGTGCGCAAAGCAGCAGCTAAGAAAGTAGTTGCTAAAAAGCCAGTGCGCAAAGCAGCAGCTAAGAAAGTAGTTGCTAAAAAGCCAGTGCGCAAAGCAGCAGCTAAGAAAACAGTCCGTAAATCAACTATTAAGAAAAAAGTAGCTGTTAAAAAAACAGTGCGTGGAGCTGTTGCGAAAAAAGCCGTTCGCAAATCAACTGTTAAAAAAACCACTGCTAGAAAATCATCTGTTAAAAAGAAAGTAACAGCTAAGAAAGCAGTCCGTAAATCAGTTAGTAAAAAAACAACAGCTAGAAAACCAGTTGTGAAAAAAGCGTCTGCAAAGAAAGCTATAAAAAGATCGACTGCTAAAAAAACAATTCGTAAATCATCTGTTCTACGCGGTGCTGCAAAAAGAAGATAATGATATGCTGCATAAAAAAGCCGGAACTATGTTTCCGGTTTTTTATGCAGGCGAGAAAACATAAAAAATATGTTAAAATAGAAAAATATCAACAGGATAAATAAAAATCTTGATGGATAATATGGTTTATTTTTCATCAAAATGTAGATAACACCTTAATTTTTTAGCATGATAATAATATTTGTGAATATATGATCCAATTAAATGAAATTTCTTTATATCGTAGTAGTTTGCCTTTATTTCAACACGCATCATTAAGATTGTCACCAGGTGAGCATGTTGGTGTAATAGGGCGTAATGGCTGCGGAAAATCAACCCTTTTTTCTATTATTTTAGGTGATATTGAAATTGAATCAGGTGAAAGAATTATTTCTCCAAAATTACGAATATCGCATATGTCGCAAGAAGTATTAGCTTTAAAATGTAATATTGTGGATTATATTTTAGATGGTGATTCTGTATTACGTCATATTGAAGCGTCTATTCAAGAAGCTGAAAAGCATAATAATACTTCGGAAATTACGTACTGGTATGATCAATTAGGATTGCATGATGGATATACTGCGCATTCTAGAGCAGAGCAATTACTCCATGGTTTAGGATTTAAGCAACAAGAGATGGAACGTTTAGTTCAAGAATTTTCAGGTGGTTGGCGTATGCGTTTAAATTTAGCGCGCGCATTAATGTGCCCTTCTGATATTTTATTATTAGATGAACCAACAAACCATTTGGATATGGATGCAATTTGCTGGTTAGAAGGATGGTTAAAGCAATATACAGGTACTTTGTTAATGATTGCTCATGACCGAGCATTTTTAGATCAAGTTGCTGAATCTATTGTGCATATTGAACAGCATGTTATCAAAGTGTATAGCGGGAATTATACAACATTTGAAAAAACAAAAGCAGAGCAATTACATTTACAAGAAGCTATGCGTCAAAAGCAAGAAAAGCAAAGAGAGCACTTACAGTCTTTTATTAATCGATTTAAAGCGAAAGCAACGAAAGCAAAGCAAGCGCAAAGTCGCATGAAAGCTTTAGAAAAAATGGAAATGATTGCCCCCGCTTATGTGAATTCATCTTGTCAGTTTAAGTTTCAGAATGCAGATAAAATTTCAGATCCTTTATTGCGGATTGATTCAGGTAGTGTGTCTTATCAAACTGAAAAAAAAGAGATAACTGTTTTAAAATCTTTAAATATTTCTATTCATCCAGGACAGCGAATTGGATTATTAGGATTTAATGGCGCTGGTAAGTCAACTTTAATTAAAGCATTATTAGGTCATTGTACCTTATCAAGTGGGACACATATTACAGGAGAACATTTAGTTATCGGTTATTTTGCTCAACATCAAGTAGAAAGTTTAGATCAACAATTAACACCTTTTATGCATATTCAACGATTATCTCCCGGCGTAAGAGAACAAAAAATATTTGATTTTTTAGGATCTTTTGATTTTTTTGGAGATAAAGTACATTCACCTATTTACCCCTTTTCAGGTGGAGAGCAAGCACGTTTAGCTTTAGCGTTATTAGCATGGCAAAAACCTAATTTATTATTACTAGATGAGCCTACAAACCATTTAGATATGGAAATGCGCCATGCTTTAACCATGGCATTACAATCTTTTTCAGGAGCAGCTGTTATTATTTCGCATGATCGTGCTTTGCTAGATACTGTTGTTGATGAATTTTGGCTGGTTCATGAAGGGATTGTTGCGCCTTACGCAGGTGATTTATTAATGTATGTGAAAGCTTTAAAATCAGGGACTTTGGCTCATGATCATCGCCCATTGAAAGATCAAGACACAATAAAAAAATCTAATCATGCACGTCGGACCTCTTCAAAAACAACTTCTCTGCAGCAAAAACTGCAAAAAGAATTAACATCAGTAGAAAAAAAAATGAAAATGAGGCAAGACAAGTTAAATGAATTAGCGAGTCAATTAAATGACTCATCACTTTATCTTGCCAATCACTCAGATCAACTTCAAGTATTGCTAAACCAACAATCTGAGTCTAAGGCTGTGTTTGAAACACTTGAAATACAGTGGCTGACAGTCACTGAGCAACTCGAAAAATTATTATAAATGTTACCTCCTGTAGAGCAAGATCAAACTGTCGCAGTATTGCAATCAGAATACTGGTCTACGGTTCAATCTGACTTATTAGCAAAACGCTGTTGTTGTATGGTCTTGCCAGATCAACCGGTTACTCAAATTACTAGCGTGCCGTATGTAGTGAGTATGAATGCAGCATACCAGTTATATGTAAAAAAAACAGGCTACAATAAATTAGGAGCGGTCTGGGTTGATTTTTGTTCTTCTAAATTGCATTATCGGCAGCATGCTGCTCGAATTCGTCAAGAAGCCTTAATTAAAGCAATAGGTGTTTTAGAGTCTAAGGCAACCTTGCGTGTTTTAGATTGTACTGCAGGCTTAGGAGTTGATGGATTTCTTTTGGCTTCAGCTGGCTGTCAGGTGAATTTATTAGAACGATCACCTATTATTAGTGCTTTATTAGAGAATGGCTTATATCGGGCCTCTCAAACAGTCTCATTATCTCACGTCATGAAACGCTTATCTTTGCAAATGATTGAAGCTAAAAATTATTTGAAAAAGCTTATAAAGCAACAAGAGTTTGATAAGTATGATGTTATTTATTTAGATCCTATGTTTTCTAGTCAAGCAAATACAAAGAGTGCAGTGAAAAAAAATATGCAATATTTACGTGATCTGCTACCTGTTTTAGCAGATATAGATTTATTGGCATTAGCTTACCAGATTGCACGTTATCGTGTTGTTGTTAAACGACCTCGTTTATCTCCTTTATTGAATTCTGATTTGATACCTACTTCGCAACATATCGGTAAAAGTAATCGATTTGATATCTATTCAAAAAAATCATTAAAAAA
>VSKW01022685.1_pt1 | contig 10988 bp, 10 predicted proteins | sample 4798611 | NCBI WGS metagenome assembly VSKW01 (sample SAMN12179536, study PRJNA552185) | sponge metagenome | biome: deep-sea hydrothermal plumes; feature: spots directly above weak diffusing fluid; material: sea water; isolation source: sponge from the Crane site of a hydrothermal vent ...
GCGGGTCCTATAGTGACAAGTTTGTTGCCGAGAAGAAAAGTGTCAAATGATAGGGGAATGGGTTCTTGTAGTAGGCCTAGTTTGTCGTCTTGCGACATGCTCTTGTAGAGAGAGCTGGGTGGGTGATTGAACTGATTGTAGGGTTTGGAATTATTGTTCATAGCATCACTACTAGCATCATTGTCATCACTACTCCCATTGTTTCCATCACCGACATTCCTTCCATTCCCCCCCAGCCCTGCTCGCACTTGCGGGTCATCATTGAGGTCCCATGCCAAGCGGATGGGGGCATTGCTGTTATTGCCATAGACAACCTCCTCCAGATACTCAAGTAAGATTGCTTGGACTTGGGGGTGTTGTTTGATTGACTTGGGTAGGAGAACTGGCTTTGGGCGGTATATGGAAATAGCCGACTTGTCGTTCATGAGATGTCTTTAGGGTTTTGTGCTATGCCTATACAGATGGGCTGATGAATACAACACAACAAGACAGCCAAATGATATTGGTCTGTCTGTGTGTTGGTAATTGAGTATCGGGGTAGAGAGATTCGAACTCCCGACTTCCTGCTCCCAAAGCAGGCGCGCTACCAGGCTGCGCCATACCCCGAAATAATTGTTATTGAATAATCCTCCCGTTACATATTGGCGACTAATTCCTTGCCAAACGCTGAACAGCTTAGCTTGGTCGCTCCTTCCATTAAACGGTGAAAATCATAAGTAACCTTCTTGGTGGCAATGGTCTTGTCCATTGCTTGAATTATCAAATCAGCGGCTTCGCTCCAGTCCAAATGTCTCAGCATCATTTCAGCTGAAAGAATCAATGAACTTGGGTTGACCATGTCCTTGCCAGCATACTTGGGTGCTGTGCCATGAGTTGCCTCAAATATGGCATAGGAGTCGCCTATGTTAGCACCTGGTGCTATGCCAATGCCGCCAACTTGGGCTGCCAAGGCATCGGATATGTAATCGCCATTGAGATTCATCGTGGCTATGACACTAATTTCTTTAGGGCGCAATTGGATTTGCTGTAAAAATGCATCAGCAATGCCGTCATTGATAAGAATATCTTTGCCAGTATTCGGATTCTTCATTGTATGCCATGGACCGCCATCTAATGGCTGAGCCCCATATTCTTCACGAGCCACTTCATAGCCCCACTCTTTGAAAGCACCTTCAGTGAACTTCATTATGTTGCCTTTATGCACCAAAGTGACTGAGGGCTTGTCATTCTGTATGGCATAATCAATTGCCATACGCACCAAACGCTTGGTGCCGAAAGATGATATTGGCTTGATGCCTATACCTATGTCCTTGGTCTGTTTAATCTTGGTCACGCCCATTTCTTCTTTGAGGAATTTAAGGACTTTCTCCACTTCAGGAGTATTCGCTTCCCACTCTACTCCAGCATAGATGTCTTCGGAGTTCTCACGGAATATGATCATGTCTACATTCCCTGGTTCTTTTACTGGACTGGGAACGCCTTTAAACCACACAACTGGTCTTTGGCAACAATACAAATCTAACTCTTGACGCAATGCCACATTGAGTGATCTTATGCCACCACCAACTGGGGTGGTGAGAGGTCCTTTTATACCTACCAAGAACTCTTTTACAGCATCTAAAGTTTCTTGGGGTAACCAAGTGTCATTGCCATATACATTGACTGCCTTTTCGCCAGCATATACTTCCATCCATGAAATCTTCTTGCTACCACCATATGCCTTTTCAACCGCAGAATTAACCACATTAAGCATAGCAGGTGTGATATCCACACCTATGCCATCGCCTTCTATATAGGCAATGATAGGGTTGTTAGGAACAACTATTTTATTCCCGTCAAAGGTAATTTTCTCGCCCTGTTCAGGGACTTGAATCTTTTCAAACATAAATCTATTTTGGTTTTAAGTAATATATTAATTATAGCATAATAGAAGTTTGGCATAGATACTACTGGGCTTATATAAGCTCTAAACAGAGATTATTTGTGGAACTTGAGCTTGACTAGATGACTCCAGCGCATCAAGACGCTTGCCAGTAAAATGCAAAATATCAAGCGGGCAAAGAACACCGCTGATATGTGGGCTCCTGATAATATCGTTATTAATGAGTCCTCCAACAGAGCATGGCACATACTGATAAATACCAAGGCAATTGCCAAGTCCTTTTTGTTGAAGTTCTGTTGTTTGGACTCTGCTATTAGGGCTCCACTGCCATAAGTCAAGCCGAGTAAAGCACTCACAGCCATGATATGAGATAATCTGTTGGATATGCCCATAAACCTCAAGATGGGCTGCAGTAACACTTCACAATAGTGCACAACTTTGATAACCTTGAGCACTTCTATTGCCACCACCATGACCACGACAATAGCACTCAATGATGCCATGGCGACAACTTCACCAAGTAAAGAGGTAAAGAAGTTGGCGTCTTGGAGTTGGTTGACAGGTATTTCCCAAGATATCACTACTGGGTGGCTGAGCCAACCGCCAGCAGTATAGATAGTGTTGAGGATGAAACATAAGATGAATGCACCCACCAATCTGGTAGCAACCATATAGCCGAACTTGACGCCCAATGCCTGAGTTATACGTGCCTCAACTGGTAAGGAATGAGCAATCAACATACCAGTAGCCAAAACACTCATCTGGGCACCAGTCAATTCAGAAAATCCCTCACTGCTAGCAAGGACCGCCAAGCCAGCATAGAGATTAGATAAGATTGCCACCGCCCATACTATGGCAGTCCAGGCAGGTAAGCCGATTACCTCCATTAGTGGTTCCATAGCCAGTGCCATGTAGTCGGTTATGCCAAATCTTTCGAGGATTTTTACCAATATTACGACTGGTATCATCAATTTGATCAACTGGTAAGCCGCCTTAATACCAATTAGTAAAGATTTTTGCCAAAATTTTATAGAAAGTAATTCCAAAACGCTTAATTCAATTTATAATGTATATATTCAATCATTGCCCGGGTGGTGGAATTGGTAGACACACAAGACTTAAAATCTTGCGCTCTTTGGGCGTGCCGGTTCAAGTCCGGCCTCGGGCATTTTTGATTAATCTTGCGATATATCATGCACTATATGTAGCAGCTAATCATCTTAATGATTGTCTGCCTTCTTTGCAATATCTTTTCAAACATCTTCTCCAAGATCTTCTCCAAGATATTCTAACGCCCCATCCTGTTGGGTAGAATCTCCATTCGTGTTTGCATTTGTGTTTGCATTTGCATTTGTATTCGTATTTGTACTTGTACTTGTATTTCCCTGTTGCTTAGACGGTTTAGATTGCTTGGATGATTTGGATGATTTGGATGATTTAGATGGAGCATCCATTATTTTGACTGCCTCCGCATGAGTTGCGGCTGGACGACTGGAGTCATAGCCACACTCTATGCAGGCGTGATCACCTCCTATTTCACCAACGAAGTATAAGGTGTCTTCTCTCTGACAAGAGGGGCAACGGGCAGCAGAAATGAAACGGCGACTGGGTTCACCATTTAGTCCTTTATATGAATATTCTGACAAGATGCTTGCGTGTTATATTATATCCACTCTTTGGACCTATTGAGTGCTTCCTTCCAGCGAGCAAGTAGTTTGCCCTTTTCCTCCTCACCTAATTTTGGTTTGTAGCTGGCACCAGCTCGCCAAGTGGCATTAATTTCATCTAGGTCTTTCCATATACCGATGGACAATCCAGCAAAATAAGCAGCTCCCAAAGCAGTGGTCTCTTCAATATGGGCTTTCTTGACTTCAGTGCCAAGCAAGTCGGCCTGAATCTGCATGAATAAATCACTGGCAGTGACTCCTCCATCAGCACGTAACTCATTTGATTCTACACCAGCTAATTCAGCCATATCCCCTCGCATAGCCTCAGCTAATTCTACCGACTGAAATGCAATGGACTCCAATGCTGCTCTTGCGATGTGTCCTTTGGTGGTGCCCCTAGTAATACCAATTATGGTGCCGCGTGCTTTTGCATCCCAATGTGGTGAACCAAGCCCAACAAATGCTGGCACAAAATATACCCCGCCATTATCTTCGGCAGCTATAGCATTAATTTCAGCAGCCGACTTGATTATACCTAAACCGTCACGCAACCATTGAATCACTGAACCGCCAACAAAAATACTCCCCTCCAAAGCATATTGTGGTTTAGAGTCGGGTAGTTGCCAAGCGATGGTAGTCAGTAAATTATTCTTACTTGGAATTGGAGTGTCACCAGTATTCATAAGCATGAAGCAACCAGTGCCATAAGTATTCTTTATCATACCTGGTTCGGTACAACTCTGCCCCAACAAAGCTGCATGTTGGTCACCAGCTATGCCAGTAATGGGGATTGCTGCCCCAAAGGTCTGCTCATCTGTAACTGGTGCCCTATCCAGCGGTATAGAAGATGTCACAACTTCTGGCAATATCTGCTTGGGTATTTCAAAAATATCCAGCAACTCATCATCCCACTCGCAGCTATGAATATTGAATAGCATAGTGCGACAGGCATTAGTGATATCTGTGATAAAACTCTTACCGCCACTGAGGCGATAGATCAACCAACTATCCATGGTCCCAGCCGCAATATTTCCTTTGGCTGCACTATCACGAGCACCAGGCACATTGTCTAAAAGCCACTTGAGCTTTGGTGCCGAAAAATAAGGATCAGCGACCAAACCACTCTTGGAAGTAATAATATCTTTGGACTTTTGCAGATGCCCCATCAAGTCCGTGGTGCGTTTATCTTGCCATACTATGGCGTTATGTAGAGGTTCACCAGTAGTTTTGTCCCACAAGAGGATTGTCTCACGCTGGTTGGTTATGCCGATGCAAGCCATGTCCGCCAACTTCAATTTGGCTTGTTCTAAAGTATCTTGAAGGGTGAATAGCTGAGTTTCCCATATCTCATTGGCATCATGCTCTACCATTCCCGGTTGGGGGAAATACTGGGTAAACTCTTTTTTGGACGAACTTACTAAATTGCTATTCGCATCAAAGATCAAAGATCTACTTGCGGTAGTTCCTTGGTCTAGTGCTAAAACATAAGTTGTCATAAAATAATTGTAGCATAATAAAGCGGATGTAACTAATATTGTGCAATGTCATACGCAAGGTCATAGATAGGAGGATGGAGGGCTTTGTATGTGTAGCTAAAAATGCTAATTAATAGAATCAATATACTTACTAATTTATGGCAAATGTCTTATAAAATATATTTATGCAGCAAACACTCATAGAATTACAGAAACAATTAAAAGCACTTGGCACAGCTCAAAACTGTAAGGTCTATGCACGTCATGGAGCGGATCCTGATAAGGTATATGGGGTGAGTTTTGCCAACTTGGATAAGCTCGCCAAGAGCATTATCAAGAATAATAGAGTCGTCAATGGAATAGACACAGACCATAAACTAGCCAGAGAATTGTGGAACACTGGTAATTATGATTGCCGTAATCTAGCACTTAAAATTGGCGATGGCAAAGTAATGGATGAGAAAGAAATCACTGCTTGGATTAAGCAACTAAAGAGCTATACACACATCTCAATGTTGGGTAAACTTATTGCACAGCACCCGCAGGCAAATAAATTACCAAGTAAATTATGCAATGAGAAAGATGAGATAAAACGTGGCTTGGGCTTTTCAATTATTTCTTCAATTTTGGCACAAGATCCACAGAGAATTCCATCAAAGCAACTCAAGAGTCATCTGCAACAGATTGAGAAGGATATTCACTCAAGTGCTAACTGGGCAAGATATTCAATGAATTGGACACTAATTAGCATTGGTACTTATGGAGAATATCTCAAAGATGACGCTATTGCCGTGGCTCATAAAATTGGCAAGGTTGAGGTGGACCATGGCGAGACCAGTTGCAAGACACCAGATGCGGCTTCATATATAGAGAAGTCCTATAGGCACTTCCAAACCCAATTACAGAAACAATTAAAAGCAAAGGCAAATAGTTAATGACCGATATATCTAGATTACTGAATAGTCGCGGGCTACTCAAAAAACGTTTGCTTCGTCTAGTGAAACTATTGGCTTATGCTCTGCCTTTAGGGCTACTGATTAGTTTGATATTCTTTCCGCTTCTGGCACTCGGTGCCTTCTCTTTGAGTATCCCATTGAGTGACTGGGTTATATTGCTGACAGATCATATCCCGCCCTACCTCTCTAATACTTTATTGCTGGTCTTGGGTGGTGGATTTGCTTGCTTGGTGTGGGGCGTTTCTTGTGCTTGGCTGACTGCCAACTTTAATTTCTATGGGCGATCTTATCTGAGCTGGCTACTCATACTGCCGTTGGCCTGTCCTGTGTATATTTCAGGGTTTATCTATTCTGATATATTTTCTTCTACAGTCCCAGGATTTCACGGCATCCCTGTAGCATCTTTGCTATTTGGTGCAGCCTTCTACCCCTATGTTTATATCTTCTCTTTGGCAGCATTCAAACAACAATCAATGGACTATGTCTGGGCGGCACAAACCATGGGGCTTAGTAACTTACAAATATTCAAACGCATTTCTTTGCCGATCGCTTTACCATTCATTAGCTTCGGTCTGCTACTTGCTGTCATTGAGATCATCAATGATTTTGGTCTAGTCAATCATTATTCCATCAATACTGTTTCTCTCGGCATCTATAGGGTGTGGTTGGGGCTGGGTGACTTTAATGGAGCAGTTGGTTTAGCTATCGTAACTCTCATAGCACTTATGGTGATAATGATAACCGAGGCCTATCTACTCAGCAAGCGCAAAAGATATGAAAACCAAAGTCGCCATATTCCGGTGAGAATCAAACGTCTGCAGCCAGTATCAAGTATGTTGTGTATGCTATGGTGTCTATTACCCATAGCAATAGGATTTTTGGTTCCAGTAGGATTTTTGGCATTCCATGCTCTTAAAGGTGATGGAGATGATGGCGGAGGTGATCGCCTACAAGATTTAGGAGCAGCACTCGTCAATACTTTAACTTTAATAGTCGCCGCCATCTTCATAATATTGGTTTGTGCCATACTTATTAACTACTCTGCTCGGCGTCTTTCTAAGTTCTGGCAAGTGGCTGGACAAAGCATAAATATCTGTTATGCTCTGCCTGGGACTTTATTGGGCTTTACTTGTATATTGTTTTTTAGTAAGGTGAATCAGTGGTTACCTGATAATTGGGCAATAGGTGGAATAATGCTTTTGCTCTTCGCCTATACAATCCGCTTCATCCCAGCTGCTAATAGGAGTATTCACAATGGATTAGTGCAGATTACTCCTTCAATGGAAATGGCTACAAAACTTTTTGCCCTTAAGCCCTTCACCTCTTTGACCAAGATTCACCTCCCTTTGCTTAAGGGTGCTTTGATTAGTAGTTGTCTAATAATCTTTGCTGAGTTGCTTAAAGAATTACCCTTAGTGCTTATTTTGCGGCCCTTCAACTTTGAGACCTTGGCTAGTTTTACTTATCAATATGCCAGTGATGAACGACTGGGACTTGCCTCTTTACCGGCCCTGCTTATTATCTTCACTGGAATACCAGTTCTCTATGTTCTGCATAGATCTTTAACTGCTGCCCGCGGCGAAAAACACTTCTAAGGTAATAAGTCCATCATATCAACGGCCAGTTCACGCTTATCTTGCCAAGTGCTGAGGTTGCCTTTTTCAAGGGTTCCCAATTTGTCACACATGTTAATCGCCTCTGTCTTATCATGGCTAACAAAAATAGCCGTGATATTTCGTTGTTGGAGATACTCTCTAACTGAAAATGATAGCTCTCGTTTTAATGACACATCTAATTTAGCAAATGGTTCATCAAACAACATTAAGGGTTTGGCAGTAGCCAAGGTTCTACCTATGGCTATGCGTTGCTGTTCTCCGCCAGATAATTCATAGGGATATTTGTCCAACAAATGGTTAGAATGAAGTAGCTGGCTAATTTCTTGTAATCTTTCCTTCTTTGTCGCAGTTGGTAATCCTTGTAAACCAAAGATCAAGTTTTGCTCGGCACTGAGGTGCGGGAATAAAGCCATCTCTTGGAATACCATCCCGACAGAACGTTTAGCTGGTTCTTGTAACCAATTAGCCGTGGAAAGAATATTCCCGTCAAAACAGATGGATCCTTGATCTATGCTAATGAACCCGGCAATTGCCTGCAACAGGGTTGATTTACCAACACCATTATTGCCCATTATTGCACCTATCTCTCCTTTGGCAAGTGAGAGATTAAGACCTTTAAGCACTAAGTCGCTTTTATGGGTACAAGTTAAGTTATCTATTGTTAGCATGATCTTCTATTCATATTATAGATTATTACTAATTATTAGCTAAGCATAAAGATAGCTAATTGTCCTATATAATAGTGGAATGATACTAAACGATAAAGTTCCTATCAAAATAAATAATCCGCTCATAGAGCAGGAGGATTTTGTTGTCAAGGTTGCCGACTCGGAAGAAGAAATACAACAGGCATTGCGGCTTAGGTTCAAGGTATTTAACTTGGAATTGAGCGAAGGACTGGATAGCTCGTTTAGCAAAGGGTTGGATATGGATGATTTTGACGACCAGTTTGTGCATCTAGTTGTCATCTATTGTAAAACCAATAAAGTCATCGCCACTTATAGAGTGCAGAATTACACTATGGCAAAAAATGGCAATGGTTTCTACAGTGCTGAAAGGTTTGATTTCAGCAAATTTTCCATGGATATTCAAAAGAAAAGCATAGAGACCAGCCGTGCTTGCGTGGCACGTCCTTATCGCAATTCCATAGTGATGGGGCTGTTGTGGAAGGGCTTAGCAGCTCTAATGCTTTTGAATAATGTCCGCTATTTCTTCGGTTGTAGTTCAGTGCAGAGCACCGATCAGCAAGATGCTAATGGCTTAGTGAGGTTGTTTAATGAAATGGGTGTGTATCATGATAAGATCCGTCTCAAGGCACTGGAGGACTTTCGGTGTGACTATGAAGAGAGCACTGCTGATATTAGTCAAGTGACCTTGCCGCCTTTGTTTAGCATCTATCTAAAATTCAAGTGCACTATATGCAGTGATCCCTGTTTTGATCGTGATTTCAAGACCATAACTTTTCTAATTTTATTGGATGTGAATAGATTACCATCAAGAGTAGTTGAATATTTTGCTGGTAAAAAATAATAACTCACCTAATCAGCTAATTTTCTGCTAAAATACTTTTTAAACCTTACAGATAATACAACAATTAGATTAATTAACAAGATAGATTAAAGGAAATGGATAATTTATTAAGAATACATGATGAGGCAAATACTAGGCACATTAAGAACTTTAATGCCGAGTCGCCCATGGCAGAAACAAATAGGTATCTAGTCAAAATTGCTGAGACCCCCGAAGAATTGGAGGAGGTATTCAAGCTCCGCTTTAGGGTCTTTAATTTAGAAATGTCAGTCGGTCTGGACTCTGCATATGACAAGCAAATGGACATTGATTCTTTTGATGCGGATGCTTTGCAACTCATAGTAGTTAGTAAAGAAAACAATAAGATTGTCGCTACTTATAGAATTCAAAATTATGAAATCGCCAAAAACGGCACGAATTTCTGTGGATCTGATAGGTATGATTTATCACAAATGCCCGAAGAAATTCTTAAGAGTTCTTTGGCTGTAAGTCGTGCCTGCATAGAACCAAATCATCGCAACTCCAAAGTGTTTCATGTTCTGTGGCAAGGTTTGGCAATATGCCTTGTTGAGAATAATCTCAGATATTTTTGGGGATGTAATTCCATACCTAGTAGCAACCCACAAGATGCCAATGGCTATGTTCAGTTGCTGGAAGCAATGAAGGTCTATCATGACAGCATAATGATTGAGGCCTTGCCGGATTCTAAATGTGAGTATCGTAAATTGCCCGTGGATATCACCAATACTGTCATCCCTCCTCTCTTCAGCCTTTATTTAAGATTTAAATGCCGTGTGTGTGGCGAACCCTGCATGTACAAAGAGTTCAAAACATTGGATTTCCTAATTCTCTATGACTCTGCCGCCATATCCGATAGACAGCATAAAATGTTTATGGGCGACCGCAAGAGAATTTATTGATCTTAACAAACTACTCTAACGAATGTATCTGACACGAAAGATATACTCGCGTTGGATCAAAATAACTCATTACGAGTTTTGGCCCACAGCCATATTCTATGCACCAGGCATAATCTATTATCTTTGGAGGTGCTGGAGAAATGGCTATCTAGGCCTGCTTTCAGTTGCTAATCCGGGTATGCTCAAGGTAGGGATATTCCAAGCGCCTAAGGTGGGGGTCCTAAACCAGTTAGCACAAAAATACCCAGAACATATTCCCAACTCATTGTCTTTGGTAGAAGCAGAAAGAAATAACTGGCCAAAATTAACTGATGCTTTTATGAAACTCCATGAACTCAAGTTCCCCATAATAGTCAAACCACAGATAGGTCAAAGAGGAGCGGATATTAAGTTAGCTGATAGTCGCGAACAACTATTAGAATGTTTAGCAGATATTCCTAAGCTTAGTAAACATCAAGATGCTCTGTATATGCTACAAGAGTTCACTCCCGGCATAGAGTATGGTGTTCATTATGCTAGGTTGCCCAATGAGGATAAGGGTTGGATTTTTTCTTTGGGTCGCAAGGATTCAATCTTTTTACAAGGAGATGGTGTCAATAATCTAAAGCACCTCATAATGAAACATCCTCGCGCCTGCATAATGTATAAAGTGCACTTGGCGAAACATAAAGATAAATTGGACTGGGTGCCAGCAAAAGAAGAAGAATTTAAACTGGTAGAGATAGGCACTCACTCGCGTGGAGCTATTTTTAACGACTCCCGCAACCTCATAACTCAGGACCTATCTAGTAAGATTGATGATCTGAGCAAGGGCTATCCTGGATTCTTCATAGGCCGCTATGATATCTTGGCATTTAGTGAAAAGGATTTGCAGGCGGGGAAAAATTTTAAAGTGGTAGAACTAAACTCTGTAATGGGTGAACCACCGCATATGTATCATCC
>VSKW01007917.1_pt1 | contig 10905 bp, 12 predicted proteins | sample 4798611 | NCBI WGS metagenome assembly VSKW01 (sample SAMN12179536, study PRJNA552185) | sponge metagenome | biome: deep-sea hydrothermal plumes; feature: spots directly above weak diffusing fluid; material: sea water; isolation source: sponge from the Crane site of a hydrothermal vent ...
AATACGAATGAACTCAATGAGTTAGAGCAAAAACATAATCACCATATTGCTAAGCTAAAGTTTATATCTAGGCATAAGTTCACTATAGCTGCTGAGAATAGATCCAGCCCTTTTTATATTACAGAAAAAGTTCTTTACCCTTTGATGATAGGAAGCATCCCTATATATTGCGGCACCAAGGAAATCTCCAAGTTAATTAACCCCCAAGCATTTATAAATTGCAATGATTATGATTCTTTCGAGCAATTAGTTGATAGAGTGAGAGAGATAGACAATGACCCTGATCTTTATCAGCGATATACTAGCGCCCGCTTATTCTTAGATGAATCTCTGATATATGATATGAGTGCAAATAAACTTAAGAATAAGTTAAGGCCGCTAATAGATGCTATTAAGCAGCATAAATTAAATTTAACTAAAAAAACTAAAACGAATGATGTCAAGCAACAGTCGGGAACTATTTTAGGCGGTTTTTTTAGCTATCTAGAATATGCCAAAAGGAAGGCAAAAGCTAGAAGAGTTGCCAATGAATGCTAGAGTGAAATAATGCAACCCAATTTTCACTCCCCATCATCTGTCATATTACCTCGTGATCTAATAGAAGGTAATATGGCCCTAACGAATATACTTATAGAATACATGGAAGATCTTCATTTCTTTGGCCCCCCTTATAAGGTAATGGAATGGTATAGAGAAAATGCAAGAGAAGTTGCGAGAGATGGAACTAGGACTGGAAGGTTTACAATAAAAGTACCAACACGTGAAGAAAAGTTAAATATTCTCCTGAAGGATATAATTCCTCTTTGTTATGATGTGTTCTTGGTTAAAGATAAGTTATTAGGATTATGCCCTTATTTACCAGGAATGTATGATATTATAGGTAAGCCCAAATTATATTTAGTTCATAAAGAGGACAGGCGTCGCTGGACAGTTAACTATTGTTTTGAAGATTTTGTCCCTCCAGCACGAGACAAGTACAAACCGATCTACCGCTTTGGGTTTAGTTATCTAATCATAGAGGATTTACCACAACAACTATTGCAAATACCAAGTGATTGGGAATTGCACTTTGAGTTTAAAGATTTTTCTAAAAAAGTTGATATTCAAAAGAATCCTTTTGCTATTAGTGAACCTAAATTCACGCTGTTATGTATTCAGAAAAATCAGCCATTGGATGCATTAGCTAATTGGTGTGATCATTATTCATCAAACCACGAGGTAGGTAGGATAATAATTTACAATAATGACCTTACAGATCCCCAAAATCTACCCGACATTCCAATTAATAATAAAGTTGAGTTGTGGTATTTGGATTGGAATTTTTCATTTCAGCTTAGGTTTCTATCTTGTCAAGCAGCTATATATAACCACGCAAATTGGTGGCTTAAGGATGCTGCACCTTATATATTTAATTTTGATCCAGATGAGTATTTAGTGAATGAAAGTGGTATGAGCTTGCCAGATTACTTAAAGCAAAAAGCAATTAGGGGTATCAGAGTTAAAGGTTATGAAGTGCCGCAGAATATACCTTTACCTCTTACCCATGATAAAGAAATCAGTAAGCTAGGAACTCCGGACCACAAGAACTGCACAAAGTATGTATTTTCTTCTAATTACTGGTATTCATTATTTACTCATTCAGCTAGGAGGTATACATTCTCAATAATTAATCCTGTATACTGGAATATTTTGCAATACTCAAGCAAGAACTTTAGGGTGTTTATTGCGCGATATTTTTATAAGGTGTTTTTCTTGTTGTCTAGGATATTTTCTGGGTTACTAAGAATGAAAAGACCGCCATTTAAAGAGATATATTATTTGCACTATAGATCAATAAATACCTACTGGATATATTCAAAAGAAACATTGAGTAACTCAAAGAAATAAATGCTTAAAGAAAAGAGTATCCAGCCAAGTATTAAACTAAGCGTATTAATGACAGTTTATAATTGTGCTGAGTATCTTGCTGCATCTATAGAGTCAATATTAAATCAATCCTTTAAAGATTTTGAGTTCATAATTATCAATAATGCTTCTCCTGATAAAGCTGCAGATATAATAGCCCACTATGCATCTCAAGATAAAAGAATTAAGGTTATTACCAACAAAAAGAATGTCAGCTTTGGTGCAGTTACGAAACAGGCAATTAGTGAAGGAACTGGAGAATATTTAGCATTTGCTCATGGTGATGATATATATAGAGACGATCGGTTAGAGAAACAAACTGCAGCATTAGACAGAGATAAAAAAATTGGTGCTGTACTTACTAGGCAGACCCATACCTCGGATCAACTAAAATATAAAGCCATTGATTCAACAATCATTAATTTTAATAGGGATATAGATATAAAGAGTAATTTATTGAGAAATATAAGGTTCCCAATATCTTCTCTGATGTTTCGCAGAGACATATTGGGAAAAAACAACATCAGTTTTACCGATAAATATGGAGGAGCTGATGACATAATGTTTTATATTAATCTTGCCCAACACACTAAGTTTTTTATAGTTTCGCAGGTTTTAACCTATAGTAGAATTCACTCTAAACAAGATTCCAACGTAAATAATGATATTGTAGTTGAAGGTCATTTAGAAGTTATAAAGATTCACTTAGCAAGATTTAATATTCAAGCAGATACAGAGTTACTGAAAAGATTTATATTCTATAAGAGATATAGAGGAAATTTAGATAAATCAATGCAGAAAGAAATTACTCAACTAGTGAAGGAGATAATTAGCATAAGTAATTTTTATGATTACTCTAGCCCTAGTTTAGGGTTCAAATTAAAATGCTTGAAGATATTATGGCAACTTACAGGGTTGCGTATTTTCTTTTCTTCATTGCTTAAAATTTACTTGCATAAATAATTTTCATTGATCCTAAGTGAATAAGGCAATATCTATAGATAAGTTATAGTGCTTATATAGATATTTCAAAACCTATACGAATGAAAGCAGTAATATTAGCAGGTGGGCTTGGTACCCGCATCATGGAAGAGACGACAACCATTCCAAAACCTATGGTGGAAATAGGCGACAGGCCTATAATATGGCATATTATGAATAGGTATGCTCATTATGGCGTTACAGATTTTATAGTTTGTTTGGGCTATAAAGGTCATATAATAAAGAATTACTTTATGAATTATCGTGCAATGCTTGGAGATATTACAGTTGATATTTTCAATGATAAAGTTGAGTTTCATTATGACCGTGCAGAGCCATGGAAGATAACTTTGGTGGATACATGAGTTGACTCCATGACTGGGGGACGTATTAAAGCCATACAGAATTACGTTAATGAAGAATATGCATTTTTTCTTACTTATGGTGATGGCTTGTGTGACGTTGATATTAGTAAATTACTTGAGTTTCATAAGAAACAGGGCACTCATGCAACTTTAACAGCTGTATCCCCTCCAGAGAGATTTGGCGTTTTGGAAATTGACGATGCAGACAAAATAGTTAAATTTAAAGAGAAAGTTGATAGTGCAGGAACTAGAATAAATGCTGGCTATTTTGTATTGTCTCCTAAAGTTTTTGAATATATACCCAATGAAAAATCGGCTATCTGGGAACAGGACTCTCTACCTAAACTGGCATCTTCTGGGCAACTTAGTGCTTACAAGCATAATGGTTTTTGGCAATGCATGGATACAATGAGGGATAAAGTTTTACTAGAAAAGATATGGGCAAGTGGTGACGCTCCTTGGAGAATAAAAGAATAATTAAAGTATTAGTTACTGGATCAAGAGGTTACATCGGTTCTGTCGTGATGCCGTTATTAAGAGAGACGGATTTTACTCCAGTTGGTCTTGATACTGGGTTCTATGCAGGAGGCGGTCTTTATCCTGAAGATGCACAGGATAAAGAGTTTATTCACAAGGATATAAGGAACATAACTGCAGACGATTTGGACGGCATCCATGCTGTAATTCATCTAGCTGAATTATCCAATGATCCGTTAGGCCAAGTGGCTCCAAAGGTTACAGAAAAGATTAATTTTGCTGGAGCTATCCATTTGGCAAGTTTAGCTAAAGAGGTAGGGATAAAAAGGTTCATATATATGTCATCATGTAGTGTTTACGGAATTGCCGAAGGTATAGTTGATGAGCAATCTAAAGTAAGCCCCCAAACGGCATATGCCAAGTGTAAGGTTATGGTAGAGGAAGAGTTGAAACGTTTATCAGATGACAACTTCTCTTTTATTGCATTGAGATCTGCCACAGTTTATGGTGCTTCTCCCCAGCAAAGATTTGATACAGCCATTAATAACCTTTCTGGTTTGGCATGGACCACTAACGTCATAGCTCTAAACAGTGACGGGAGTCCCTGGCGACCTTTCATTCATATAGAAGACGTATCACGTTTTCTTATTTATTTATTAGATTGCGATAAAAATACCATGCATCAAAAAATAGTCAATCTAGGCAAAACAGAACATAACTATCAGATTAAAACAGTTGCTGAAGCAATAGGTGAAAGGTTTAGCGATTGCCAAGTTAGTTTTGGGGCAAGCGATCCAGATAATCGTAGTTACCAAGTTAATTGTGATAAGTTGGCTGAGTTATTTCCTGATTTTATATTTAATTGGGATTTAGAGAAAGGGGTTAAGCAGCTATGGGATTTGTTCTCAAAGATTGATATGAAAGATGATGACTTTAATTCTCGTTACTATACCAGGTTGAAGTCATTGGAATATCTCGTTGCTAATAATAAAATAGATTCAGAGTTTTTCTGGCTTTAGTCGCCAATTAACCTAAAATAATTAATAGAGATTAGAGCTCTCTTAATCCATCAATTAATTCTATCTGATTACTCCAGCCGGGAGGGGACTCTAAACGATGAGGTTCTTGCATTATTTCTGTTCCTCTATAGGGAGTGCCGCCCCATTTGATATTAAGTTTTATATTACGAGCGATTTGGAAACTCTCTACAAACTCTCTAACACTCAAGACCTTGGCGGGGAATAACTGATATTTAGTATGTTTAGCTATTATTTCTTCGTTGCCATTGAAAATATTATCTATAACTACTCTATAGGCATGCAAAACATCTTGGATATGGATCGGGAATATCAGTTGGTTGCCTGGGCTCATTGATAATTCTTCTTTGCTCTTCTCAATTTTTAATAACAAACTGATCAGTTTAGGGCGAGGATCTATTGGTCCATAAATATCACATAGACGGATTGTTACAGCATTTATGCCTCTATGGTGGCTATAGTAATCAATGATGTCCTCAAATGCTTGCTTAGTTGCAGCATATAAATTCAAAGGATAATAGGATGAGGCATCACCAGCTTGCCACTGAGTGCCTGTATTTATGAAATTGGTTATTCCTTGGTTACTCATTGCCTGTAATAGGCGACAACCAAAGTTAATATTTGAATCCACTAGATCATCTAAATTACTATTTTGATGATTCCCTATGAATAAAGATGCTAAATGGATAACCAGATTGGGCTTTACTTGTGCCAATACTTTTTCTACAGCATCTAGTCCCCCCCCATCACAACGATGAATATGATCTTGTGAAATCTCTGGTAAGGATATTGCACTATTAGTCCTAGCAAGTAAATGTATTTCATCACCCTTACCAATTAAGAATTTACTGAGTTTATTGCCAATATACCCTGACCCACCAGTTATCAAGATATTCATTAATCCCAGAATTTTTGGTTAAGTACTTCTTGCAATTTTGGCAATTCTTTATCTTTTGCTGATATTATAGGATTATCATTTTTCCAATTGACATTACAATCTTGCCAATGCAGTCCAGTATCATGATCAGGTGCATAAGTAGTTGATGCCATATAAAGAACTACTGCTGGATCCGATAAGCTTAAGAATCCATGGGCTATCCCCGGAGGGATTAATACTAGGTTTTTTTTCGTTGAACTAATAACAAGGTCAATAGATTTTTGGGAAGTTGGACTTCCTTCACGTAGGTCTATCATAGCATCTTGAATTTCTCCTTTCAAACAACAGACCAGTTTATATTGGTCGTGAGGGGGGATTTGGAAGTGCATCCCCCGCAATACCCCTAGCTTAGATGTTGAATAATATGATTCCTGAATTTTAAAATTTACTCCTAATTTGTCATAAATCTCACTATGCCATATCTTAGTAAGCACGCCTCTATGATCACTAAAACTATTGGATGTTAGTTCATAGCAGCCATCAATTTCTAAAGGTTTATATTCTTTAAACATAGGGAAGGTTTATTTAATTATTGGCAGGAGAATTGAATAGTTTGTCTTGCAAAAAGCCCTGTATTGTTGGCAAGGTCTTATCCTTATCTGACAATATTGGGTTATCAATTTGCCATTGGATGCCACACTTTTGTGAGTGTACTCCACTATCGTGCTCTGGAGCATATACAGTTGAGGTTACACAAACAATAATAGATTCTTCTAATGCTAAGAAGCCATGAGCTATCCCAGGAGGCATCAACGCCATATTCCTTTGCTGGTCGTCTAATATAACAGAAGCGTTTTTGCCACTAGTTGTACTATTCCTTCTTAAGTCCACCATGGCATCTTGAATCTTACCCTGTAAGCAATATATCATTTTGTAATGTTCATGTGGAGGTAGTTGAAAGTGTAAACCACGGATAACATTCTTTTTTGAGAAGGAGTAATAGGACTCGGCAAAATTAAAATCTACGCCAATTTTATTATAAATCTCGGTATGGAATACCTTGACAAACATACCACGTTCATCTTCCATAACCCGCTGTTGAATTTCATAGCAACCATCTAAAGCTAAGGGCTTGTATTGAAATATATCTGTCATAGTAATAAAACTTGTAATAAAAATTTGCAGTGTGATTATATGGGTTTATTTTACCAAACTTTATGGGCTATACCTAGATTAGTGCCATAATAACTAATTCGCACCTACTAAATCACACTATAATGACATATATAGTGAAATTTAATTTTATGAATATTCTAATAGAGAAACCCAATAAAACATATCAGTAGAACACCTCAGTAAAATAACTTGTATGAACAAAAGTAGAGTAAATAAAGAATGAGATTGATATTAATGCCTACATGCTTGGCAAATATATTTCGTCCATCAACAACTGCTGCCAGTATTAAACTCTTGAGGGAATATGCTACTGCTGCTAACTTGGGGACGGAAGTAATTGTTGCCCGCAAGAATCTATGCTGCGGACAGCCAAGCTATACTAATGGAGATTTTAGCGGAGCTAAAAAAGTTGTGGAATATAATATTCGCAAACTTTGGGGAGCACCGAGCCAAACTCAGGGAATACTAGGAGAAGATGATAAATTAATAGTTCCCAGCGGTTCCTGTTCTGGCATGATTAAGTTTCATTATCAAAATATTTGCGGTAATAACTATAAAGAGGCTGCTAGGCAGATTGCTTTCCGCACATTTGAATTAAGTGAGTTTCTTGATCTATCCCCTATTCACGGCAAAGATCAAAATGCAGTTAAACATAACCAATCAGATGCATACTCTGGACAAGTTTCCCCTATAGTTTTTCATAGTAATTGCGCCGCCTTAAGAGAAATGAATATTATTAAAAATGCAGTATCTTCAATTGAGAAGTATACGGGTAAAAAACCTTCTAAGTTGTCTAATAATGATGAATGCTGTGGTTTCGGTGGAACCTTCTGTGTGAAATACCCTCATATAGCCCAACGTATGGCAGATAATAAATTAGAGGCGGTAGCTAATTCATTAAGTGAAAACTTAGACAAAAAATTACCGACCGCTAAAGCTATTGTCACATCAACAGATCTAGGATGTTTGCTACATTTAGCAAGAAACTCCACAAACAAGAATCTGATGTTTTATCATATCAGCGAAGTATTAAGTGGCGAGTGGCACAGATTAGCTCCTATAGGGACCTTGACAGGAGCGTTTATAGGTCCCCTGAGATTAATTTGGCATAAGATCAAATCATACTTTAAATTGAATTGAATTAATAGTATAGCAATGACAAGAGATATAAGTTTACATATAAGAAGACCATGGAAATAAGAAGCGAAAATTTTATTGCCTCTTCAGCTCAGTCCCTGCAAAATGTTAATCTGCAGGACGCATTAGAGCGTGCAAGTGATGGTTTCATTAATAAACGTGTCAAAGCAATTAGTTCAATTAAAAACTTTGAGGAATTACGTGAACAGGGTTCCCAAATAAAACAACATACCATCAAATATTTAGGGCATTATCTAGAAGAGTTTGAAAAAAATGCAACATCTCAAGGAGCTCATGTTCATTGGGCACAAAATGGTGACGAACTGAATCAGCTAGTCCTTGAAATAGCAAAAAGACATAAAGTTAAAAAAGTTACCAAAGGTAAAAGCATGGTGTCAGAAGAAACTGAATTAGGCAAGTTTTTAGAATCGGCTGGGATCAAGACACTGGAAACCGACTTGGGAGAATACATACTACAATTAGCTAAAGAAAAACCTTCTCATATAGTTGCTCCAGCAGTGCATAAAACACGTGCCGAAGTTACTGCTTTGTTTAAAGAGCATCATAACTTAGGGGAAAGAGATATAAATGAGCCAGTTGAACTGGTAGCAGAAGCACGCCAGGTATTACGTGGTCAGTACTTAGAGTCGGACTTAGGAATTACTGGTGCTAATTTCCTCATAGCCGATAAGGGTGCTATGTTGCTAATTACTAATGAGGGCAATGGTGATCTGAGTGCATCTCTGCCACCAGTTCATGTAGTAACAGTAGGCATTGAAAAATTAGTGCCGAGTTTAGACGATGCTTGGTTATTGATGCGCTTGCTAACTAATAATGCTACTGGTCAGAGGGTTACATGCTATAGTTCATTATTAGCTGGAGCAGGGACAGGAGATAACCCTCAAGAGAGGCACTTTATTCTTTTAGATAATGAACGAAGCAAGATATATAATAGTGAATATCGTTCCATGCTTCAGTGTATAAGATGTGGTGCTTGTATGAATCACTGTCCAGTTTATTCATCTATTGGTGGAGAAGCTTATGGGTCGGTTTATCCAGGACCAATGGGAGCAATTCTTACTCCGCTTATGGCGGATGCTAACAAAGCAAAGCATTTGCCAAATGCCTCGAGCTTATGCGGTAGATGTGTTGAGGTATGCCCAGTTAAGATACCCCTAACTGATCTTTTACGTAAATTACGCGAAGATAACCACTCATTCAAATGGAGAAGTATCACTAGAGCTTTTGCATTTATCACTAGGCATCCATGGCTTTATAAAATAATTTCCCCAATCATTAATCTCGGGATGAGGATAGCATTATTAATTCGCGTGACAAGATATTAAACAAACTGGGTAATTATAAACCCCAGCCATTGTTGCGTCCCAGCATAAGACCTGAATATGTCAATATGGATGATCCTTGGAGTATGTTCAAGTCACAACTACTTAAGAATTCATGTATATTAATAGAGACGGAGAGTATTGAAGGGGCTCCTGCAAAACTCAGAGATGTTTGGAAAGACAAAATTGTTCATCTATCAGATAAATCACCTTTACAGGAGCTACCTTGGCAAGAGCATGGCTATGAAAATAAACCCTATAAGGTAAGCAAAGATGTAAATCAGATAGCCACTATTGCCCAAGCAGCTATAGCTGAAAGTGGCGCTTTGATGATTACTTGCGATTACAATAATCCAAGTAGCATGAATTTTCTGGCTCAAAGCCACTGTATATTTATAAACAAGCAAAATATATATACCTATTTTGAAGATGTCCCAGATAAGATTTATGAGGAACATCAAGGTAAAGGGGCTATTAATTTTATTAGCGGGCCATCAAGGACTGCTGACATTGAGCAGACCTTACTAATAGGAGCTCATGGGCCCAAGGAATTAGTAATTCTTGTTTATGGTGTTTAGATTGCCAGTTAAGGGTATGTTAAGATAGAATGAATAACATGCATAAGATCAACATTCTCATAGCCAAACGCGGTCGCGATGATTACTTAAAAGTCGTATTGCATAATTTTAATCAAGCCGATAATACTGATAAATATGATATAGAAGTATATATTGGTGAGGATATAGAGGAGAACCTTAACAAAATAGATTATTCAGTATATGGTAATCTCACAGTAAATCATTTGTATATCCCTAATTTACCTCAAGCAGGAGATTTGTTTTGCAAAGGTTACATATTCAATAGTATGATGCAGATAATGCGACAGGATTATGATTTATTGTGCATTGCAGATTCAGATATAGTATACAGAAGTAGTTTCTTTGATGAAATTGCATCCATTCTTGGTGATAGTGAAAATAAAGATTTATGCATAAATACAAGTGGGTTTTATACTGACCAAAACATCAATTATAAAAAAATATTGCACGATAATTATAGTTATGAAGAAATACTAAGTGATTATCCACATGTCAAGCATCCAGGGTGTTCTCAAATATCTATAACTAAGTCCTATCATCAATTTATCAAGAACAAGTTAGGCATTAAAAGCATATATGATACCAACAGCTTGGGCTATTATTTCATGGGCTGGGGAAGAGAGGATACTCTTGTTAATAAGATCATTGCTAAATCTAAAGTTAAAGTTATTAACCTGGATGATGCATGGGTTCATGTATGGCATGAACCACAGGCGATGAAGGACGATACATTGTTATACAATAATAGCATTATGGCACTTCTTCACGACGAAATTAAAGAACGTTTTAGAGCTAAAGAGCTTTAATATTTAAACTTAGCCAATTAATTATTATCAAAAAATGCCCAAAATATTATATTATTTATCTTGCCAAATATTGAAATTTAGTTTTATATCGCGAATAAGGAATACGAAATAAAGCCATAGAAAATTAGTAGCTATTTTCTCTCTCCGTTTAAGAAGTTTTAAAATCGGCTTGTAATAATAATACATTAAGACATATTTGATC
>VSKW01010281.1_pt1 | contig 10840 bp, 13 predicted proteins | sample 4798611 | NCBI WGS metagenome assembly VSKW01 (sample SAMN12179536, study PRJNA552185) | sponge metagenome | biome: deep-sea hydrothermal plumes; feature: spots directly above weak diffusing fluid; material: sea water; isolation source: sponge from the Crane site of a hydrothermal vent ...
GAAGCCGTCCACATCCTTAAGCGGGCTAATCGCTTCAACCACCAAATTAGGGTCTAGATGCTTCGGCAAGGGTAATTGCACCAAAATACCGTGAATTTTATCGTCATTATTAAGGCGCTTAATCTCGCTTAATAATTCTGCTTGCGTAATATTGGCGGGTTTGTTGATTTTCTCAGAATAAAAACCCACCTCACGGCAAGCATTGTCTTTGTTGCGCACATACACGGCTGAGGCGGAATCATCGCCCACCAAAATCACTGCCAAGCCTGGTTTTTTGCTCAGATTTTCCACTTGATTTTTAATATTCAAGCGTAATTCTTGGGCGATTTTTTTGCCGTCAATAATCTTTGCACTCATTGTAACGCCTCCCTAACCTGTGCCAAATCCTGCTGCGTGTCCACCCCAAAACCAACTGGTGCGCAAGCGGTAGCCACATGAACAGATAAGCCTTGACTGAGCACTCTAAGTTGTTCTAGTTTTTCCACTTGTTCGTAAGTGCTACTTTTCATATTTAAATATTGTTTAATAAAACTGGCTTGATAAGCGTAAATACCCACATGTTTAAAACACAGGCTTAAATCAAAATCTTCATCTTCCCTAAACGCAGGAATCGGCGCGCGCGAAAAATACAATGCCTTGCCAAATTCATCAAACACCACTTTGACACAATTCGGGTCTAAGTATTGTTGTTTGTCAGCAATGGTTTCACACAAAGTTGCCATGTGCATTTTGCTGGCAGTTAGGTTACGCGCCACTTGGTCAATGACTCGAGCATCTAACATCGGCTCATCGCCTTGCACATTCACAATTACCTCATCATCAGCAATGCCGCACTTACCCAAGACTTCTGAGATTCTGGCAGTGCCTGACTCATGCTCGGTACTGGTCATGCAAGTGGTTGCGCCAAAACCTTGTGCAACTGCCTCAATGCGCGCGTCATCGGTGGCAATAATTACGCTTGAGGCGCCACTCTGCACAGCGTTTTCGTACGTATGCTGAATCAGCGGCTTGCCGTGAATATCTTTGAGTAATTTGCCCGGCAACCTTGTGGCATTGTAACGCGCGGGAATAATAACGGTAAAAGACATCAGTTAATTGCCCTTGCCTCGTCTTCTAGCAATACGGGGATACCGTCTTTAATTGGGTATGCTAAACCACTGGCAGTACAAATTAACTCATCGCCAATTTGCTCAAGTGGGGCTTTGCTTTTTGGGCATACTAATAATTTTAATAAGGCGGAATCAATCATAATTTATGGGTTAATCTTGTTAAAAAATCGTCACTTAACTCGGCTTCAACTTGTAAATACCACATCTGCTCGGTTGCGAATCCCTCACATTTTACACAATCCTTGGCGGTCATAATAATAGGATGATTCTGCTCAAACATCAAATCTTTTGCTGTGAAAGAATGATGGTCCTTAAAAGCATGGGGCGTTAGTTGTACGTCAAGATCACTAAGTGTATCAAAAAAACGCTGTGGACGTCCAATACCTGCAACGGCGTGACAATGCTGATTGGCAAAAAAATCCAAGGGCTGTTGCACACCAGTTGCCATATTAACAAACACTTTAGCGGTTAATTCTGCGGTGATTTCGCCTTGATGAAGCGCACCATTATTAATCACAAAATCTACTGATTTGAGTCTTGCTGGTGATTCTCTGAGCGGACCAGCAGGCAAGAAAAACCCATTACCAAAACGCCGCTGCCCATCAATCACTGCTATTTCAACCTTTCTGCCCATAGCATAATGCTGCAAACCATCATCACTAACTATCAAATCTGGCGAATAATTGGCAATTAAATCCTTAACCGCCTGAGCACGACTTTTATTCACCATCACGCTCGCCCCAGTTTCCATCGCAATCAACAAAGGCTCATCACCCGAATCATTCACTGGGGTATTGTTATTCACAAGCAAACTGCCTTGTTTGTGTGCCCCGCCATAACCGCGCGAGACCACGCCTACTGTTTTGCCACGTGCTTGAAAATACTTAACCAAGGCAATGACAATCGGCGTTTTGCCAGTACCGCCCACGGTGATATTGCCCACCACAATAACGGGGACGGCAAACTTGTGTACTTTAAACAATCCAACTTTATAAAACCACTTGCGCAAATAACTCAGCGTAATAAAAACCCCGGATAAAGGCAACAATAAATAATTAACAATACTGCGCGCGTGTAAATTTATTGTCACTCGATTAACTCATTATTGGTTTCATATTTTTTCTCAGAAAACCTTAATACACCCGCAGATACTGCCAGTATAAAAATAGAAGTCACCATAATTAATAAGTTAAATTTATCATTAGCCATTAATGATTTCATATCAATCACCATAAACCGAGTAATAGCAGTAATCGCAATAAATATTAAAAAGATAACAGGCAGACGATGGGTTTTGAAATAAATACCTGTCATTGCTCCGAGCTCTAAATAGATGAACAATAATAAAATATCTTTGAGTGATGCAAAACCGCTGTCATGCTGCATAATGACTAAATATTCACTAATCGCTGACCAAACAATAGTAGCGCCAATAACAAACAAACCAGTAATATGGAATATTTCAATTAACACATCACCCAGTTTATCAACCCTGTCTTTAGTGCTTGCATTAAACATACATTACCTCCTTTTAAAGCGCTAATTATGACAAAATAACACGCCAATGAGTATCGAATTTCAAATTTCCAGCCAATATTTACGCTCCAATCGAAAAAAAGGCTTTATTTCCTTTATTTCTGGCGTCTCGATGGTCGGGCTTATTCTGGCAGTAATGACCTTAATTACGGTTTTATCAGTCATGAACGGCTTTCAAAAAGAACTAAAAAACCGAGTGCTCAGCGCTATTTCACATTCTTATATCACGCAATACAATGGCGTAGTTGATGATTGGGAAGCACTACAACCTAAGATTGATGCGCATCCAAATGTGCTCAGCACCTCACCCTACATTGAAAAATACGCCCTACTAAGCACCAGGGTTGGTGCACAAGGGATTACCATTCGAGGTATCAAGCCAAAATTAGAGAAGCAAACTTCCGTTGTGCTAAGCAAAATGAAATCGGGTGATGCCCATTTAGGTAAGTCTGATATTTTAATTGGTTCTGGTTTAGCTGCGCAATTGAGTGTTGCTATTGGTGACAAAGTCACCCTGCTCACACCAACGCTTTCTAGTAGTATTATTGGCATTCAGCCACGATTTAAACGCTTTACTGTGCGCGGGGTTTTTGATGCAGGCGTGGCGCAGTATGACAATAATTTGGCATTTATTAAACTCTCTCAGGCGCAAAAACTCTACTCAATGAAAGATAAAGTTTCCGGCATACGCCTCAAAGTGGATGATTTATTCAAGGCAAAAAAAATCACCAATGAGGTGGTTGATAGCCTAGGCAATAATGACTATTACGGTGCTGATTGGACCCAACAAAAAGCCAACTTCATCAAAGCACTCAATCTTGAAAAACAAATGATTGGTATTATTCTCTCGCTCATCATTGCCGTGGCAGCGTTTAACATTGTCTCAATGATGGTGATGGTGGTCACTGACAAAAAGGCTGATATTGCTATTCTCAGAACCATTGGCATGACACCCAAGCGTATTGTAAAAATATTCTTTTACCAAAGCCTTATCATTGGCATTATTGGCATTGTTATCGGCGTCATATTAGGGTTGCTGTTGGCGCCAAATATCGAAGTCATCATCAGTGCTATTGAATCTATTTTAGGCTTTGAATTTTTCCCAGCTGATGTATTCTACATCAACCGATTCCCCTCAGATATTCAGATGAAAGACGTTCTTCAAGTGAGTATTGGTGCGTTTATACTGGTCGTGCTTGCTTCAATCTACCCCGCTAAGCGCGCCGGCAAGGTTGAAATCGCCAAGGTGTTAAATCATGAATAATATTATCAGTTGTCAAAATGTTTGTTACCAATATGATGATGGTAACCACACCACATCTATTCTACAAGACCTCAACCTTGAGGTAGGCACTGGGGAGTCTATTGCCATTTTGGGGCAATCTGGTTGCGGGAAATCCACCTTGCTTAATTTACTCGGCGCAATGGATAAACCCAGCAGCGGCAAAGTCATGATTAATAATGCAGATATTAGCACGCTGAATGAAAATCAAATCACTGAGCTCAGAGCAAACAATCTAGGTTTTGTTTACCAATTTCACCACCTATTAAAAGATTTCACCGCACTTAAAAACGTGATGATGCCACTATTAATAAAAGGCGTGGACAGCAAAACCGCAAGTCAACAATCAGGCGCGTTATTAGCTGCTGTTGGGTTGGGTGAGCGCACGCACCACCTGCCTGCTGAGCTCTCAGGTGGCGAGCGTCAGCGCGTTGCGATTGCCAGAGCGTTAATCACGCAACCAAGCTGTCTGCTGGCTGATGAACCAACGGGTAATCTCGATGCAAGTAACGCAGATGAGGTTTTAAACTTAATGATTGAGCTTAATCAGCAGCAAAACTCAGCGTTGGTGATTGTTACCCATGATGAGAAAATTGCCGCCAGAATGCAAAAAGTATTGGTGTTAGAAAGCGGACAACTCAACTAGAGATTCTAGTCAAGATTTGACTTGGATATAAAAAATCTAGCCAATTTTCGAGCTGGTGCGCGTTAGCGTGTTATTTTCATCCACATAACACAGCGCTGGTGCGTAATTTTTTAGCTCAGCCTCGCTGTAATTGGCATAACTGGCAATAATCAATAAATCCCCCACAGCAGCTTTGTGCGCCGCCGCGCCATTGACTGAAATCACGCCTGAGTTATCTTTGCCACGAATGGCGTAGGTGGTGAAACGATTGCCGTTATTAATATTGTAAATTTGGATTTGCTCAAATGCGCCAATACCAGCAGCGTCTAACAAAATGCCGTCAATCTCACACGAGCCTTCGTAATCCAGCTCAGATGCGGTGGTGGTTACTCGGTGGAGTTTGGCTTTTAGAAATGTTCGTTGCATATTGTTAGTCTATTTTTTATTGTTTACAGGTATTTTTTAGACTGATATTTTTTAATATTTACAAGCATTTAACTATTTGGGTTGATTCTTTTGGACTTCTACAAGGTAAATTGCTTTTAGAGCGTGGGCGCATACAAAAAGTATGCAACGAGCGATGAAAGTAATTTAACACAGTAGAAGCCACAAGAATCATCCCAAAAATTGGATCATGATGCCAGCGGCAATCGCCGAGCCAATCACTCCTGCCACGTTCGGACCCATTGCGTGCATCAGTAAAAAGTTATGTGGGTTAGACTCCAAACCAACTTTGTTAGACACGCGCGCTGCCATCGGCACAGCGGAAACACCTGCTGAGCCAATCAGTGGATTAATCTTGTGTTTACTAAACGCATTCATCAGTTTTGCCATGAGTAGTCCGCAAGCAGTGCCAATCGCAAACGCTACCATGCCGAGTAGTAAAATACCCAGCGTATCAAGCTTTAAGAAGGTCTCTGCCATGAGTTTTGAACCAACTGCCAAACCTAGAAAAATCGTCACAATATTAATCAACGCATTTTGTGTGGTGTCACTCAGCCTGTCTACCACGCCTGATTCTTTCATCAAATTACCAAAGGCAAACATGCCGAGTAATGGCGCCGCATCAGGCAGTAATAATGCCACTAACATTAACAGCATAATTGGAAAGACAATTTTCTCAGTTTTAGAAACTTCACGCAATTGCACCATTTCAATTTGGCGTTCTTTCTCAGTGGTCAGCGCGCGCATAATCGGTGGCTGAATCAGTGGTACGAGCGCCATGTAAGAATACGACGCCACAGCAATCGCGCCGAGCAAATCAGGGGCGAGCTTGCTGGCAACATAAATACTGGTAGGTCCATCAGCGCCGCCAATAATACCAATGGCAGCGGCGTCGCTCAGACTAAAATCAAACACACCAATGGCAGTTAAGCCAATGGCACCAAGCAGTGTGGCAAAAATACCAAATTGCGCCGCAGCGCCGAGCAATAAGGTTTTTGGATTGGCGAGTAATGGTCCAAAATCAGTCAGCGCGCCCACGCCCATAAAAATAATTAATGGAAACGCACCAGATTCGATGCCCACCACGTAAAACACATGCAAAATGCCGTTGCCTTCAGCAATGCCGGCGCCCGGAATATTGGCAAGGATTGCACCAAAACCAATCGGCAATAATAGCAGCGGTTCAAATTTTTTGACAATCGCTAGGTACAATAGCAACATGCCAATTAATAGCATCAAACCTTGACCCCACACCATTTGGTACAAGCCAGTATTTAACCAAAGTGTTTGTAATTGTTCCATGCCAGTAATTAAGCCAGGGTTAGCAGTGTTTGTCCAACTGCAACTGTGTCATTTTCTTTGACGCTAATATCCACCACCACACCGGCTCGAGCAGCTTTGATTTCAGTTTCCATTTTCATTGCCTCTAGCACTACCAACACGTCACCCTCGGCGATTTTTTGATGTGGCTCAACCATCACCTTCCAAATAGTACCTGAGAGTGGCGCGCCAATAGCCTCGCCATCACTTGGCGTGGACTCATCAGCAATGATTTCTTTTTGGCTGGCACTGGGCGCTGATGCATTTGCAGCAGACGCTGCCCTCATTGAGGTTACGTCACCACCCGCAGACACCTCAACACTATATGAGGTGCCTTTGAATGAAACGGTGTAAGTGCCCTCTTCCTTTTGCGTGGTAGTAGGCGCATCACTGAGCTGTGGCGTTGGTTCGAAGAAATCAGGATTGTCGCGATTTTCTAAAAACGCAATACCCACTTGTGGAAACAAGGCGTAAGTCAGCAAATCATCAATTTTATTATCAGCCAAGCTAATGCCTTTTTCAGCCACAATGGTGTCAAATTCTTGCTGCAAAATGTGCATCTCTGGGGCGATATTATCAGCTGGACGGCAAGTAATTGGCGTACCGCCATCCAATACTTTGTCCTGCAAGCCTTTATCAACAGGGGCAGGCGTAGCACCATACTCGCCTTTAAGTACGCCAGCAGATTCTTTAGTAATGGTTTTATAACGCTCGCCAGTAAGGACATTGAGTACTGATTGCGTACCAACGATTTGTGAGGTCGGTGTAACCAGCGGAATATAACCTAAATCTTGTCGCACGCGCGGAATCTCTGCTAAAACTTCATCCATCTTATCAAGGGCATTTTGTTCACGCAGCTGGCTTTCCATATTGGTCAACATACCGCCTGGCACTTGAGAGAGTAAAATTCTTGAATCAACCCCTCTGAGGGAACCTTCAAATTGTGCGTACTTAGCGCGAACCGGTCTAAAGTAGGCATCAATTTCTTCGAGTTTTTCTAAATCTAGCCCTGTTTTTCTTGGGCTATTTTCTAAAATAGACACCACAGAATTGGTCGCTGAGTGCCCGTAAGTCATACTCATTGAGCCAATGGCAGTGTCCACTCGGTCAATCCCCGCTTCAACAGATTTGATAATGCTGGCAGTTGATAGCCCAGTGGTAGCGTGCGCATGCAATTGAATAGGAATGTCAATGGTGGCTTTGAGTTGCTTGACCAAATCATACGCCACATAAGGTTGCAACAAGCCTGCCATATCCTTGATGCACAAAGAGTGTGCACCCATATCCTCAATGGCTTTTGCCATGTCAAGCCACGTTTGCATATTGTGCACCGGACTGACAGTGTAAGACAAAGTGCCTTGTGCATGCGCGCCGATTTTAATGGCTTGGTCGGTGGCAGTTTTAAGATTGCGCACATCGTTCATCGCATCAAAAATACGAAAAACACCTACGCCATTTGCCCCGCACTGATCCACAAACTTGCGTACAACATCATCAGAATAATGACGATAGCCCAATAAATTTTGCCCGCGAAGTAGCATTTGCTGCGGGGTATTTGGCATGACTTTTTTAATTTCACGAATCCTATCCCAAGGGTCTTCGCCGAGGTAACGGATGCATGAATCAAAGGTAGCGCCACCCCAAGATTCGATTGACCAATAGCCAATTTTATCGAGTTTATCAGCAATCGGCAGCATGTCATCAATGCGCAAGCGTGTTGCAAATAACGACTGATGTGCGTCTCTAAAAACCAGCTCAGTTATTTCAACCTTATCACTGATTTTTTTTAATTTTTTAGAAAACATATTGAACATAATCTTTATGCGCCTGTGTGTAATTTAATCGCTTGCTCAATGACAAATTTAGTCTCTTCATCAATTTCCGCGTCAATCCCGCCAATGCCATCATTTTGTTTTGGCGTGTTGATTGCTCGAATGACAATCGACATCAGCTTGGTTACAAACACCAACAGCGTTAAAAATAAAAATACAAAGCCCATGCCAAATAAGGTTAGGCTGATGGCTTGTGCTAATAACTGCGTTTGTTCCATATTTTTTTATGTTTGGTACCGATGGGCGGGGTCGAACCGCCACTTCCGAAGAAACTGGATTTTGAATCCAGCGTGTCTACCAATTCCACCACATCGGCTTAATTTTACTAACGTATCTAGTACGTCTATTTTGCACTAATTCTAATCAAAAATTACTTTGAGTGCATTATATTTTATTTGAAATTGCTTGAAAAATTTGTCAAATCAAGGCAAAAATAAAAGAGTTTATAAATTATAAATGACTGTTTTTTAACGCAGAGTTGACGAATTTTTCAAGCAATTTATTTGTGTCTAAAGGTTATACGTCCTTTTGTTAGGTCATACGGCGTCATTTCCACAGTAACCTTGTCTCCCGGCAATATACGAATATAGTGCTTACGGATTTTGCCAGAAATATGTGCCAATACACTATGACCATTTTCCAATTCCACCGTAAAGGTCGTGTTCGGTAATTTTTCTTTAACCACCCCTTCTAACTCAATATAATCGCTTTTTGACATCTGTTATTATTTGTTTGAACATTAGTAAAGTGCGCTATTTTACCCCATTGCGGCTTGCTTGACACAAAATACACAGCAACAACAACTCGTGTTTATTGTTGTAAAATGCTTGTACACAGGCACTTTTTTAAACACACTTAAATACCATGAAAATAAGTTTTGAATTTTTCCCACCAAGAACCGACAAAGGCAAGCTCGCTTTATTACAAACCAGGCAAGTATTGAGTGCGGTTAATCCTGAGTATTTTTCCACCACATTTGGTGCTGGCGGTACCACGCAGGATGCCACTTTAGAAACGGCATTAGATATTCAAAAAAATGACGCTGTTCCAGCAGCACCGCACCTGTCTTGCATTGGTTCTTCAAAGCCAAAAATCAAAGAATTACTTGATAAGTATCAAGCCGCAGGGGTTAATCGTATCGTTGCACTGCGCGGGGATATTCCCTCAGGTGTACGCGATATTGGTGATTTTCATTACGCCAATGAATTGGTTACATTTATTAAATCCAACTACAACGATTATTTTCATATTGAGGTCGCAGCTTACCCTGAGTCACATCCGGAATCTAGCAACATTCAAGCCGACTTAACGCATTTTGCTAATAAAGTAAAAGCCGGTGCAGACGCAGCGATTACTCAATATTTTTATAATGCTGATGCGTATTTTAGGTTTAGAGATGAGTCTCAAAAGTTAGGCATCAATATCCCTATCACTCCCGGCATTATGCCGATTACCAATTACACGCAATTGGTGCGATTCTCTAATTTGTGCGGTGCTGAGATTCCTAAATGGATCTTGGAAAGATTGGCACTTTATCAAAACGATTTGCCGTCCTTAAGTGCATTCGGAACAGAAGTGGTATCTAACTTATGTGACAACTTACACAATCAAGGCGTGGATAGTTTTCATTTTTACTCAATGAATTCTGCCGAGCCTTCACTTAAAATTGTTAATAATTTAAAGTCTTAATGAGATTGTTGTTTTACCCAGCTTTGTAATTTGTGTAGGGCGTCTTTGTCTTGCGCATGACAACATTGTTCAAGTGATTCCAATTGTTCACCTAACTGCGCAAATACCATTTCATAATGCTGGTTTTTGATTTCTTCTTGATAAAGCTTGGTTTTTAGCCCGGCAATCACACTCATAAAGGCTTTTTCATTCTCCGTTTGCGCCGCTTCGATAGCACTTGCCTTAAACATGGCATTGTCTTTAATTTGTTGCATTTTTTGTATATGCTTATCTTGCTCAGAATGCACACTCACATTCGGATAAGCTAGGCGCAGGCTGTCAATCGTTACGTAGCCCTCATGTGTGTGTAATTTGCCATTATTAATTTGTGCTTGAATGTCAAAACGACTAATCCCCAACATTTTTGCCGCCTTAGATACGCTTAACTTAACCATTACTCTCTCCCTAATTTAACCTGTGATTAACAAAGTAACTCTATTTACGCCATTTGTCAAGTTTTGACGACACGTTTTATCGCTTCAACCAGCCCCACATCGCTGGTTTGTGGCGCTACTTCAACCCAATTAAAACCAATTGACCCAGCATAAGTCTTGATTCTCTCACTTAATACCACCAATGGATAAGCCTTGATTAATTGCACCGCATCAGGATTTATCGCCTCAAACATCAGTAGCATACTAGATAAATTCTCAATACTGGTAATGGTCACAATACCATGACTGTCATGCAAAAACTGCGTTAATGCCGCCTGATGGCTTGGCGTCACATCACACTCAGTACGCTCATAAACCTCAATGTATTCAACGCTATTACGCGCAGCTAACCCTTCTTTAAGTGTTTCTCTGCCGCCCCTACCTCTAAAAATCAAAATAGTTTGTTGGCACAATTGCTTAACCATCGGCATGGCCAGTAGTGCTTCGCTAGAGGCTTTGTTGGCCGGGAATCCAGCCACTTCAAAACCATAATCTTGTAGTTTATTTGCTGTGCTAGCACCCACAGCCAA
>VSKW01002592.1_pt1 | contig 10800 bp, 13 predicted proteins | sample 4798611 | NCBI WGS metagenome assembly VSKW01 (sample SAMN12179536, study PRJNA552185) | sponge metagenome | biome: deep-sea hydrothermal plumes; feature: spots directly above weak diffusing fluid; material: sea water; isolation source: sponge from the Crane site of a hydrothermal vent ...
CAAATGAAAGCATTAGATGAAGCACTTTTGTCAGAGAGTGTGTCTAAAAATACATTCATTAAAAATATACACCAAATGATCTACAGCCTAAACATGACAATTGATGTAATAAGAAAAACAAGCATATTCACAAGCGACACAGATAGAAATATGACTGAAACCAATCCTCAAGAATTAACTGATTTATTAGCTAATATGTCGTGTTTCATGCTTTAACTTCACGAAAAAAATCAATACACATCAATTATGAATAGACCTCAATTCAAGTTTTTCTGCTAGACTATCCTTTCATACTTGAAAAAGCAAAATTTAAAAAAATTGACTGATTCAGAATCGACTATTGATTACTTTTTCAGGGTCGACTATTTATATGCTTAGTATGCAAGGTCTTTTGGTAAACAAAACAACACGAAAAGAACAGTCCATTATACAGAATTGACTATTAACATAACAAATGATCTCTATCACATGACATCGTATACTACTGTGACTCTGAGACAGGGATATGATAATGCATGGATAAAATATTCTGCATGCCTTTTGATGTATACTGAACAGAATGCATGATTTTATCGATTAATTTCAAACCGCGTCCCTGTGTAGCCCATGTCTCTGGATTTAAAGGATCCACCTCATCAGATTTTGAAATATAATAGGCTAATTGATGCGGCATACTGATACCTTGATCTATCACTTGAATACAGATATGATACCGGTCAATTAAATCTATGATCACTTGAATGTCATGATGTTTATCATATGAATAAGCATGTTCTATTGCATTATTAACGGCTTCTATCACACAAAGCTCTATCCGACTGATGACTTTAGAGTCTAAGGGGAACGTATGACTGATTGCGTGAATATGAGGCGACAGTTTTGAAACTTCATTCATATCACTTTTCATGGTATAAGTCATATATCGTATCGGTTTAAATGGACCCATCTTATGTCAACGCATCCTCCACAGAAGGAAAAATAGAAAATAACTTATTCATACAGGTTAAATCTAATAAATCATTGACTGCTGCTTGAGGGGCAGCTAAAGACATGGTTGATGGCTCATCACAACTCATTAAATGCTTCTTAATAGCAACAACCGCACCTAATCCGCTACTATCTATAAATTGTATTTGCGTCAGATCTAAAATAAGATGACGTTCTCCTTTCTCAATCAAATCAGTAAAATATTCTTTAAAGTCATTAACTTGAGATGCATCTAGCCGACTGTCGTATAAAGTAACAATTGAAAAATCTTGCTCTTTTTTATAATTGAAGTCCATACTATCCCTCTAAACTATTTGCAATACGATCTTGTTTAATTAATAAACATGAAATATCATCTGAAAAGTTTTTATGTCCTTGCCATGTCACAACTTCATCGATCAACTCATCCAATAGTGCTGGGGCTTGTTTTTTAGATTCTAAATAAGATTGTAAACGCATTTCACCAAAAATGTCTTCTTTTTCATTCATGCTTTCTGTGACGCCATCAGTATAACATAACAACGCATCGCCTGGTTCTAATGTCAGACGTGAGATTTGATACAGAAAATCTGGAATCATACCAATAGGTGCACTCTTATCTTTGATTAAAACAACTTGTCCGTCTTTTTTCAAATGCAGCGATGGAGGATGACCTGCATGCACTAATGAGACTTCACCTGACAGGGTGTTTAACACACCATAAACCATTGTAAAGTACATTGAGTTGCTGGCTGTAATTTGAAATTGATAATTCAATTTATTTGCAATATACTCCGGTATAAGCATTTTATTGCCTTCTAGATTATCTAAAGGTAATTTGATATACTCTAAATCCGAAAAAATATAACTCAAATAAAATGAAAATAACGCAGAAGGAACGCCATGACCTGAAACATCTATTTGATAAAAAATAATATGATGATCATCTATTCTTTGATACCCTAACATATCACCACCAATCAGCTGGCTCGGCATAAATCGCCAATCTAATTGAGTCTGACCCCATTGACAAGGCTTAGGTAATAAATTAACAAGCGTTTGAGCTGCAGATTGCAAATCTCGTTTAATGGTGCTTAAAGCATCTGTAATTTGTTTATTTTGAATCGCTAAAGTTTGCTCTAACTGCACAACGCGATAGCCTGTTTTTAATCTTGCTTCTAATTCTCTAAAATTCACAGGTTTGGTTAAATAATCATCGGCACCTGATGTTAACCCTTCAATAATAGCCTCTTCTTCTTGCTTACCTGTTAACATGACAATATAAATATAACGAGAAAAATGCAATGTTCTAATATGTTGACATAAAGTAGGCCCATCCATTTCAGGCATCATCCAATCACTCACAACCAACTGTATTGTCTCACTTGATTTCAAACACGCTAATGCTTCACGTCCATTTTCAGCTAAATGAATGACATGTCCTTGCTTAGATAATACTTTTGATAAAATCAAACGCTGGTCAGGGGCGTCATCAACGATTAAGATTTCCATGAGATAGTCTATCCTTTTCACTGATCAGTTATATTAAAATGATCGCTTATTGAAAATAAGCATCACATGCTATGAATCGCCTTTCTATTATATCAAGAATGAATAAATAAATTATATTTTACGAAAAAAAATCATGATTGAATCTTTTACATCGCACTTTTTCAATCATGAAAATAAATTGAGCTCTCTTTACTGAAGAGGTTACGATAAAAAAATAGACTCAAACATAAAATCTCGTAATTTTTTATGTTACAATAATATTATTCTGATAGTCCCCACCTGACTTTTAATGACGATGACTGAATAACACCATGATGATAAAAACACCTGAAGCGATTGAGAAAATGCGTATTGCCGGAAAATTAGCGGCAGAACTCCTGGTCATGCTAGAACCGCATGTTCAAACTGGCGTAACCACAGGAAAACTGAATGATATTTGTCATGATTATATTGTGAATACACAAAAAGCAATTCCAGCACCCTTAAATTATGGTAGCACACTGTCTCGACCTGGTTTTCCAAAATCAATCTGCACATCAATTAATGAAGTTGTTTGTCATGGCATCCCAAATGATCAAAAAAAGCTAAGAAATGGTGATATTATCAATATAGATGTGACGGTGATTAAAGACGGTTATCATGGTGACACCAGCATGATGTTTATGGTTGGGCGCGTGCCAGAATATGCTAGAAAATTAATCACTGTTACACAAGAATGTTTATATAAAGCAATTAATTTAGTAAAACCTGACGCAAGACTAGGTGATATTGGCGCTGTTATTCAAAAACATGCGCATGCTAACCACTTTTCAGTTGTTGAAGATTTTGCAGGTCATGGGATAGGACAACAGTTTCATGAACCACCTTCTGTTTTGCATTTTGGTCAAGCAGGGACAGGTTTAATCTTATCAGAAGGCATGACATTTACGATAGAACCTATGATTAATATTGGAAAAAAACAGGTAAAAATTAAAAAAGATGGCTGGACAGCTGTTACAAAAGATGGCTCATTGTCAGCACAATGGGAGCATACATTGCTAGTTACAAAAACAGGTGTAGAGATTTTAACTTTGCGATCAAATGAAAAAAAACCAAAAATTTAACTAGATGACACGATCTGAACACAGAGCACCTCTCCTTTTCAATCACTCAGCGCAAAAATTAACGTTATTTGATAGTCAAAAAAGTCATATACTCATCATTCGTATCATATTTTTACTATCTATATTACCGATCTCTACAAAAAATAAAATGGATAAATTATTATCAATGAAGGATGTTTTGCCTGGAAAAAAGAAAACATTGAATAGATCGTGTCATGATTTTAAGAGGCCTATCTCATCATTTTCATTTTTCTATAGCCTTTCTATAAAAAAACACATCGCTAGAACACTTTATAACCTCAATTGATATGAATATTCTTGACTGATGCATCATATATTATTTTTTTCAAGCTTAACGATGTAGTCTAGCCTGAACAAATCAATTGAAACAACTGGATCTTGGTGTAACACCTTTCAAACTCGATAAAAGCCATACTATCCAAGCAATCATCCTAACTTACAGCCAGTTTCGCATAAAATAGCATGCAGGTCATCTCCAACTCTACCTTACAGTCTGTTCTTTCATTGTTTTCCTGCTATTTCACTATACCAAGGTGGTAGCTCAATGGTGCTTCGTCTTTTGATTTTTATCTTTAAAACAGCATTCATGCTTTTTCCTTATCTTGATATAAACACATCACAAAACGCTATTTTATATCCTATGTCATCTTGATCAACAAAAACCTGTTTGATTTGGCTAGATGTTTTTTCAGAGTCGACTTTGTACTGTACCTTAATACAGGATGAGACCTTTGCATTTTCCCAGATTCTATATCAGTAACAACCAATAACCGGGAAATATTATACCACAAATTAACATATAATTCATTGAATTATATGTTAATTTATTGCTTTTTTAAGGATCGACTACTTTGATAAAAAAGATCATATCAGGAGTCTTTGTTGTCTTATTGCAAAGGTCTCAGTATGTTAGTGATACGAACAAATTCATCATTTTTAACAACGAATCCACATTTTTATTGTCTAAAATGTGTGAAAGAAGAAAACTAACTTATTCTTATTTTTTATATAAAGGAACATATTATGTCATATACTGCCTTACCTGTAAAAAAACAATCGCTATCCACGATATCATTACCGAAACTAGAACCCATGAATGCAAGTCAAAGGCATTCTGTCGAACCTCAACGGCCTTCTATACAAAAAATAGATTCAAAAAGTGCTGTTACTTTACCTTTAATTGCTCAAAATAAAAGACACTAGCACTACAGATAAAGCAGCTCTATCACTAAAAAAAGGTCACACCTTATCATCATCAGGATGCTCTTTTATTACTCCAAGCCATGACAGAAAAAAAACAAGACCTGTTGTTATATTAGGTAGCTTTTCAAAAATTACCATGATCAAAAGCCATGAGGGAAAAATAGCAATTAAGCAAGCTGATGCTCATTATGTGCCAATGACTGCATCAACAGCAGCTCGACAAAAAACACAAAAATTAGCCTGCGAAATACTGCAATATGAAGCACAGATACTGCAAACACTCCGCTCACCTTATATTGTTAGTTTAATACAGACTCAATTTTCACATGATTCTTATAACCCAGAACATAATTACATGACAATAAAATGTTATGATATTGATTTACTTGGGTATTTAAAATCAAACCCACTTTCTCACGATAAAATAAACAATATATTACGCCTAGCTTTACATACAATAAAGGGCATTGATTATTTATCTTGCTGTCGCATCATACATTGTAATATACATACACAAAATGTTTTATTCAATGAAAAATCAAATCGATGGGTGATCTCTGATTTTAAAAATGCTGTAAAAACAACCAATAAAGAGAGACATTATATAACCAAGATAATACGAGGAAGAGAAATATTTCAAGCACCTGAAATATTACAATATCAACATAAAACATATCATACTGCTTCTGATATTTTTGCTTGGGGCATCATGCTGAATTATGCAATATCGCATGATCAAGATGACTTATTAATTTCACCGATAGCATACAAGACATCAGGCTTTAAAACAACATTCTTTATAGATCAGAAACAAATTGCAGAAAAATTAATTACTTGTGCACAATGTATGTCTCTATGCCATGATCTATCAGCAGAAGCTATTAAAAAGAAATTCAGAAGATATAGTGAAGATGATAAAGAATTATTCCTACACAATATGGTATTTAAAATGAAATATCATCACAACACAAGTTTAAAAGGATTATTTCATCTATATCATGAGAATTTATTACCTACATCGACTGATTTGCTCAAAGCACATCAGTCATTTCAAATGATCATGTTACCTGTCATTATTGGCAGTTTACAGAATCATTCAACTCAACGATTAACTGCAATGCATTTAATACAGACGCTTCAGAATCTTACAAAGCAGTATCAACAATTAGTATCTCAAAAGAGATAGAAAATTGAATTAATTTGATATTGATGCCTTAAATTATGAATAAGTCATGATGTTTACAATTGAAAAGAAATAGCCATCATGGACAATATAACGTGTAAAATATCAAATAAAAATAAATCACATGAATTTAGTGTCGATGAACAAGAAATACCAAAAAAATTAGATTGAAGTAACAGACAAAAATAAGGTAGTTGTAGAAAAAAAAGTGTCACGCTGTATCTTCGACTCATTTAGATGTGAACTCATCAGCAGTATTCTCACGAGATACTTTAGAGGTAGGCACACTTACTCAGAAAGTCGTCAAAATATCAAATAGCTCGACTCTACGTCAAGCGATAGGCAGTAAAGGACATTTTTTATATACGATACAATCTCTCAGTTTCTCAGTGCCTAATTTTATCTGTATGACGTCTCAAGAAATATTCGGCTTATTTGAGATCATTCTTTAAAATAAATTAAAAATCAATAGTTTATATTTTATAAAAATCTTAATTTTTAATCAAATGAATTATTTTAAGAAAAATTCTGGTTATAAAATGCTTTCACAGAAAGCAGTCTAGCAATTAATAATTTTTGATGTTGAACCAACATTTCAGGATATATTCTCATTAGAACACAACCGACCCTATCATATAGAGTCGCGACTTGCATTCCAAACCATGTCAAGCGATTATCAATAGAATATTTTCTTACTATTTCATTAAAAAAACCACTTGTATAAAAAAACTCAATCTGATGGCAGAACATATGGAAAAAATGTCTTGCTATTTCTTCTATTATATCATGATCAGTGTTTTCATTTAGATCTTTCATACCTTTTACTACTTTGAACCATATCTGTTTATTCAAATCATATAGATTGTCTTGACACGCTAGAAATGAAAAATCTGTTTTACGTAGTAATAGCTTCTGAGCTAAAACCGCTACTTTTATTGGATCCATATCCTGATCTATTGCTTGTATTATTTGTTGTTGTTGTTCATATAGCTCAGAAACTAATGCTTCTCCCAATTTTTTTGATGTGTCTATATCTATACTTAGTTCTGGCATTAACTGCATGATCAAATCAGGTTGTATAATATTTTTATTGAAAGATATTGTTGCTATATCTGCTTTTGACATAGCAGTCAACAAAATGATGGCCGAACAGATACTAAATTGTATTTTTTTTGTGATGTTATCAAACATAATAGGTCTCCTTATTATCAATATATTGAGAGACCTTTGCAATAAGCAGTTCAATGAATAATTTATGTGTTTTTTTATTCAAAAAATACATAAATTACGTCATTTTTTAAACTATTTTAATAAAAAAGACCATATCAGGAGTCTTTGTTGTCTTATTGCAAAGGTCTCATATTATTTTTTAATACTCAATATTAGACAAGATAGCACTTAAAAAGTTCATTATTATAGAATATATTGTGTACTATCAATCAAGTCAAAAGAGTATATTTCTTGCAATAATAGGCAGATAAAATATTTTCATGCTATTCTCAAAGCAATTTGTACAGCGTTGTACAGATTGAAACATGAGATCATGATCAATTAAGACACAATCTATGCATGAGATATTATGACGATTGACTCCAATTAGCAGGATATGCATGCAACGTCAGATAAAAAAATATTGAGGACAATATTGATTCAATTGACAGAAATCTCAATCATTATGTTTAGAATGAATCAGCTTTTATTGTAAATAAAAATAATAAATATCAATATGTTATGTGTTATTAAATGGATTAATCTATCGTGAGATTCCTTGCAATACTTTCTCTACTTTGCTTGTAGCGAATTTATTTCGATCTGTTGATTTACAAGGTAGAATGAGACCTTTGCAATAAGCAGTTCAATGAATAATTTATGTATTTTTTTATTCAAACAACACATAAATTACTTCATTTTTTAAACTATTTTAATAAAAAAGATCATATTAGGAGTCTTTGTTGTCTTATTGCAAAAGTCTCAGAATGTATCCTGAGATTAATAGCACACGCGATATCAATCATCGTTTTAAAATACCTATCTTATCAAAACAAATCACAATACGTCTAAAACATTTTAATCTAACCAATAAATTTTCAATAAGATGCTTTGATTTTACCTTCTCAATTGTGAAGTGAAGCAGTAAGGCCTTGTCTATAGGCAAAAAAAATCAACCGATATATGATTTTCAGATTGAGGACACGCCCTAAAGAAAGAACATATTGTTATCAATAAGCTCATCAATTAGCGAAAGGCAGGTGATTAAAAGTCGACAAGCACTCTCAATACATTTTTTTGAAAAAAGTTTCCAACCATAGCGCACATTCAGTAAAAAAGTCGACTTCAGTATAGATACAGTTTTACTGTTAAACTTCACACAGAACGCAAAGCATTCTCTTAAAAACAACAGATAAAACTTTTATTGTTAAACTATGATGCCATGTGATACCTGCTGAGTAGGCCAGACATGAGCAACTGCTTTAATTAAAGTTGCCAAAGGAATTGCAAAAAATACGCCCCAAAAACCCCATAAACCACCAAAAATTAAAACTGCTAAAATAATACCAACTGGGTGAACATCAACGGCTTCCCCGAATAATAAAGGCACTAAAATGTAGGCATCTATTAATTGTATACTGCTATAAATACCGATTAATGCCATAAAGTCACTCGTAATACCAAATTGTAATAAAGCAACCAAGGCAATTGGAACGGTAACAACGACTGTCCCTATATAAGGCACAATCACTGACAATCCTACTAAAACAGATAATAGTAAAGCATATTTCAAGTCAAAATATAAAAATAATAAATAATCAACCACACCTACAATAAAAATCTCAAATACCTTACCTTGAATATATTTTGATATTTGAATATTCATTTCAACGACTAATTGATTTATTAACCGTCTGTTTTTAGGCATTAAAGCTATAAAGGCTTCCATTAATAATTGGCGATCTTTTAAAAAGAAAAAGATAAAAATAGGCACTAATACAACATAAACTAATAAAGTAACCACATCAATTAAACGTCCTAAAGAAAAAGACACAATCCAATTCCCCAAACTACCTGTTTGTTCTCGAATCGCTTCAGTTACAATTTGAATATGCTGAATTGAAATAAATTCAGGATATTTATTAGGTAATTCAGCTAAAATAATTTTCAAACGCTCTGTCATAGTCGGTAGGTCAGAAAAAAAATGACTCATTTGACCAAAAATACTAGGCAATATCATAAAAATAATACAAGCTATCAAGGTGATAAATAATAAAAAGGTTGAAATAACCGCTAATAAATGTGGTAATTTAGCGCGTTCTAATGTATCAACAATACCCTGCAACCAATACGCAAAAACTAATCCACCAAAAACAGGTGCTAATAAATCACCAATGGTAAATAGTATAAAAACACTGACTAATAAAACTAATGCTAACGTAATAGCTGCATCATCTGAAAAATATTTTGCAAGCCAAATATTGAATCGATCTGAAATATGCATTTCTACCTCTTTATTTAAATACTTTGAATAGCTTTATATCTCAATCAATTAATATCAACGTAATATTTTTATTATAAAATAAACAACAAGTTAAGATTATTTTTAGCAGTACTTCATTTAAACAGGATGATTAAGGTTTATCATACAATATGAATAAAAGTGCTCTTTAAACTGCATTAGTTTGGTTTTATATACTGCATATATTATGTTGAATCAAGAAACAACATACATCCTCTACACTCAAGAGAAATATAGGTAAATTCTCAGTAAAAAGATAAATTAAAGGACATTATATCATGCAATCTATAGCAAGCAAAATGACGCCATTCATGTTTTTTTAATAAACAACTCAAAAAACACGAATTGACCCGTTTTTTGTAACATGCTTTGCCTGTAGCATGCGCAATATTTTTTAGATCACAGTTATATCCACAACAATATCTGCACATTCTTTATTTAACAATAGATGCGGTCAAGTGTTTTGAAAAAATTTTTCTTGTCTAGTCGCGGTTTTTTTGCTTTCAATTGTCTACAATCTCTCTATTCAAAACAATGAACAATCGGAATACATCATACCATAAAATAAAACCTACAAATAACCAGTATGAATGTCTAATTACCTTATCATCACAAGCCTACTTAGTACAGAAACCCTAACTATTTTCAAGAATTTTGCAATATACGATGCCGCAAACTGTCTTACAATCATGCTTATATTAATTGACATAAAATAAGGGAATAATATGGATAACCTATCGCCAATATCTACATCTACTCAATTATCTTGTGATCAATATTTCAACATCATCATGGAGAATGCTATTCGCATACCTGCTGTGTCTGTCTATTCTGACGCTGAAACAGAAAAAAATCAGTCTCAATTCAAAGTCGCACTTTCAGAGTACAAGATATGACGCAAACAGGTCCAAATAATATGCAAGATTTAATGCAAGCAATAGAAGCATGTAGTCAACTAAAAATTAAAATCTTACTTAACAATAAGAATTGGTTTACATCTTTACAAGACATTGAAAAAACTAATATTTTAATTGCATTGTTAAAAAATGCTGAATTATATAACTTAGCTACAGATTATATAGTAAATCATGATTTTATCTAGTCGACTCTGAATAAATCAATTTTTTTTAAATTTTGTAAAAAATATAAAAAAAATTGATTTCTTTTTTCTGAAAAAAACATGCATGTCAAGACAACAGTTAAGCCATTTTTTTATATAACTCAAGATAATACTGGGTAACCTATTAAAATTTATACGAAATAATCTAAAAATAGAGAATAAGATAGCTGACAGTCATATG
>VSKW01026792.1_pt1 | contig 10783 bp, 8 predicted proteins | sample 4798611 | NCBI WGS metagenome assembly VSKW01 (sample SAMN12179536, study PRJNA552185) | sponge metagenome | biome: deep-sea hydrothermal plumes; feature: spots directly above weak diffusing fluid; material: sea water; isolation source: sponge from the Crane site of a hydrothermal vent ...
AAAAAATAACATATTTTTTAGACTATCATTATTCAGAATCAACAAACGAAACCAATCTGGTTTATTCATTCTGATAGCATACAATACGAGCTCTTTTTTTAATTCTAGCTCATCTTTATCTGTATGCTGTGTCTGCATATCATTAATAATTTTTGTATATATTTTACTGGAAGAATTGATATCTAATTATAAATGATTTTCAGATTGAGGACTCGCCCTAGTTTATTCCTTTTCTTCTAATCAATTTAATCATAGAATTGATAGTTCAAAATACTGTGAACTCACTCCATCCAGTCAAAGGATTATATTGGCTATTACCGTATATATCACTTGTATACTCATCAAAATATAACAATAGATGCATTAAAATAAACTTGCGCTGATCTAAGATCAGAGCAGTTTTGAATTGAATCATTGATTAGATTAAAATCGGCACTCTAAGAAAACGATATGATTCATACACAGCCAATCCAGATATATAAACGATCATGACAAGATCGTATCAGTTATTAAAATAGGCTCTTTTCAGAGGATGGATATAAGGCAATATCTAAAATGTCTTCAATATTTTTAATAGCATGAATTTGGAATGATGTTTTAACTTCATCAGATATTTTATTCAAATCTTTCAAATTATGATAAGGAATAATTACAGATTTTATACCATACCGATGGGCTGCTAATAATTTTTCTTGCAATCCACCAATCGGTAAAATATCACCATGCAAATTAATTTCTCCCGTCATGGCAACATTTGCTTTAACCAAGTGATTCATTAAAACTGAAAAAAGCGCCGTACAAATAGCGATCCCAGCACTAGGTCCATCTTTAGGAATAGCACCTTCTGGAAAATGAACATGCACATCATGATGCAATAGAAAATTAGCGTCATACTTTAAATGATTCGCTCGACTTCGAACAACTGATAAACTAGTTTGAATAGATTCTTGCATGACTTCACCTAAAGAACCTGTTTTAATCAATTTACCAGTTCCCGGCAATAATACAACTTCTACATTTAATATTTCACCACCTAATTGCGTCCAAGCTAATCCATGAACAACGCCTATTTGATCATGCTTTGGCAAATCAAATGAATACACTGCTACACCATTATATTGCTCTAAATTCTGCAAATTTAACTGACAATTTTCTTTCGTACCATCAGTCTTCTGATTGATATCATCTCTGACAAATTTTCTACAAATTTTTGCAATTTCACGATTTAGATTTCGAACACCAGCTTCTTTCGTATATCTTTGAATCAACACTTTCAAGATATCAGATGAAATATGCAATTCATCTAAGGATATGCCATGTTTTTTGAATTGCTTTGGAATTAAATAGTTTTGAGCAATGTATGTTTTTTCAGATTCACTATAACCTGGAATACGTAGTACATCCAGACGATCTAATAAAGGAACAGGCATATCCAAAGAATTAGCAGTTGCAATAAATAAGACATCAGATAAATCATATTCTACTTCTAGATAATGATCTGAAAAATAAACATGTTGATCTGAATCTAATATATCTAGCAAAGCAGAATAAGGATTACTGCGTGAATCATGCCCTATTTTATCAATTTCATCTAATAAAATGACTGGATTTTTATATCCTGATTGACAAATTTTTTGCATAATACAACCAGGCATAGAACCGACATACGTTCTTCTGTGTCCTTTAATTTCAGATTCATCTCGCACGCCACCTAAAGCAATACGAATAAACTTTCTATTCATAGCTAAAGCCATCGATTCACAAAGTGATGTTTTTCCAACGCCTGGAGGGCCCACGAAACATAAAATAGAACCGACTATTTGCTTTGTTCGCTTATAAACAGCAAGATATTCTAAAACACGTTCTTTTGCTTCTGATAACGCATAATGATCTAAATCTAAGCGCTTTTTAGCTGCTTGTAAATCATATTGTAGTTTTGTTTTTTTATAAGGCATCATGAGAACCCAATCAATATAATTACGCAATACTGCTGATTCTGATGAGATTAAAGGCATATTTTTTAATTTTTTTAATTCTAAATTTAATTTGTTTTTTATTGCTTTTGGCATGTTTTTTTTATCTATTTTGATTTGTAATTCAGATACTTCAGTGATTCCATCATCTTGACCAAGTTCTTTTTTAATCGCCTTCATTTGCTCGATCAAATAGTATTCTCTTTGGCTATCATCAACTTGTTTTTTCACTCTTTTTTTAATTTTCTTTTCCATTTTTATTAAATTGATTTCAGATTTTAAGATATTGAGCATTAATTGCTGTTGATCTTTTAAGTGTATTGCTGATAATATTTTTTGTTTTTCAGCAACACTGATTTCTAAAATAGAAGCAATATTATGCAATAATATGTGATGATAATGCTCATCAAATTCGATGTTTGAAATGCTTTCAAATGCATCATTCGTCACTTTGGTCGATAATTGAGTATATTGTTTAAATAAGCTGAGGAGTAAAGTGGACATAGATCTTTTTTCAATCAATTCTCGTGAATCAATGGCTTCCAGTACAAAATTGCAATGAACACATAAATAATCATGCTCTACTTTTAATGCCATGATTTTTACCACGCTTTCACCTTCAACTAAAATTTTCAATGTCCCATCAGGTAATTTTAATAATTGTAATATTTTACCCATCACACCTATTTCATATAATTCTTGTAATGCAGGATTATTTTCACTAGGATCTTTTTGTGTAACCAGGATTATTTTTTTATTCTGTTTCATTGAAGCTAAAATAGCATTCATGGACTGTTGTCGTCCGACAAATAAAGATAAATTAGTATGTGGAAAAACTAAAGCATCTCGTAAAGGTAGGCAAGGCATATAGATTTGATTGTTATCATTCTTTAATGATTGCATTATTAATACCTCATGAATCAATCAAGCCAAAAACAATTCATTGATCATTGTGATACAAATCAATGATAGCTATTGTGTAAAAATCAGATGATTGATCAATGGATTCAATTTAATAAATCATCTTGCTTATAACGTTAGACCTATGAATAGTTAAAAAAGTTACATTCGTTTATAACAAATAATGTTATCCGCACTGACTAATACGACTAAAAAAACTCAAAGTATTGCTTTATTAACTGCATTTTAAATTCATTCTGAGAAGAGAATATTCTATATAAATCATCACTTTAAACTCTAATACTTTCGAATTAAATCGAATAATAAAATCGCAATGAAAAGCATCAATTTTCAATTAAAAATATTAAAATATAAGGTTTTTTTACAAAATAAAAACATGATAAGCTATCAACAAGCAGTTGAATCATTTACCATTTCTTTGTATGTGCTTGTATTTTCTTGCATTTATACAATACGATTGATTATTTTTTTTAGCAGTCGCTCAAAAAATATATATTCTTAATATTATTCAATAAGATATTTCATTTTATCGCAACAATATGAATCTGCATACGCATTCTGACAGGAGTGATCACAGCTTCTACGTCTTGCATCCTGACGACTCGTTTGATCTATTCTATCTATTGAAACGATGTTTATTGAGATAATTCACATTCAATATTGCACAGCATCAGGATATGACTGGATAGCATAACTTAAAGACGGCTATTTCCTTCATTTTAATGATTTTTTCATTGCATCACTACTGACAACATATTGCAAACAATCCCATAAAAAATAATTCATTTGTAATTTTTCTATTGCACTTTCTCGTATAGCATAATGACTGACAGCAGGATACGCTGGCTGAATGTTGACAATATGCGCCATTTTAACATCATGATAAATATGGATCATCGTTGTCATTTTGATATTATGCGAACACAATGGGCATGTATACAGATCCCATTTTAAAATACTTGTAAAGCGAGCTTGTTGCATTAATTGAATACATAAAATATCTTGAGTCGGTAATTGTTTTTGAAATAAAGGTATCAAGGGAAACCCTAAATGATGCAATGTAGCATAATTCTTGGCACAAATAACATGTAGCTGATCAAGAGAAAACGCATAAGGTTCATGCTTTTGATTATTCGTAAAAAAACGAGACTCACGCTGCATATAAAAACTCCAAAGACAGGCTTAATATCACATAAAGTACTGATTTTATTCTGATAATTACTCAGAACTCCCAGAAAATATCGACTGTATTCGTTGACATAAAGTCATTAATAATCTGCATAATCACTTCAAAAATCTGTTAACAGATATAGCCTTATCATCAAAATCACGATACACTCTGTGCTGAACATCTTATGCTCATTTGAATCACGACAGAGACCATGAATCGACATATCTCCTCATAACACTGTATACCTTCTATTTATCATGACTCAAGACTCAATACTCAGCTAGATCATATTCAGTAGAAGATATAAATTAACTGATTCAGAAAATAGCTTATATTTTAAAAAATAATTTATTTTCAACAATTTAAACATACACTCTCAACATAAATAATACAGATCAGCAGAACTGATGCTAAAACAAACCGTTTTTTATTCAAAATAATGATTAAAAAATCAAAAAAGTAAAATACAATGTAGATCAACCCTAGACCCTATTATACTTTATAGTATAAAATCAAATCATAGCGATCAGAGCTCACAGAGCAACCTGTCATCACATTTTGATTTTATTGTCTATTTTTTTAAATTTTACATTCATCAATTGATAAATAACTTGGAAAAACCAATCTTCATGGTTAATCAAACAATTAAAAAACTGGCTTTATCTGCCAAGCAACTGATTGCAAAGCAATCAGTTGCTGCCCTCAAGTTCAAAGATACGAATGAATTAACCAATCTTTCAGGTATTTTAGGTCAAAAAAAAGCAAAAACAGCACTCGCTTTAGGTTTAGAAATCTCGAATAGTGGTTATAATATCTATGTGATGGGTGAAACAGGCACTGGTAGAACAGTCTATGTTAAACATTATTTATCTGAAAAAGCCACTAAAACTAGCACGCCAAATGATTGGATGTATATCAATGATTTTATTCATTCACAAACACCTAAAGCTATACAGCTTCCAGCCAGTTTAGGCCAAGAAATCCATCATGACTGTCAAACCTTAATTACTCAATTATTTGATGTCTTCCCCGCTGCCTTTGAAAACCCAATATATCAACAAAAAAAACATGAAATTGAACGTACTTTCAATAAAAGGTATGACGCTGTTATTGATACGATTGAACAACAAGCTTTAAAAAATCAAATTGCTTTATTTCGAGAGTCCACTTCTCTTACCTTTTCCCCTACACAAGAAGGAAAACCATTAGAAGAAACGGAATTTGCTAGACTGTCTGATACAAAAAGAAAATTATTCAATAAACATATCAGTCAATTAGAAGCCACTCTGAATGATAAATTATCAGAAATGCCGCAGTGGAAACATGAATCAAATGAAAAATTACAACAATTAAATCACATGACAATTGATCAAACGCTCTTACCTTTATTCAATCCATTAGAAACCAAATATAAAGCCTATCAACCGATCATAGCATATTTAGAATCAGTAAAAAAAGACCTTCATATCAATATTTTAAATCATCTCCATGATGAGCGCTCTATTGGATTTAAAGAAGACATCAATAAAAGAAATTTTTTTATTGAACGCTATATTCCAAATCTTATTGTCACAAATGAAGCAAACTCCCCTGCACCTGTTATTTTTGAATCACACCCAACTTATCGTAATTTATTTGGGCGCATTGAATATACAACTGACATGGGTGCTTTAACGACTAATTATTCACAAATAAAACCGGGTAGTCTTCATAAAGCAAATGGCGGTTTTCTGATTATTGAGGCGAATAAAATATTAGAAGAACCTTCTGTATGGGACGCACTGAAACGCACTTTAAAAAGCAAACAACTGAAAATAGAACCACAACCTTTAGAAAGTAATTTTGTGATGACTGTCTCCTTAATACCAGAACCTATTCCTATTTCAGTCAAAATTATTCTCATTGGTCCCAGGCCTACCTATTATTTAATGCAAGAAATGGACCATGAATTTCATGAGTTATTTCGCATTTTAGTTGATTTTGAAAATCATATTGAACGTAATCCAGAAACAGTTCATGCGTATGCTCGATTGATTAAAAGTCGTGCAGATGAAAAAAACATGCCCCCTTTAACAGCACAAGCAGTCGCTGTTCTCATCGAACACAGTTCTCGACTAGCTGAACATAAAGAACAACTCACAGCACATATTCGTGATATTTTTAATTTAATGCTAGAAGCCAATCATATTCTACAAGCAAAAAAAGAAAATAAAATTACGCATCATCATATCAATGCTGCTATAGATGCTCAATCAGAACGCGTTAATCGCATTAGCAAAGAAATGTTAAAGGAAATATTAGAAGATGCCATTTTGATTGAAACAACGCATCAGCAAGTTGGTAAAATTAATGGATTAACCGTTTTATCCATTGGAGAAACGAGCTTTGGATCACCTGTTCGTATTACAGCAACAACTTACCCTGGATCACAAGGTATTGTTGATATTGAACGAGAAGTACAACTGGGACAATCTATTCACTCCAAAGGTGTTTTAATTTTAACAGGATACTTGGGTAATAAATATGCTAAACATTTTACCATGGGTATTTCTGCACATATCGTAATGGAACAATCCTATGGTTATATTGATGGAGATAGCGCCTCGTTAGCAGAACTATGCTGCCTGATTTCTGCATTAATTCAACTGCCTATCTCGCAAAGCTTTGCTGTTACCGGTTCAATTAATCAACATGGTGAAGTACAAGCCATTGGTTGTGTTAACGAAAAAATAGAAGGTTTTTTTGATTTATGTGACGCAAGAGGATTAACAGGGAATCAAGGTGTGATTATTCCCGCCTGCAATATTCGTAATTTAATGCTCTCGAATCGTGTAATTGCTGCTCATAAAAAAGGATTATTTTTTATTTTCTCAGTGAAAACAGTGGATGAAGCATTAAGCATTTTATTTGAAAAAAATGCAGGAAACTTATCTTTAAAAACAAATAAATATCCAAAAAATAGCATTAATGAACTTGTACAACGAAAATTAAAACAAATTGCAGATATTAACAAAGATACAGCTAATGATTAAATTAACAAAGGATCTTGATGATGAAATCTATAAGCAAACCAACAGAAAGCCCTTTGTGCATCCAGAATCATTGGATACAAAATATTCAACATATTCCAAGCCCAAACTATAGCCCCAGGCCTGATGCAACCGATATTTCTTTATTAGTTATTCATTGCATTAGTCTACCTCCTGGTAGCTTTCAAACAGGTTATATTCATTTATTTTTTCAAAATAAATTACCGACTAACAAACATCCATTTTTTAAAAGCATTCAAGAGCTCAAAGTCTCTTCACATTTACTCATTGAACGCACTGGACATATCATACAGTTTGTGGCTTTTGATCAAAGTGCTTTGCATGCAGGTTCATCTGTTTGGAACAATAGAACAGCATGCAATGATTTTTCAATTGGCATTGAATTAGAAGGACTTGACACATTACCCTATACCGCACAACAATATCAGCAACTCATTACTGTGACGAAAACCTTATTAGCGTATTATCCACGATTATCACCTCATCATATTACAGGACATTCCAATATAGCTCCTAAAATAAAATCAGATCCTGGCCCTTATTTTCATTGGCCTATGTACCTGGATAGGCTAAATCAAACTGACTGTCAAATGATTGAAGATCATTATTTACAGAGTATTTCAAATGGAGATAGTCGTACGTATTGTGAATTATTGCATGAATTTATTCAGACGACACAACAAGATGGTGAACTGCTTTTATCAGCTGTCATGGAAAAAAATAAAAAAAAAATCAAACAGCTAACACATCGACTCATTGGATCTTTCCAGTTATTAGAGCTCAATGCATTTATTCATCAAATCAAAACATTTGATGAATCTTTGAAAGCTTCTTGTTGGAATCAAAAAATGACAGATAGTGGATTTCAAATTTATAATGTAATACAACAAGCGTTGATAGAATCAGAAGTATTATATAATACAGCTCTCAGTCAACCACAATCAAGATTTTGATTAATTAAAATCTTTTTTAATTTCTTCGATTGCTTTCTTTTGCTGTTCGCTAAATGATTGGAAAGCATTCCGCTGAAATGTTTCTATCACTTGCTCTTTTAGTTCAGCTTCCTCAGCTTTTGATTTTTCAGATGAGTTTACTTGACTTGAAAAATCATTAGCATCTCTTGAATCGACTGCCGATTGATTAACAGGTGTTCCTGGTATAGTTGGGGTGTTGGCTCCTCCAACTTGACCGGCTAGCGGCATGGGTCCAGACATCATGACATCCTTTTCATTCATTATTAATATGGCTCCTATAATCATAGCGGATTCTATTCATGTTATCAGATATTAAATCATGAATAAAAAGAATATATGTCAATTTAAAAAGTGCGTCATTAACTGGAAATTAGAATATAAAGCATTGAAAATACTTCAAATAAAATAAAATATTATTTTTTATTTACCTCTAATTGATGCAAAAATAGGCGATAACATCCTGTGATAATAAGGTGATACGTTGTCATTTATCTGACAGAATCAACTGTATTTTGATCAAAAAAAACAGGATATGTTGTAAAATAAGTATTAGTATACCTAGTTCATTTTATTCATTTTGAGATCAAAATGGATAAAATGCTCTGTTGTTTGATTGAAATACCATTTTTTATATCCATAAAAAACGATATTTCAAAAAACTGGATCTACTGATATGAATACATATAACTGATTATTGTTTATCTTATTTATCGTGTACTGGATAAGGTTCCTGGTAATGTTTTTCGAGCATTCACTGTTGGCCAATCTTCTAACCAAGTATTTTGTCTATCCAACGAATCTGACGGCACAACTAAACTAATATCTGGCATACGATTTAAAAATAAAATACCATTTAGATGATCCAATTCATGTTGAAAAACACGGGCAACAAATCCATTTAAAGATCTAGATATGAGCGTCCCTTCTTCATTATACCCAGATACTTCAATTTCAGCAGAACGTTCAATCCAACCGCGAATACCTGGCACAGAAATACAACCTTCCCATGTCCAATTTGTTTCATCACTTTTTTTTTTGATTTCAGGATTAATCCAAAATTGAAATTCTAAACCAGGCACTGGGCAAGGCGTATCTTCTTCAGGTTCAATACCTAAACACATCGCTTGCACGCCCCAACCAATTTGAACCGCAGCTAAACCAATCCCTTCTAAACGAAACTGTGCTCGCTTTAAAACATCTAAATTATGCTGAAACGTTTCAGATGAAATCAAACTTACATCTACATTGTCTTGTTTTTTAAAAAGTAACGGATGCCCCATATAAACTGCATCAGGATTAGCTTCTAATTTATTCATAGTATGTCTCCTGTAAATAAACTAGCAAGTTTAAATTGAAGCTATCATTTTGTCGACATTTAATATACATTATATTGAATCATTTAGAATGATAATCTAATACATCCAATATACGATCAAATAAAACACCATCATATGATATAAACAAGGTATTTAAATCACGATATACCTTCATTTTTAATACATTCAAGTAATAGCAAACAAAATATAAATCATCGCTTTAAAATGCACAGCTAGCTGATCAAAACGAGTCGAAGTACTTCTACAATATTGCCTTTTTAAGTGTGAAATGCAATTGAAGCGCACATTGGTGCCATAAAAACAACGAAGGAATTTGCTGAAAAGCAGGAAATGCATGCTATTTTATGCGGAGCTAGGCATCATTAATCATGATTGCTTGCTTGGATAATATGACTTATTCCATACTTGCACGTTCCACGCTGACACCTCTGACCAAGTCGTTCATTGCTTTAAAAAGCAAGGGTCTAAACACAACACTATAGACTCAGGACTCTTGAATCTTTTGTTGCTTATTTTGGAATAATCTTTATCTTCGTCTAATGTCCTTTTTTTGCTTATTTTGACATAATTCTTACTCTGATCTAGATTGTCTTTCAATATCTGTAATAAATTGATTGAAGCCTCATGATAGTTACTTATTGAATAATCCAGTGTCGTTTTATTCGTTTTGTTGATAAAGAAAAACAAATCATGAATGATGATTTTTTCTTCAGAATTTAACGCTAGTCGTTCTGGCCAAGTGAGTATTTCTTTTAGAATATGGATTTTTTGTGCGTCTACACAAGTTTGTAAAATGCTGCTCTGTCCACCCTTGGTATAAAATACTACTTTTAGTAATATATCTCGTAAGACTTCTTTGAATTCTTCTCTTTGCAACCATACTTGAAGGTATTCAAATACGATTTTTACTGTCTCTATATGCCCATTCTGGCAAGCTAATAGAAGCCCTGGTTGCTCATCCTTGTAAGATAATTGATATGCGGACTGATTGACGACCTTATAATGCTTAGCGAATAGTATGTCGGCTAACATATAAATTTCAGTGCTCAGTAAAGAAGAGGATGAGTCAATATAAGTGAGAATCTGCATATCCATGTTGTAAAGCAAACGATAAAGGATTATGGGCCATAAAATAATAATGCTATTACTTTTTCAGGATCGACGAAATAGATCGCTTTATCTTCCATCTCATGTGCTGATCTAATACGCATGAGGAGCATCAAAACAATACTAGAGTATACAATGAGTGATGAGTATTATTGTGATGAACACAGTATTTTAAAAAGCTTTAAATTCCAGTTAAAGACAGATATGAAGGATTCCATAATAAGAAAAAGGAAAAATTCATCATCAACAC
>VSKW01011006.1_pt1 | contig 10763 bp, 8 predicted proteins | sample 4798611 | NCBI WGS metagenome assembly VSKW01 (sample SAMN12179536, study PRJNA552185) | sponge metagenome | biome: deep-sea hydrothermal plumes; feature: spots directly above weak diffusing fluid; material: sea water; isolation source: sponge from the Crane site of a hydrothermal vent ...
GTTTTGTGCCGACAAATAAGATCGTGCGCTTCTTAGAGGCTTGCTTACCAATAAAATTAGTCGCCTCTTGATATAGTGGAAGGGTTTTTTCAAGATTAATGATGTGAATTTTGTTACGTTGACCAAACAGATAAGTTTCCATTTTTGGATCCCAGTACCGCGTTTGATGACCAAAGTGGACACCCGCCTGCAACATTTCACGCATCGTGACAGTAGACATTATTTATTTACTCCTTAATATTAGGGTTAAGCCTCCGCATTCCCCATAAACCAACCTTTATAATATGATTTTATAAAAAGGCACCCAATCTATGGTTAAAGCATGCGTGCGACATTAAATTTGCGAAATTCGCGTGCAGTTTATACCATATAAACCTAGCTCTAACAAATATTTTAAATTGATCGGACATAAATCAACGCCATGACGATAATTAAAACACCTGATGAGATTGAAAAGATGAAAGTCGCAGGAAGACTTGCAGCGGATGTTTTAGAGATGATTGAGCCTATGGTGCAAAGTGGGATCAGCACGGATGAACTCAATCATATTTGCCATAACTATATCGTCAATCAACAACAAGCCATTCCCGCCCCACTCAACTATCATGGGTTTCCAAAGTCTATTTGTACATCCGTCAATCATGTTGTTTGTCATGGGATACCAAGCACTAAAACACTCAAAGATGGCGACATTATCAATATTGACATCACCGTTATTAAAGACGGTTATCATGGTGACACAAGCAAAATGTTCTTTATCGGCAACTCTTCTATCCGTGCAAAACGCTTGGTTGAATTGACTTATGATTGTCTGCAACAAGCCATTGCACTAGTGCGCCCTGATGCATTTCTAGGCGACATCGGGCATTTGATCCAAACGTTAGCAGAAAAAAATCATTATTCAGTCGTGCGTGAGTATTGTGGTCATGGCATCGGCGATCAATTCCACGAAGAGCCGCAAGTGTTGCATTATGGTAAACCGAATACGGGTCTACAATTAAAAGCGGGGATGATCTTTACCATTGAGCCAATGCTCAATCTAGGCAAACGCCAAGTAAAATTACTGCCTGATCAATGGACGGTCGTCACCTGTGACCGTAGCCTATCGGCGCAATGGGAGCATACTATTTTAGTCACTGAGGACGGTCACGAAGTCTTGACGAGACGGACTGATGAACATTTTTAATTTGCCATGACAACTGTCATTGCCGATCCCTTTTTATTTGATCCAGCTGTTTTTAAACAACAGCTCGCGCAAACCTCTGCCCCACTGCCTTTATTCAAACAAGCATTGAGCGATGGTTATCAATATTTAACGGCGCAATTTAAAACGGGGCAAGATATTGAGCGTTTAGTCAAACAACAAAGTTGGTTGGTTGATGAATTATTGGTCTTGGCTTGGCAACAATTTATTGATTCAGATGATCTGTGTTTGATCGCTGTCGGCGGTTATGGTCGTGCTGAATTATTACTAGCCTCTGATATTGATTTAATGGTGCTTGAGCCGCCTCATACCACTGCCACAACAAAACAACAATTAGCAACTTTTCTGACTTTCTTATGGGATTTTGGTTTGGAAGTTGGGCATAGTGTCAGAACCGTCAAAGAATGTTATTACCAAGCTAAAAATGACATTACCATTATGACTAATATCATGGAATCACGGCGATTGTATGGTAATGAAAAATTATATGAGGACATGCGTAAAAAAACAGCTCCGAATAAAATTTGGCCCGTGCCTAAATACTTTACCGCAAAATATCAAGAGCAAAAAAAACGACATCAAAAATACAATGATTCAGAGCATAAATTAGAACCGAATGTTAAAGAATCGCCTGGCGGATTGCGTGATTTACAAACAATTAGCTGGGTTGCAAAACGTCATTTTGACAGCATTGATTTGAGTCGTTTGGTGCGCCATCAATTCTTAACACAAGAAGAATATGAATCCTTAAAAGCGGGCAGAAACCTACTGTGGCGCATTCGCTTTGCGCTACACATGACCACTAAACGACGTGAGGATAGATTGCTATTTGGATTTCAACGTAATATTGCTGAATTGTTTGGTTATCATAGCCAAGACAATCAGGCGGTTGAAAAATTTATGAAGCTTTATTTTAAAACCGTTAGCGAGAACAATCGGCTTAACGAGATATTACTCCAACATTTTGAAGAAGGGATTATCTATCGCAACCGCAAAGAAAAAATAGTTGAGATCAATAACCGTTTTCAAACCAGAAATAATTTTATTGAAGTCAAAAATCTCAATATCTTTAAACGTTACCCTTTTGCTTTATTAGAAATATTTTTATTGATTCAACAAAACCCTAAAATAAAAGGCATTCGGGCAAATACAATCAGACTGTTGCGCGATCATCTGTATTTAATTGATGAGTCCTATCGCCAAGACATCGGCAATCAAAGTTTATTCATGGAAATTATTAAACAACCTAATTTGGTTGGGCATAAATTGAGAATGATGCACCGTTACGGCATTCTCGGGGCGTATTTGCCTGCCTTTGCCGCCGTTGAGGGATTGATGCAATTTGATCTATTTCATATCTTTACCGTTGATGAACATATCTTAACGGTCATTCAACAGATGCGTTTATTTGGCACGACTGAATATCAAACAAAATTCCCAAACTGTGACGACATTATAAAAAAGTTACCGAAATTAGAACTGCTTTATTTAGCGGGATTATTCCATGATATTGCTAAAGGTCGTGGTGGCGATCATTCCAAACTTGGCGCGGGCGATGCACTAGAATTTTGTAGACTACATCAACTGAGCAACTACGATTCAACATTGGTGGCTTGGTTGGTTGCAAACCATTTATTACTAAGCAAAACAGCGCAAAAAGAAGATATTGACGCGCCTGAAGTGATCACGAAATTCACAGCGATCATCGGCGATCAAATACACCTAAATTATTTGTTTATATTAACTGTTGCCGACACCTATGGCACGAATCCTGATCTTTGGAATAATTGGAAGGCAACCTTACTGAATAACCTCTATCACCGTACATTACAAGAATTAAGACGTAGCAAAGAAAATCCTATTTTAATCAATCAACGCATCAAAGATACAAAAGACAAGGCATTGGTCTTACTCAAACAATCATTTAGTGCGGGTGCTGATCTGCAACCATCTGTGCAACACAACATTATTACATTGTGGCAAACCATTGGTAATGATTATTTTTTAAGACACAATCCTGATGAGATTGCTTGGCATACCAAAGGCTTGCTAGCAGATCATCACAAACCATTATTATTAATTAAAAATTTTCCTAGCCGTGGCGGGAGTCTGATTTTTGTTTATATGGACAACAGAAAAAATGTTTTTTCTATTGTCACCAGTGCTATAGAAAGATTGGGTTTGAATGTTGTTGATGCAAGGATTATTACAACGGATCAAGATTATATTCTGTATACGTTTATTGTCCTTACCGACGATGGCAATATGATTAAAATCAAAGAAAGACGTCATGAAATCAAAAGCAGGATTTTAACAAGTATTGATGCGGGCACAATGCCAAAACAACAACAGCGATACGGCAAACAATTAAAAACTTTTAATATACCAACCCGCGTGACCTTTACTAATGATGAAAAAAATAAGCGCACCATCATGGAAGTCACAACAATAGATTACCCTGGCGTATTATCCCGAATTGGTCTGGCAATGGATCATTGCGGTATCCATTTACAAGGGGCAAAAATTGCAACCTATGGCGAGCGCGTAGAAGATATTTTCTTTCTACAGAACAACGAGCAGCGAGCGATTGATGATCCGATAAAACTTGAATGTTTGCATGACACGATTGTGACAGCGTTTGCTTAAATTCATTCATGTCGCTTATGGATATATTACCCCCTGCTAATAAACAAGAATTATTAAAGCGGGCAAATCATCTGGCAGGGCTAACGCTAGGACAACTTGCCCATCAACTAGGCGTGACTTCCCCGACTGCAATACGCCATGCAAAAGGCTGGGCAGGCAAATTATTAGAATTAGCACTTGGTGCCAATGCTGCCAATACGCCGCAACCTGATTTTATTCAACTTGATATTGAATTAAAAACAATCCCCATCAATCACGTTGGCAAACCGCAAGAATCCACATATATCTGCATGGTGCAACTGGATCAACAACAATTACGCCATTGGGACACCTCGCTAGTGAAACATAAACTAACGGAAGTTTTATGGATTCCGATTGAAGCGACTAAGACCACACCGCTTGCACAGCGCCGTATTGGCAATCCCTTATTATGGCGACCTAATGCGGCTCAAGCGACACAATTACAACAAGACTGGCAAGAGCTTGCTGATATGATTGCATTAGGAGAACTTGATAAAATTAGTGCAGAGATGGGAAAATATTTACAGATCAGACCGAAAGCGAGCAATGCTCAAAGTTTAACGCAAGACAAAAATCAAATTGGCGTAGCCACCTTACCACGCGGTTTTTACTTGCGCGCATCCTTTACGAATTTACTCCTTAACAATCAATCAACAACGATTAGCTAATGCACAATCACTTTGATCGCAAAATCAGCATCGCGCCGATGATGGATTATACGGATAAACATTTCCGTTATTTGATGCGATTGTTTTCAACGCAAATGGTGCTTTATACCGAGATGATCACAACGGCTGCATTACTGCATGGCGACCGTCATCGCTTACTCTCTTTTAACGAGATTGAGCACCCATTAGCGATCCAACTTGGCGGCAATGCCCCAAAAGATCTCGCCTTATGCGCTAAGATTGCTGAACAGGCGGGTTATGATGAAGTCAACTTAAATATTGGTTGCCCTAGTGATCGCGTGCAAACAGGTCAATTTGGTGCTTGCCTGATGTTGAATGCAGCACTTGTTGCCGATTGTGTGCAGGCGATGTTATCTGCCATTCAAATTCCTGTCACAGTAAAAACACGCATTGGCGTTGATGCGATGGACTCTTATACGTTTTTAAAAGACTTTATTCATGCTGTCAGTGAGGCAGGTTGCAAAACCTTCATCATTCACGCTCGCAAGGCAATCTTAAAAGGATTAAGTCCAAAACAAAATCGCCAAATACCACCGCTAGATTATGAAAAGGTACATCGCATAAAACAAGATTTTCCTGCTTTAACGATCATTCTAAATGGCGGCATCAACAAGCTCACAGATATTCAACAACAATTACAATCTGTTGATGGCGTGATGGTTGGACGCATGGCATATCAAGACCCTTATGCCTTAAGTCAAATTGATCCGATGATCTTTGCAAACTCTAACAAAACGCTATCCAGACGCGCAATCTTAACGCAATATAAAAATTATGCTGATAGCCAAATCCAACAAGGCGTGCATCCGCACAATCTCGCGCGTCATCTGATCGGGCTTTATCATGCCCAGCCTAATGCCAAAGCATACCGCCGCTTGATTTCAAATCCTCAACCAGTCGCTAGTCCACTTGATTTTTGGCAGCAAATACGCTCTTTTGCAGAGACTGATGATTTAGCATAATTGAAGCATTACCAAATTGGATATTAATAATAAAATATGCGATGATCAAAACTCATGATCATCTGATCGTTATCAACTATCAATCACACATCATTGAGGTTCTATTAATGAATTTAATGAAAAAAATATTAATCGTATTGCTATGTTGCAGTGGCATCGGTGTAAACGCCAAAGAGCTACAATCTGATCAAGAAAAATTAAGCTATTCAATGGGCGTTGTGATTGCGAAAAGCATTGAAAATCGGAACATTGACCTTGATATTCCAAGTTTCATCAAAGCCATTGAAGCCGTATTAAAAGGCGAGTCATTAGATTTAACAACAGCCGACATACAGCAACGACTGAACGATTATGAGCAACAACAACAAACTACACAAGCGGCGAGTGCTAAACAAAATAAAACCGCAGGTGAGCAATATCTTGCCCAGCATAAAAAGAAAAAAGGGGTGACAACCTTGCCAAGCGGTCTGCAATACAAAATCTTGAAAGCAGGTCAAGGCAAAAAACCAAAGGCGGACAGTATGGTTTTAGTGCATTATCACGGCACACTGATTGATGGCACTGAGTTTGATAGTTCTTATACGAGAGGCGAGCCGATTGAGCTTGGGGTCAATCGCGTTATAAAAGGCTGGCAAGAGGCATTACAGCTCATGCCCACTGGTTCAAAATGGCAAATTGCAATCCCTTCTGAATTAGCTTATGGCGCGCGTGGCGCAGGTGCTATCATTGGCCCGAATGCGGCATTACTGTTTGATATTGAATTGCTTGAAATCAAATAATATCTTATCTTAAATTCTTGTCTAATTTAACTTTGAAAAATGCAAATTTTGCGCTTAAATAAGTTAAGGCAGGTTTTCAAACAAGCTGCCTTTGCTAACTTAGATCAACACAATATTGAAATCCTTGATGAATTTTTATCGTGAGACACCGCAGTTTTTAAGAGGCACTGTAAACAAGCCGATGAGGTTGAAGTTTTAATTGAAACATTGAATCGGCACAACCTCCAATACAATAATTATAAAATGCCCCATATTTTAGCGTATTGAGTTATAATCTGATCTTGCGACACGCATCCATTAACAAACATGGCTAACGATTACGGCATGCAAACAACGTTTAAACGAAGACAATTATTAGCCCCCCTGTTGCTGTGTTTATTGTTTGAGGCAAGCGCAGAGGTACAAACGGTGCCCGTGTCTGAATTAAAACCGCAAGACAAACACTTGCGTGCAAGCGAGCTCATTAGTCATATCTTAACGACTTATCATTATAAGAAAACGGCTTTAAACGACACGCTATCTAGTTCAATTTATGATCATTATTTAAAATTACTGGATCCAAACCGAACCTACTTTCTTGCCACTGATATTGCGGAATTTGAAAAATACCGTTATCTCATTGATGATTCCATCAATGATTCATCGCTGTCACCGCCCTTTGAAATATTTAAACGCTACCGACAACGGGTCAATGAGCGGATTGATTTTGCGCTCCATGCTGTGCAAGGGGATTTTAAATTTGATATTGATGAATCTTACCGCTTTGATCGGCGTGAAGATGATTGGATCACAACAAAATCAGAGCTTGATGAGTTATGGCGTAAGCGCGTCAAAAACGATGTACTCAATCTAAAATTAACGGGCAAAGAAATTAGCCATATTGAAAAAACTTTAAGTAGTCGTTATAACAGGATCAAAGGCAATACCGTTCAAGTCAATTCAAACGATATTTTTCAATCCTTCATCAACGCCTATACGACCTCTATTGATCCACACACAAACTACTTTTCACCGCGTGCATCTGAAAACTTTGATATTAGCATGAGCCTATCATTAGAAGGCATTGGTGCCGTTTTAAGTAGCGAGAATGATCACACGCAAATTGTCAAAGTGATCAAAGGCGGGCCAGCAGACATCAGTGGTCATATCAAGAGCGATGATAAAATCATCGGTGTCGGGCAAGCGCATAAAGCGATTGTTGATGTCATTGGTTGGCGTTTGGATGATGTCGTAGATTTGATTAGGGGTCCAAAAGGAACAATCATTAGACTGGAAGTTTTGCCCAAAGATATTGGTGGCGAGGGCGCAAGTAAGATCGTCACTTTAACGCGCGATAAAATCAAACTTGAAGAGCAAGCCGCTAGCTCAAAGATCATCCCTGTTGCCGATAGCCGTATTGGTGTTGTTGAACTCCCTACTTTTTACATTGATTTTGCCGCTAAAAGTCAAGGCAAACGAGATTATACAAGCACTTCCCGTGATGTCCGCAACCTCATTAATGGTCTCGTGTCTGACAATATTAATGGCTTGATTATAGACTTGCGTGGCAATGGCGGTGGCTCTTTATCTGAAGCATTAGAATTGACGGGTTTGTTTATTGACCGAGGGCCTGTCGTACAAACTAAAGATATGAACGGGATAATTGATGTCAATTATGATCCTGATCCTGGCATTCTTTATTCTGGACCCTTAGCTGTATTGGTAGATCGCTATAGTGCCTCTGCCTCTGAAATCTTTGCCGGGGCAATACAAGATTATCATCGTGGCATTATTATCGGTGAGCCAACTTTTGGTAAAGGAACAGTGCAAAATATTATTGATCTCAATCAATTTATAAAAGAAAACGAGGAGGATCATGGTCGTTTAAAAACAACGATTGCGCAATTTTTTAGAGTCAGTGGCGACAGCAATCAATTCAAAGGCATTATACCCGATATTACCTTCCCAACCGTTGAAGATGCCGCCGATCAAGGCGAGCGAGCGTACGATAATGCGCTGCCGTGGAGTCAAATTAATCCTGCCCGTTATAAGCCCGCTAACGCGCCTATCAGCAGTTTTAAACTTGCTAAAAAGGCACATGAAAAACGCATCAAGCATGATAAATTATTTCAATTATTACTAAAAGATATTGCTTTAAAACGCAAGACCCGCGATAAAAAAGAACTTTCATTGCTGGAGGGCAAGCGCAAACAGGAACGCGAGACATTACTCGCCGCGCAAAAAGATATTCAGAATGCAATGCGGGCAGAAAAAGGTCTGCCGCCATTGACTGATACTGAAATTGAACAAGGTACAAATACTGATGATGCAGAAAAAGAAGAGCCGATTGATATTTTATTAGATGAAACGGCAACAATCCTCAACGATTTGATCAAACCAACGGAGCCGACAGATTTTAGAACCGTCAACCGAACATGAGCAATCACACTAAATTTCAACTACTATTAGTTTAACCATTGACCATAAAAGAGAGAAAGCACATTGAAAACAACAGCAGTGACATTAATTGAAGGGGATGGTATCGGGGCAGAGATTTTAGATTCAACAATAGAAGTTCTAGCGGCTGTCGGTACTAAATTTGAATGGCACAGATTTAAAGCGGGAATGAGTGCCTTTAAAGAAACGGGCGATCCGTTACCACAGGCGATGATTGATAATATTCATCAAACCAAACTCGCCTTAAAAGCCCCATTAGAAACGCCTATCGGGGAGGGATTTCGCTCTGCGAATGTACGGCTCAGAGAAGAGTTTAAGCTCTACGCCAATGTCCGCCCTGCCATTTCCTATCTACACAATCGCCGCCAGTACGATAATATTGATCTCGTCTTGATCCGTGAAAACACGGAAGGGCTTTATGTTGGGGTTGAACATTATATTCCAATAGATGATGATCCAAAGGCGGTTGCCGAGGCATCTGGCATCATCACACGTTCAGGTTGTAAGCGTATTGCCAGATACAGTTTTGACTATGCCGTAAAAAATAATCGTAAAAAAGTAACGATTGTCCACAAAGCCAATATTTTAAAAAAATTGACGGGGCTTTTTTTAGAAACCGCATTGGATATTGGCAAAGAATATGAAGGAAAATTGATCATTGAAGATAGAATCGTTGACAATACCGCTATGCAATTAGTCACCAACCCACAACAATTTGATGTCATCATCACGACCAATATGTTTGGCGATATTCTATCTGATGAAATTGCAGGTTTGATTGGCGGTTTAGGGCTTGCTCCTGCTGGCAATATCGGCAAAGATGTGGCAATTTTTGAAGCGGTGCATGGCACAGCACCAGACATCGCCGGCAAAGGCATTGCCAATCCAACTGCCTTATTATTAGCTTCTGCTATGATGTTAGATCATATTGAGCAAAAACCACTAGGAGACCGCTTGCGCCGTGCAATCCAAGCGGCTTTGACCAAACCTGAAACCCGTACCAAAGACCTGTTTGGCACAGCTGACACCAAGACCTATACCGAGGCTTTGATCAGCCACTTAGCTTAAATTATTTACTTAAAAGCTAGAGACTTGACAAGATCGCAGGTTTATACACTATTAGCGTCCTAAAACAGTGTTGATACTTTTGTTATATAGAATCTTGTAGCCGTTTTCTAATAGATAATCTATTACATTTTCTTCCCAACATTCAGCCGAGACATGCTCAATCAATATAGTATGAGGCAAGTCCTCTGGCGAAGTCGCGCGTAAATAAGGCATAAGAGCCGCTGCTTCATGCCCTTCTATATCTACTTTCATAACATCTATTTTTTTGATTTTTTGTTCTTGCAAGCAATCTGTCAATAGCCTTGTTTCAACGCTAGTAGAGCTTTCAAAATCATCATCCGCAACAATATTCTGGCTTATAAATTTTTCGTTGATACTGCCTTGTCCGTAGTTATAGCCAAATTTTTTATCGTATTCTATCGTAAGAGTTGCTTTGCCATTGCTATCGCTTAAAGCATAAGACAAGGCTTTTATTCTTTTTTCAAAATTGTTGAGATTGACATTGCTTATTAGCCGTTCAAGCATCACTGGATTAGGCTCAAATGCTAAGATTTTGCTTTTTGAAAAAGCTTTGGCAAGCCTTAAACTCCAATAGCCCGCATTAGCACCGACATCTGCAAACACCTCTCCATCAGTCATGCGACTAATAAAAATATCTACCTCTTCTTTGTCGTGGGTTCGGCGATTGAATATAATTTTGTTTTCCATATAGTTACTGTTGAGATTCAGGCGGAAGCGAATTCCCCAACGTTCAAAGTCATAGATATTGCTATTTGGAGACGTAGACAATAACCGCCATAATCGTCGCGCAATAGCCTTGCCTGGAGAACCACGCAACAAACTAAACATTATCATGTAGTTAAAAACGAATTTCTGCCCTAAACTTACGCCATAAGTGCCAAATTTTTCGTCATGTTGTTTAGTTTTTTTCATACTGTATTCTATCGCTTTAATGTAA
>VSKW01006872.1_pt1 | contig 10749 bp, 7 predicted proteins | sample 4798611 | NCBI WGS metagenome assembly VSKW01 (sample SAMN12179536, study PRJNA552185) | sponge metagenome | biome: deep-sea hydrothermal plumes; feature: spots directly above weak diffusing fluid; material: sea water; isolation source: sponge from the Crane site of a hydrothermal vent ...
GATCACAATAGCGTGATCCGCTTTAAAAATCCGCTTGATGGCACAGTGCTAGTCAACGATAAAGTGCTGGGCAATGTCGTTTTTAACAATAGCGAATTAGACGATTTAATCATCGCCCGCTTAGACGGCACGCCAACGTACAACTTAACCGTTGTTGTGGATGATATGGATATGGGTATTACAGATGTTATTCGTGGCGATGATCACTTAAACAATACGCCAAGACAGATTAATATCTTAAAAAGCCTCAATGCGCCCCTGCCAAATTATGCGCATATTCCAATGATCCTAAGCGCCGATGGTAAGAAATTATCTAAACGTGATGGGGCAATGAGTATCTTGCAGTACCAAGATCAAGGCTATTTGCCAGAGGCATTATTAAATTATCTGGTGCGCTTAGGATGGTCACATGGCGATCAAGAAATATTCTCACTAAAAGAATTAACAACGTTGTTTGATCTCAAAGATGTCAATAAATCAACGGCAAGTATCAATCCTGAGAAATTATTATGGCTCAATCAACATTATTTAAAAAAGACAGAAGATTCTATCCTGGCAAAAATGCTTGTGCCTTTGTTTAAAAAACAAGATGTTGATATTGATGATCATGCAACACTAACAAAACTGATTGAAGTACAAAAACAACGAACAGAAACCTTAGTAGATTTAGTGGATCAAAGTCTTTATTTTTTTAAAGACTTTGACAAATTTGATGAAAAGTGTGCTAAAAAATATTTATCACTAAAAAATCTACCCGCTTTGCAGTCTGTTTTGATTGCCTTAGAAGGGTTGCAAGAATGGAATAATGAGGCGATTAAAACGGCGATTGAACAAACTGCCGAGACATTACAAATTAAATTTGGAAAATTAGCCCAGCCGTTAAGAGTTGCCGCAACGGGCTCTAGTGTCTCGCCGAGTATTGATGATACGTTGCGTTTATTAGGGCAAAAAAAAACGATCAAACGGTTGAGGCAAGCGATTGATCTGATTGAACATGAAAATATTGATTGACACTGTTCTTATTGTCACTTAAATTGCCTTGCTGTTTTTTAAGGCTTTAACTGTGGGGCTATAGCTCAGTTGGGAGAGCACTTGCATGGCATGCAAGGGGTCGGCGGTTCAAGCCCGCCTAGCTCCACCAATTTTTTTAAACTAAAAACACAATGATTGTCCCCATCGTCTAGAGGCCTAGGACACTGCCCTTTCACGGCGGCAACAGGGGTTCGAATCCCCTTGGGGACGCCAATACAAAACCATCTTTATCGTGTTTATAATGGTTTAATTTTGTTTATGAATCAACACAACCGCAAAATATCAGTGATCGGTTTAGGTTATGTCGGATTGCCTGTAGCCGTTGCATTTGCAGAGCATGACACAGTCATTGCCTTTGACATTGATCACAAACGCATTCTGGAACTGAAATCTGGCGTAGACAAAACAAACATGTGTACGCCTGCCATGTTGCAGTCAAAAAATCTCTATTTCTCATCAGAAGCAGTTGACTTAGCAAAGGCTGATTTTCATATTGTGGCAGTGCCGACCCCCGTTGATCAGGATAATAAACCTGATTTACAAGCACTGTTGTCGGCATCTGAGATCATTGCGCGCATTCTCAAGAAAGACGATATTGTTGTGTATGAATCAACAGTCTACCCTGGCGCAACAGAAAACGACTGTAATGCAATTCTTGAAAAGCAATCAGGACTTAAAAGCGGGCGTGATTTTTTTCTCGGTTATTCCCCTGAACGCATCAACCCTGGTGATCCAAAAAACACGTTTAAAGCTATCCAAAAGATCGTCTCGGCACAAGACGAGAAAACATTAGCGATTGTCGCCGCTGTCTATTCTTCAGTGGTCAGTGCAGGAGTTTATCAAGCACCGTCAATTAAAGTGGCGGAGGCAGCAAAAGTCGTTGAAAATACGCAACGTGATTTGAATATTGCATTGATCAATGAACTGGCTATTTTATTTAAAAACATGGATATTGATACGCATGATGTACTGAAAGCTGCTGGTACAAAATGGAATTTTTTAGCATTTAAACCAGGGTTGGTCGGTGGGCATTGTATTAGCGTTGATCCTTATTATTTAGCACACCAATCACAATCGTTAGGTTATGCCCCTGAACTGATTCTCGCTGCTAGAAAAATGAATGATGGCATGGGGGAATATATTGCGCACACACTGCTTGAGCAATTTATAAAAATAAATAAACAACCTGAGCACTTGCTGATGACTGTTCTAGGGATCACTTATAAAGAAAATGTTCCCGATATTAAAAATACAAAGGCGATTGATTTAATAAAAACGCTTGTTGAACGTGGATGCACAGTTCAAGTTTGCGACCCTTGCGCAGACAACCTAGACGTTCAAACGAATTATCAAATTGATTTGGTGCAATTAGATGAATTAAAAAAAGCCGATGCCGTTGTCTTGGTTGTCGCGCACGATGAATTTATTAGCCAAGGTTGGCAACTGATCAAAAAATTACTAAAGCCCGATCATGGAATCGTTTATGATGTTAAAGCGATGCTTGAGCGAGATTTGACTCCCGAGAACGTGACACTGATCCGTTTATAAATAAATTGTTAAAATAAGGATTTAAATAAAGATAATGAATATTACAATATTAGGTTGTGGTTATGTCGGGCTTGTATCAGGGGCTTGTTTTGCCGAGCTTGGTTCTCATGTGACTTGTCTTGATATTGACCAGAAGAAAACACAACAACTATCACAAGGCATTATACCAATCTATGAGTCGGGTCTTGATAAAATCGTTGGCAATAATATTCAGCAAGGACGGCTTTCTTTTACGACGGATTTACATAGTTGTATTGCCGATGCCGATTTTATTTTTTTGGCAGTTGGGACACCGACCCATCAAGCAGGGACGGGGAATGCCGATTTGAGTTATCTTTATCAGGCGGTAGAAAGTATTGCACCATTACTAAAAAATAATACGGTCATCATTAATAAAGCAACGGTGCCTGTTGGCACGACAAAAAAGATTAAAGAAATGATTGCCAAGATCAATAAAACGGCGCGCTTTAATGTTGCATCAAACCCCGAATTTTTAAAAGAAGGAACAGCTGTTACGGATTTTATGAAGCCAGATCGTATTGTCATTGGCGTGGAAAATGAACAAACAGAGCAATTATTAAGGGAGTTATATAGACCACTGACTTTAATTGAATCACCCATATTAGTCACCACGATTGAAAGTGCTGAATTAATCAAATATGCCGCTAATGCATTTTTAGCAACAAAAATAGCTTTTATCAATGAAATGGCAATGCTTTGTGAAGCTGTTGGCGCAGATGTTCAGCATGTTGCAAAAGGCATAGGCTTAGATCAACGGATAGGCTATCATTTTTTGCAGCCAGGGCCTGGTTATGGCGGTTCTTGTTTTCCAAAAGATACTCGTGCGCTTGCAGCGCTTGCTCGTGAGCATGATGTTCCGAGCCGGATTGTAGAATCTGTTATTGAATCAAATGAAACTCAAAAAATCAGAATGATCAAAAAAATCCGCGCAGCGCTTGGTGGTAATGAGCAAGATAAAACCATTGCCGTTTTAGGATTGACATTTAAACAAGAAACAGATGATATGCGGGATGCTCCAGCATTGACTATTTTGCCAGAACTCATTAAAAACGGTTGTCATGTCAATGCACATGATCCGCAAGGCTTAGCCCAGGCAAAGTTGTTATTACCTGATGAGATTGATTATTACGATGATCTTGCTGCGATGCTAGAAGCGGGAGCCGATGCCTTAGTGCTGATGACAGAGTGGCACCAATATCGGAATCTTGATTTAGATGTCATTAAGGCAAAGCTCACACAAGCTGTTTTTATTGATTTGCGTAATATCTATGATCCACCAGCAATGAAATTAAAGGGTTTTGATTATCACTGTATTGGTAGATGAGCCATGCGATATTAAAGAATAGAGAAATTGACATGGACCATAAAAATATTGTTTGGCATCATTCTGCGATTTCTAAACAAGATAGAGAAACGCTCAATGGGCATCAAGGCGTTACTATCTGGTTTACGGGGCTATCAAGTTCTGGTAAATCAACGATAGGGCATGGACTAGAGCGGCAATTACATCAAAATAAAATCAGGTCTTTTGTTTTGGATGGGGATAATATTCGGCATGGTCTTTGTAAAGATTTAGGTTTTTCAGATAGGGATCGTTGCGAGAATATTCGGAGAATTGGTGAACTCAGTTGCTTGATGATGGAAGCAGGATTGATTGTTTTAACGGCATTTATATCGCCTTTTACAAAAGATAGAAGAATTGTTAGACAATTAGTCGGGGCAGAAAATTTTATTGAAGTATATTGCGCTGCACCGCTTTCAGTCTGTGAAGAACGAGACGTAAAAGGGCTTTATAAAAAAGCACGTTGTAATGAAATAAAGCAATTCACCGGAATATCATCGCCTTATGAAACGCCTGAAAATCCTAATATTATTCTGGAAACAGATAAACTATCGGTGCAAGCATCAGTTGATACAATATTCTCTTATCTAAAACAAAAGCGTATTATTTAAAAGCCAATTTAATTTTTGTCAATATAAAACATCATTATACTAATCAAGATTATGAATAAAATTACCAAAGCAGTTTTTCCTGTAGCGGGGATGGGGACTCGTTTTTTACCTGCGACAAAAGCTAATCCAAAAGAAATGTTACCGATTGTTGATAAGCCTTTAATTCAATATGCTGTTGAAGAGGCAATCGCCGCCGGGATCACAGAGTTAATTTTTGTCACAGGCAGGACTAAACGTTCAATCGCTGATCATTTTGATAAGGCTTATGAACTTGAAACAGAGCTTGAAAAATATGGCAAAAAAGACAAACTTTGCTTAGTCCAGGATATTGTGCCGAAGGGGGTCACTTGCATTTATATTCTACAAGCTGAACCTCTAGGTTTAGGTCATGCAGTATTGTGTGCAAAGCCAATTATCGGCAATGAAGATTTTACTGTTATTCTACCAGATGATTTGATTGATCATGATTCGGTAGGTGTCACAAAGCAACTTGTTCGGCAACATGAGCAAAACGGAAAAAGCATTCTTGCTGTGCAAAATATCCCTAAACAAGAAACATCAAAATATGGGATCATTGATGCAGATCAATCATTGCCTGATGCCTTGATTAAAATCAATGGAATTGTTGAAAAGCCATCTCCTGAAAAAGCCCGATCAACTTTGGCGGTAGTGGGGCGATATGTCTTTACAGCTGAAATATTTTCTTGTCTTGAAGCAACATCAAGCGGGGTAGGGAATGAAATACAACTGACGGATGCGATTTCTTTATTGCTTAATAAAGAAACAGTCTATGCCTATCAGTTTGATGGAACGCGTTATGACTGTGGCTCTAAACTAGGCTATATGCAAGCCTCTGTTCAATATGCTTTAAAACATCCTGATCTAAAAGATGAATTTGATGCTTATTTAAGAAAGATTATGCGTTAAGTTTTAGTAGGATTAATATGCCTATCCTAACAATGCGTTCAATGAAGCTCTTGCATTATTTTTTGTCGCTAATTTGTCGCTAAAATGGCTCCCCGGGACAGGCTCGAACTGCCGACCTAGTGATTAACAGTCACCCGCTCTACCGACTGAGCTACCGGGGAACATCAAGATCGCCATACTACTAATAGGATGGCATTTGGTCAACCATCTATTTGATTTCAGCTTGTTTAAAGTACGGCTTTTATTCTTGTCATTCCTTGTTTTAAGTTTTCCATACTTGTTGCAAATGAAATTCGCATACAACCAGGCGCGCCAAAAGCCGATCCTGGTACCATTGCAACTTCTGCTTTTTCTAAAAAAAATTCCGCTAATTCAATATCATTGTGAATACCATGGATATTTTTGATCAATCCATTCATGTCTGGAAAACTATAAAAAGTACCCACTGATGCAATGCAGTTGATGCCATCTATCTCTTGCAATGACTTGAATAAAAAATCATGCCGCTCTTTAAAAAGAGTGTTGCTTTGCTTAATAAATGTTTGATCGCCATTTAATGCGACAGTCGCTGCCGCTTGCGCGATTGAAGTAGGGCTAGATGTGCTTTGAGACTGGATGTTTTTCATTCCTTTGATAATAGTAGCATCCCCCGCCGCATAGCCAATACGCCAACCGGTCATGGAATACGCTTTAGAGACGCCATTGATGACAATGGTGCGCTGATATAGATCAGGACAAGCATTGACAATATTAGCAAACGGTTCTTGTCCCCAATGAATATGCTCATAAATATCATCTGTCACAATTAAAACTTTAGGATATTCGCGCAATATTTCTCCGAGTGCTTCTAATTCGTTTTTTTGGTAGCTCACGCCTGTTGGATTAGAAGGGCTATTTAAAACGACTAGTCTGGTTTTATCTGAAATCGCGCCACGCAAATCATTAGGGCTGATTTTAAAGTGATCGGTAATATCTGTTTTGATAATCACAGGAATCGCTCCCGCTAGTTTTGCCATATCAGGATAAGAAACCCAATAAGGGGCAAGAATAACGACTTCATCGCCAGGGTTTAAGATTGCTTGAAATAGATTGTAAAAACTATGTTTTGCTCCGCATGATACTAAGATTTGATCGTTGTTATAAACCAGATCATTCTCGCGGTTGAATTTATCCATAATGGCTGCTTTCAAATCTGCTGTGCCATCAACAGCGGTATATTTTGTTTGTCCTTTTTCAAGGGCGATCACAGCAGCAGCTTTAATATGCTCTGGAGTATCAAAGTCAGGCTCACCTGCGCCTAAACTAATAATATTTTTCCCCATCGCTTTGAGTTCAGATGCTCTGGCAGCAACTGCTAAGGTCGGGGATGGTTTAATTTTTTGCGCGCGCTGCGATAGTAAAACGTCCAATCTTGGGTCTCCTAAAATTTGAAAAAGTGCATTAAAGTTCAGTGAAAAAATATTAATCAATAGCATTTTAAATACTGTAATATACTTGAAACATGACGCTTAACAAACACCTAATATGAAAGAATTTGCACTGGTTTCTGATTATCTACCAGCAGGCGACCAACCACTTTCAATTCAGGCACTCAATCAAGGTTTAGCCGATGGTCTTGCTTATCAAACCTTACTAGGCGTAACAGGCTCAGGTAAAACCTTTACTATGGCGAATGTGATTCAATCGCAACAACGCCCCGCACTTATTTTAGCACCGAATAAAACATTAGCGGCTCAACTTTATGGGGAGATGCGGGAGTTTTTTCCGCGCAATGCGATTGAGTATTTTGTATCGTACTATGACTATTATCAACCAGAAGCCTATGTTCCAACAACCGATACTTACATAGAAAAAGATGCTTCTATTAATGAACATATTGAACAAATGCGTCTTTCAGCAACTAAGTCTATTTTAGAGCGGCGCGATACAATCACAGTCGCCACCGTTTCTGCTATCTATGGGCTTGGCGATCCTAAAAGCTATCTAAAAATGGTTTTACATCTTGATAAGGGTGATGTGGTTGATCAAAGAACGTTGTTGAGGCGATTAACCGAATTACAATATACCCGTAACGAGGCAGAACTCCACCGTAGTACCTATCGTTGTCGGGGTGATGTCATTGATATTTTTCCAGCAGAATCAGAACGTGAGGCAATACGCATTCAACTATTTGATGATGAGATTGAACAGATCAGTCAGTTTGATCCTTTAACGGGCACTGTGATCCGTCAATTACCAAGGGTGACGATCTACCCCAAAACCCATTATGTAACCCAAAGACAAGTCTTGCTTGATGCGATTGTCGCAATAAAACTTGAATTAAAAGATCGCCTACAAGAGCTACAATCACTCAATAAACTTGTTGAGGCGCAACGACTTGAGCAACGTACGCGGTTTGATATTGAGATGATCTATGAAATGGGTTACTGCTCTGGAATAGAAAATTATTCGCGCTATTTGTCAGGTCGTTTAGCTGGCGCACCACCACCAACATTATTAGACTATGTGCCTCAAGATTGCTTGATTATTATTGATGAAAGTCATGCCACAATCCCACAATTAAAAGCAATGTATCGCGGTGACAGATCGCGCAAAGAAAACCTTGTTGAGTATGGGTTTCGCTTGCCGTCCGCTTTAGATAATCGGCCTTTATGCTTTGAAGAATTTGAATCTTTGATCGGGCAAACGATCTTTGTATCGGCAACGCCAGGCAATTATGAACATGAGCACACAGGTAAAATTGTAGAGCAAGTTGTTAGACCAACAGGGTTGATTGATCCAAAAATTATTATTCGTCCTGCCACGACACAAGTTGATGATCTACTCTCTGAAATCAATTTACGCGTAAAGTGCGATGAGCGTATATTAGTGACAACATTGACCAAACGCATGGCTGAAGATTTGACGGATTATCTATCTGAACATGGTGTGCGCGTGCGTTATCTTCATTCTGATATTGAGACGGTTGAACGGGTTGAGATCATACGCGACCTTCGTCTTGGGGAATTTGATACTTTGGTTGGCATTAATCTATTGCGAGAAGGATTAGATCTGCCAGAGGTTTCATTAGTTGCTATTCTGGATGCTGATAAAGAAGGATTTTTACGTTCAGGAACAACCTTAATCCAGACGATTGGGCGGGCAGCTAGAAATTTGAATGGACAAGCTATTTTATACGGTGATAAAATTACTAATTCAATGCAGCATGCAATAGATGAAACAAAGCGGCGGCGGCGGCGGCAATTAGCTTTTAATAAAAAACATGGTATTACGCCAAAGGGCATCAAAAAAGCCGTTAGCGATATTCTTGAAGGAGCTTATACGAATCATCTGACTGACTCCAACGCCGTTGACAAAAAAGCAACCGCTAACCTGCAAATATTATCGCCAGAATTATTAATGAAAAAAATCAAAAGTCTGGAAGAACAAATGTATCAACATGCTCGTGATCTAGAGTTTGAAGAGGCAGCAAAGGTGCGTGATGATATTCAGCGTATTCAAAATCGACAATTAGGCTTTGCCAAAACCAAGGCAAGTTAGTCATTTAAATCGTTCATATCATTTTCAGGAACTAAAACGATGCGACAAAGCATTGATCAAACATGACTTACCAACTTAAAAATAAACGTATTTGGGTTGCCGGCCATCGTGGCATGGTGGGGGCAGCGATTGTGCAAAGGTTAGCGCAAGAGGATTGCGAGATATTCACGGCTTCTAAAGATGAATTAGATTTAAGAGATGATGCCAAAGTGACAAAATGGCTACAACACAATCAACCACAGGCTATTTTTGTGGCGGCGGCAAAGGTCGGCGGAATTTATGCAAACAGTCATTATCCTGCTCAATTTTTATATGACAACTTGATGATTGAAGCCAATATTATTCATGCTGCTTGGAAAGTGGGTGTAGAAAAATTATTATTTTTGGGATCGTCTTGTATCTATCCCCGTCATGCTAAACAACCCATTACAGAAGATGCACTGTTGACTGGAGCATTGGAGTCAACGAATGAATGGTACGCCATTGCAAAGATAGCGGGCATTAAACTTTGTCAATCTTATCGGGCGCAGTATGGGGTTGATTTTATTTCAGCGATGCCAACGAATTTATTTGGCCCGGGTGATAATTTTCACCCACAAAATGCGCATGTCCCCGCCGCACTATTGGCACGTTTTCATAATGCTAAAATTCATAATGAACAGCAATCTGTTGTATGGGGTTCGGGGCAAGTGAAACGAGAGTTTTTATATGTCACAGATCTAGCAGATGCCCTAGTATTTTTAATGAAACATTATTCTGAACACACGCATATCAATGTTGGTACGGGCTTGGATATTTCAATCAAAGAATTTGCTTATAAAATAAAACAATGCGTCGCCTATCAAGGTGAATTGGTTTTTGATACGACTAAACCCGATGGAACGCCTAGAAAGGTTTTAGATGTGAGCAAACTGACCAAGCTAGGTTGGATGGCGAATACGGGTCTTGATGAGGCATTACATCAATACTATGAATGGTTTAAGCAAAACCAGGATTGCATTAGAAACTAAATATTAAAATAAAATGAGTGGCAATATGAATAAACGTGCATTGATTACAGGTATAACGGGGCAGGATGGTTCTTTATTAGCAGAGTTTTTAATTAAAAAAGGCTATAGCGTATGGGGGATTAAAAGACGTTCTTCGTCATTTAATACGAAACGGGTTGATCATTTATATCATGATCTCCATGAGCAAGGGACGCAATTTGAGATGATGTATGGCGATATGACGGATGCGACAAACCTGATTCGTATTGTGCAAGAAGTGCAACCTGATGAGATTTATAATTTGGCAGCACAATCACATGTTCAAGTGAGTTTTGAAACCGCTGAATACACGGCTAATGCCGATGCGATGGGAACGTTACGGTTGCTTGAAGCGATCCGTATTTTGAATTTAATTGATAAAACACGTTTTTATCAGGCATCAACATCTGAGATGTATGGCAAGGTGCAAGCGACCCCACAAAATGAAGAGACACCGTTTTATCCTCGTTCTCCTTATGCAGCTGCTAAACTTTATGCTTATTGGATCACCATAAACTACCGAGAAGCCTACGGTTTATATGGCGCAAATGGGATCCTTTTTAACCATGAAAGTCCCGTACGAGGCGAGACTTTTGTCACACGAAAGATCACAATGGCTGTTGCGGCAATTCATTTAGGAAAACAAAAAAACCTTTATCTAGGGAATCTTGATGCGCGTCGTGATTGGGGTCATGCCAAA
>VSKW01012331.1_pt1 | contig 10717 bp, 13 predicted proteins | sample 4798611 | NCBI WGS metagenome assembly VSKW01 (sample SAMN12179536, study PRJNA552185) | sponge metagenome | biome: deep-sea hydrothermal plumes; feature: spots directly above weak diffusing fluid; material: sea water; isolation source: sponge from the Crane site of a hydrothermal vent ...
CGGGGCAGTTATATGAGGATTGTATGTATCGGCACGGCACGAGGCGGGGTCTGCCGCATAGCCTGATAGAACTCCGCCAAGATGAGGTGGCGACGGCGCAAGCCCAATCTTTATGGGGGCAGCGTTTGGCGCAGGCGGTTCGGGATTTCCCTAATAGCGATGATTATAGTGTGTGTCATTATGGGTCGGTTTTTGATTGAAAAGCGGAAACTATTTGATATAGTCGCCTCTTAAACCAGATTCGGGAGCATAAAATGGACGATAAAAAAAACGAGTGGAGAGAGACAGTTTGGCAGGAGACTATGGCGCGTGGCGAACACGAAAGCACATATTCTCTTTTTTTGGGTTTAACAAAATGGGCGGCGATAGCGTGTGCGGCGATTTTGCTGTTTTTGCTTGTTGTGGTTTATCAGTAAGGCATAGAGATGGCATCGCAACTTGTTGTTTTGAAGGAAGCGGCGCAGGAGACGCGCGTTGCGGCTTCGCCTGAGGCTTGTGGCAAATACATTGCTTTGGGTTTGAGCGTGGTCGTGCAAGCGGGTGCGGGATTGCACTCTAATTTTTCTGATACAGATTATGAAACGGCGGGTGCGTCTGTGGTGGCAGATATAGCGGGGGCTTTGTCGGGTGCCGATATTGTGCTTGGTGTGCGCCCCCCCGATGCGGCATTGGTGGGGCAAATGAAAAAGGGCGCGGCATTGATTGCCACTTTAGAACCTTATCAAAATGGCGCGATAAAAGATTATGCGGCTTCTGGGGTGCAAGCCTTAGCGATGGAATGGATGCCGCGTATCACACGGGCACAATCTATGGATGTGCTATCTTCGCAATCTAATCTGGCGGGTTATAAATCGGTGCTTGATGCGACCAGTGAATATAGCCGTGCCTTACCGATGATGATGACAGCGGCGGGCACCATTCCTGCGGCGCGTGTTTTTGTTATGGGGGCGGGTGTTGCGGGTTTGCAAGCGGTGGCGACAGCGAAACGTTTGGGGGCTATTGTTACTGCCACCGATGTGCGCCGTGCGGCGGCGGAGCAGGTAGAGAGTTTAGGCGGCACATTTGTAATGGTGGCGCAAGACGAAGATGATAGTGGCGAGACCGAAGGTGGTTATGCGAAAGAGATGAGCGAAGATTATAAAAAACGCCAAGCGGCTTTGGTGGCAGAGCATATTGCCAAACAAGATATTGTTATTTGCACGGCTTTGATTCCGGGTCGCCCTGCGCCGCGCTTGGTGAATACGGCGATGGTTGAATCGATGAAGGCGGGTTCTGTGATTGTAGATCTTGCGGCAGAGCAGGGTGGCAATTGTGAGTTAGCAAAAGCCAATGAGATTGTTGTCCATAATGGCGTGAGGATTATCGCCCATAGTAATACGGCGGGTCGTTTGGCGGGTAATGCTAGTGCCTTATATGCGCGTAATTTATACAATTTCATTGCGGCTTTTTGGAACGAAGAGAGTGCCGCTTTCACACCAGATTGGGACGATGAAATTCTACAAGGCATCGGGCTTACGCGCGATGGGCAAGTGGTGCATACCACATTATTGAAACAAGATTAAATAGGAGGCATTATGGACACCAGCACAATCATCTATCTTTTAAGCATATTCGTGCTTGCCGTATTTGTTGGCTATTATGTGGTGTGGTCGGTAACCGCCGCTTTGCATACGCCTTTGATGTCGGTGACCAATGCTATCTCTTCCGTCATTATTGTGGGGGCTATCCTCGCGATTGGCACAGGCGGTAATGATGGTAGCGTTAGTGGTAATGTCGCAAAATGGCTAGGCTTTGCTGCCGTCATTCTAGCGTCTATCAATATATTTGGCGGTTTCTTGGTGACGCAAAGAATGCTCGCCATGTATCGCAAGAAAAATTAAGGAGCCACACTTATGGATGCCAATCTCTCTACATTACTTTATTTGCTTGCGGGTGTTCTGTTTATCATCGCTTTGCGTGGCTTGAGCTCGCCAACAAGTGCAAGGCAAGGCAATTATCTCGGTATGCTCGGCATGGCGGTGGCAGTGGCAACGACCCTCGCCGTGATGGAGCAAAGCACAGATGCATGGGTGCTCATCATTGTCGGTATCGCTATTGGCGGTGCCATTGGGGCGGTGATTGCCCGACAAATATCAATGACGCAAATGCCACAACTCATAGCGGCTTTCCATTCGCTGGTCGGTATGGCGGCAGTGCTGGTCGCATGGGCAGCCTTCCTCGCCCCCGCCGCCTTTGATATTATGGCGGGCAGTGCCATCCAAACCACGAGCCTTGTGGAAATGTCTATCGGGGTGGCAATCGGGGCTATCACATTCTCTGGCTCGCTTATCGCTTTTGCTAAACTACAAGGCACAATGTCTGGCGCTCCTATCATCTTACCACAACGACACCTCATCAATCTTTTAATGGTGGTGGCGATTGTTGGTGGCATTATTTATTTGTGCCTTGATCCCTCACATCAATCATGGGAAGTGTTCTTGGTGGTTACCGCCTTGTCTTTCCTCATCGGTTTTTTAATCATTATTCCGATTGGTGGTGCTGATATGCCTGTCGTGGTGTCTATGCTTAACTCCTATTCGGGGTGGGCGGCGGCTGGTATTGGCTTCACACTCAGCAATCTTGCCCTCATCATTACAGGGTCGCTGGTCGGGTCGTCAGGGGCGATATTATCCTACATTATGTGTCGGGCGATGAACCGCTCCTTCTTCTCGGTTATTCTGGGCGGCTTTGGTAGCGATGGCGGCACAACAAGCGCGACTGTGGAGACCAGACCCATCAAACAAGGCAGTGCCGATGATGCCGCGTTCATTATGAAAAACGCCTCCTCCGTTATTATCGTGCCGGGCTATGGTATGGCAGTGGCGCAAGCCCAACACGCGTTGCGCGAAATGGCAGACGAGCTGAAAAAAATGGGTGTCAAAGTATCCTATGCTATTCACCCTGTGGCTGGTCGTATGCCGGGGCATATGAATGTGCTACTGGCAGAAGCAAATGTGCCTTATGATGAAGTCTTTGAACTAGAAGATATCAATAATGAATTTGCGACTGCTGATGTGGCGTTTGTTATTGGGGCGAATGATGTCACTAATCCTTCGGCGAAAACCGATACGACAAGCCCGATATATGGTATGCCGATTCTAGATGTGGAACGCGCCAACACCGTTTTATTTATCAAACGAGGTATGGGGTCGGGCTATGCGGGGGTAGAGAACGAACTCTTTTTCCGTGATAACACGATGATGCTATTTTCTGATGCTAAGAAAATGGTAGAGAGTATCGTTAAAGCGTTTTAATATTTGCGTGTATAAGTATACATGCCATCACGCTGTGCCGTCTTGCGCGCTAGTTTGCGCACACGGCGAATAGATTCAGCTTTTTCACGCGCGCGTCTTTCGCATGGCTTTTCATAATGATTACGTATTTTCATTTCACGGAACACACCTTCGCGCTGAAGTTTTTTCTTCAGTACCCGATAGGCTTGATCTACATTATTATCACGAACGGAAACCTGCACGATTTCACTCCCTTTTCTGATTTTGTTGAGTGGGGAAACTAGCAAAACAAGCGGGGTTTGGCAAGCCCTCTTCTATATCTCTTGTATTTTATGGGCGGGGGCGGCATAATAGCGATATGAGTGAAAAAAGCCCATATTCTGCCGTTTATGAAGCGGTTCTGGCGGCAGCACTGCCAATGATAGCCGAAAATGGCTGGCAAAATGCCACATTAGAGGCGGCGTGTGCGGCGGCAGAGATTGATGATAATATCCGCATTCTTGCTTTTCCGCATGGGGTTGAGAGCCTGATTATTGCTTTTTTTGAGGCACAGGATACAGCCTTATTAGCGGCATTGGGGGCGGGAGATACCCCTCCCAAAATCCGCGAGCGTATAATGCATGGGGTCAAAATGCGCTTGCAGGTGGATAGCCCCTATCGGGCAGTTTTATCGGCAGCTTTGGGCTGGCTGGTACAGCCGCAACATCATATTTTGGCAAGTCGGCTATTATTTAAGACGGCACATATTATCTGGCGTTGGGCGGGGGATACCGCAACGGATTATAATTATTATTCCAAGCGGCTTATTTTAAGTGGGGTGCTGGCTGCCACCACGACTTATTGGTTACGCGACGATAGCGAAGATTATACCGACACAGATGAATTTTTAAGGCGGCGTATCAATAATGTTATGGCGTTTGAAAAACTAAAAGCGTCTGTAAAGTCTAAATTTAAGCCAACGGAAACAGCCGCGTAATATGCCCCATTTTACGCCCTGCGCGTATGTCATCTTTTTTATAATCATGTAGATAGGTGTTTTTTTCTGGTGTGAGTGTTTGCGCATCTAAAATATCATCGCCAATTAAGTTTGTCATTATGGCGCGGCTATGCAGTTTGGGGTCGCCAAGCGGCAAACCTAAAATGGCGCGAATATGTTGTTCAAACTGCCCACACGCACAGGCATCTTGGGTTAGATGCCCTGAATTATGCACACGCGGCGCAATCTCATTAACCAGCAGATTATCGCCCACGACAAAAAATTCTACCGCTAACACCCCGACATAATCTAAGGCGTCTGCCAATGTTGTCGCTATGCGCTGGGCGGTTTGCGTTAATGTGTCGGGCAAAGTGGCGGGGGCAGTGGAGGTATGCAGAATATGATTTTTATGGACATTCTCTATCGGGTCATAAACGGCTGTATCCCCTTTTGTGTTGCGGGCGATAATAACAGATATTTCTTTATCAAAATCAATCACCGCCTCTAATATGCAAGGGCGGTCTATCGGGGGTGCTAAATCTTTTTGGGTTAGCCGCCATTGCCCTTTGCCATCATAGCCAAAGCGGCGGGTTTTTAATATGCCTTGCCCCGATAATGCCGCCAATGCTGGCGTAATATCATCGGGGGCTTTAATGTCATAAAATTCTGTCGTATCAATGCCTTGTGCTTTTATAAACTTCTTTTCGTGTAAGCGGTCTTGCGAGATTTCTAGGGCTTTGACAGGCGGGGCGATAAAGCCGTGCTCGTTAAGGGCAGCCATACTGGCGGCGGGGATATTCTCAAACTCATAAGTGATGACATCAACTTTTTTAGCGAATTCAATGAGGGCAGGAATATCTTCATAGGCGGCGCAAGTGTGCTCGCCAGCAATAAGGGTGGCAGGGGATTTTTGTTCGGGGCAAAAAATATGAGTGTGGCATTTCACCCCTTCCAAGTCTGGCAATTTTTTTGCCGCCAGTGCTAGCATACGGGCTAACTGCCCCCCACCAACAATGCCAATCGTTTTATTTATCATTTTGGTGTTTCGGGAACTTGTGCCGTCTGTGCCTCGCGCCATTTGTTTAAATGCGCGGCAATGTCTTTATCATGTAGCGCCAACATCGCCGCCGCAAATAAGGCAGCATTTTTTGCCCCCGCCTCACCTATGGCAAAAGTGGCAACAGGCACACCCGCCGGCATTTGCACAATAGATAATAATGAATCTTGCCCCGATAATGCCGCCGATTTTATCGGCACACCCAATACAGGTAGAGGGGTGAGGGCTGCCACCATACCGGGCAAATGTGCCGCGCCACCCGCACCCGCAATAATCGCTTGCAAGCCACGCGCACTTGCACTTTTAGCATATTCGTAAAGTCTGTCAGGGGTGCGATGAGCGGAAACGATTTTTACTTCATGTGAGATTGTCAATGCTTCCAAAAGCGAGGCGGCGTGTTCCATAGTCGTCCAGTCTGATTGACTGCCCATGATAATACCGATGCGCGTGTCTTTGGTCATACTTTTATTTTACACTTTCCTTTGCAAGATTGCAAATCAAGTGTTTTGATTCTATTTGAAAATATCGTCTGGATCTGGCGCATTATCTGTGCTGCTTGATGCATTTTCTGTCTCTTCACCCACACTAGCAAGGCTGGCAAATGGGGAAGCGGCTTCAGGTGCTTCGCCCGATGGCTCCCTTGCTGGGTCAGAGCCTGTGATAGCGGTGGTTTCTTCGGCACCTTTTAGTTTGCGCTCTTCACGGGCGAGGCGTTTTAATTTTCGTGTTTCGCGTGTTGTGGCACGAGTGACAACTTCATCTAAATCTATTTGTTTGCATAGCCCCAAAGCGACAGGATCCACTGGTGAGATTTGACTCATATTCCAATGGGTGCGCTCACGCACACTTTGAATGGTCGGCTTTGTTGTGCCAACAAGGCGACCAATCTCGGCATCATTTAATTCCGCATGATTACGCACTAACCACGCAATGGCATCTGGTCGTTCTTGTCTTTTGGATAAAGGTGTGTAGCGGCTACCCTTATGTGGTTTGGGACCAGGTAAATCTGATTTCGTTTCCGCCAATTTTAATTCTGTTGTCGGGTCGTCTTGGCAACGTTCTAGTTCCGTCCGTGTTAGCTGCCCCGCATTGATAGGGTCTATGCCCTTAATGCCTATCGCTACATCACCATTGGCAATACCCTTCACCTCTAGCGGATGCAGGTGGCAGAAATCCGCAATCTGCGCAAAGGTCAATGCCGTATTATCAATCAACCAAACAGCAGTCGCTTTCGGCATCAAAGGGGCGGTAACAGAAGGAAGAGGCTGTGGCATCTAACTGATAAAACTATCAAACTTCTTGTTGAAGCGGCTAACGCGTCCGCCTCTATCAACGAGAGTTTGGTTGCCTTTTGTCCAAGCAGGGTGCGTGGTTGGATCAATGTCCAATGTCAAAGTCGCGCCTTCCTCCCCATAGGTGGAACGCGTTTGATAAGTCGTGCCATCGGTCATCGCGACCGTTATGGTATGGTATTCAGGGTGAATGTCTTTTTTCATTATATCTCGCCTTTTCAATATCTCACGCCTTATAAGCGAAAGGGGCGGTGGGCGCAAGCCGATATTTGCGCCAAAGCAAAGCCTTTGCTATAAGGGCTTATGTCAGAACCATCATCCGAAGAAACCGCTAGGCGACGCCCAAAAACCCAGTCTCCTGCCATTTTGCGCCATTTAACGCCTTTTATCAGGCGGTATCACCTTATGTTATTGGGGGCGGGGGTGTCGCTGATTCTCGCCTCTATTGCTACGCTCAGCCTGCCTGTGGCGGTGCGCTATATGATAGATTCAGGATTTAATGGGGCAGATGCCGCCTCTATTGATAGGTATTTTATCAATATATTTTGGGTGGCATTGGTATTGGGCTTGGCAACGGCAACACGATTTTTATTTGTCAGCCTGATAGGGGAGCGCGTGGCAGCCGATTTGCGGTATTCGGTCTATGAGCATTTAACCCGCCTCGACACAGCCTTTTTTGAAAGCAATCGCACGGGCGAGATATTATCGCGCTTAACAGCCGATATTACTTTGATAAAAACGATATTAGGGTCTTCGGCATCTATTGCGGTGCGCAATGTGTTTATGTTGTTTGGCGCGGCGATTATGTTGATTTACACCGCCCCCTTTTTAAGTGGTATGGCGGCATTAGTTTTACCGTTGGTGATAGTGCCATTGATTGGGTTGGGGCGTTGGGTGCGCCGCCTATCGCGGTCGGGGCAAGACCGCCTTGCCGATACAGGTGCCCACGCCGCCGAGACCATATCTGCTATGCAAACGCTGCAAGCCTTCACGCATGAGGCAGAAGATTTACGCCGCTTTAGTTTGGGGGTGCATGCGTCTTATATAGCGGCACGGGCACGGATTATCGCGCGGTCGTCTTTGACGGCGATTGCCATTGTTTTTGTTTTCTCAGGTGTGGTTGGTATTTTATGGTTGGGGGCGTTGAATGTATTAGAGGGCACGATGACAAGTGGTACATTGGGGCAGTTCGTGCTTTATGCGGTGCTATGTGCGACAGCGATGGCGGCACTTTCGGAAGTATGGGGGGAGATACAACTTGCGGCGGGGGCAACGGAGCGGTTGGTAGAGATATTGGAATCTGTGCCACAAGTGGCAGCCCCTGCGAACCCGAAAGATTTTGCCACGCCCCCGCATGGGCAAATATCGTTTCATAATGTCGGGTTTTGTTATCCGTCTCGCCCGCAAATACAAGCGCTAAATGATTTTTCTCTGCATATAAAACCCGGCGAACGTGTGGCTTTGGTCGGGTCATCAGGAGCGGGTAAAAGCACCGTCTTCCAACTTTTATTGCGGTTTTATGACCCGCAAAAAGGATATATCGCGATTGATGATTTATCTCTAACCGATGCCGCCCCAGAAACAATACGCGGCGCTCTGTCAATTGTGCCGCAAGAGACGGTTATTTTTGGCACGAATGTTTGGGAGAATATCCGTTTTGGCTCTTCAGAAAATAGTGGTGAAACAGACGAGACACAAATCATCGCCGCCGCCAAAGCCGCCCAAGCGCACGAGTTCATTATGGCATTGCCCGATGGCTATGATACGCAATTGGGGGAGAGAGGCGTGACTTTATCGGGGGGGCAACGCCAACGCCTCGCTATTGCACGAGCTATTTTGCGTGATGCGCCGATTTTACTTTTGGACGAAGCGACCAGTGCCTTAGATTCTGAAAGCGAATTGCTGGTACAAAAAGCATTGGCGCATTTGATGAAAGATAAAACGAGTTTGGTTATCGCCCACCGCTTGGCGACGATATTAGAAGCCGACCGCATTATTGTGTTGGAGCAAGGGCGCATAACAGCGCAAGGCACCCATGAGGAGTTAATGCGCGCAGGCGGGCTTTATGCGCGACTGGCTGATTTACAATTTGATGTGTCGCAAAAAATAATTGCTTGATACTAAATTAAACAAAACTAAACAGAGTTTAATTTAATTGCTTATTGCTTCCTTTATTAAGGTGCAAACGCTTTCGCCACCCATAATGAATAGGTTTTTATGCGCGCCTTTATGTTCTGTGATTAAGCCGCCCGATTCTTGTGCGAATATGGTGGCACATGCGCGCTCCCACAAAGCGACGTCGGGGGTGATGATGGCGTCTAGTCTGCCAGCGCAAACACGAGCATAATCCATAGCATCGCCACCACTGATGCGAATATGGGCATCGGCTTTTTGCAATGTTTCTATCAAAGGGGAATGGCTACAAGCGATAACAGCCCCCGTCAAAGATTGCTTTTGCGATACCCGTAAGCGATTATTATTGCAAAAACCACCGCTACCATTCTCGCTGTGAAAAAGTTCATCGCTGATAGGATTATAAATAAGACTGGCAACAGGGGCAGTGATTTTATCTTGGGTGCGCTCTAATGTGATAGCGATTCCAAAATGAGGTATGGCATGGGCAAAATTGGTCTGCCCCGCTATGGGGTCTATCAACCAGCGATGGGTTTTATCGGGACCTTTAACGACCTCGCCTGTTCTGAAAACAAAACCATAATCGGCACGCGCCGTTGCCAGTTCTGCATAGATTTGCTTGGTGACACGCTTTGCCGCTTTGGCTGCATAGGCAGTTGCCCCTGCTTCTGAACTTTGCAATAATTCTATCTCCCCGAAATCGCGGCGCAGGCGAGGCGATGCCTTATTGGCAATCTCACTCATAATGCTGAGAATAGGGGAGAGGTGCGCCATAGATTAATCGGCGCGTTTCAAATAAATGAGTTCTTGTGTATCCACGACAATCTTATCGCCACTGGTGACAAAAGGGGGAACCATAATACGCACATCATTTTCTAAAATCGCCGGCTTATTAGAGGAAGCGGCAGTTTGTCCTTTTACGACAGGTTCTGTATCGCGCACTTCTAGCACCACTTGGTCGGGGAGGCGCACACTAATCGGCTTGCCTTCATATATTTCCACCACAACCTCCATACCATCTTGTAAAAAGGCGGCGCGTTCGCCAATGAAATCTGTTTGTAGTTCTATCTGCTCGTAATTTTCTGTGTCCATAAAAGTCAGGCTGTTTTTATCGCCATAAAGATATTGATAATCACGCGTTTCAAGGCGGACACGCTCTATTGTTTCAGAGGAACGAAAACGCTGATTCAACTTGCTACCATTCAGCAAGTTCTTTAACTCCACCTGTGCGAAAGCCCCGCCCTTGCCCGGCTTCACATGCTGTAGTTTAACCGCAACCCATAGGCTATTATTATGTTCAATAACATTGCCCGGTCGGATTTCATTGCCGTTGATTTTCATATCCAATCCTCTCAAAAGATATATGCGTTATAAGGTGCGTTCCATAGCACTATTAAGCAGGGCAGTAAAGGAAGCGATAGCGGCTTGTGCGCCGTCCTTATAATCCCACACCCCACTAGAGACAGCGAGGAAATCTGCACCCGCCGCTATTAGCGGGGCGGCATTGGTGGGGGTGATGCCACCAATGGCAACGCATGGTATGGAGCGGAGTGTGGTGGTTGCCGCCTGCCAAGTTTTTAATATGCTAGGGTCGGCAGCACTAGCAGTTGTTTTGGTGGGGCTGTTATAAAATGCCCCAAACGCCACATAATCTGCCCCCGCTTGCGCCGCCTGTATCGCCAGATGATGTGAGGCATGGCAAGTAACGCCAATGATTTTATCCGCCCCCATAATCTGTCGGGCTTGGGTGTAAGGCATATCGCTTTGCCCGATATGAACACCATCGCAATCGCAAAGGCGGGCGAGGGCGGGATTATCGTTCATAATTAAATTGATGTTATGGGCACGACATAAGGGCAGTAATGTTTCTGCCGCTTTTATGATGGCGGCTTCGCTGGTGTTTTTTAGGCGTAATTGTAAGTAAGCAATATCATCACAAGCGAGAGAAGCGAAAGTGGCAGCAAAAGCGACAAGGTCATCTATCTTC
>VSKW01011133.1_pt1 | contig 10710 bp, 4 predicted proteins | sample 4798611 | NCBI WGS metagenome assembly VSKW01 (sample SAMN12179536, study PRJNA552185) | sponge metagenome | biome: deep-sea hydrothermal plumes; feature: spots directly above weak diffusing fluid; material: sea water; isolation source: sponge from the Crane site of a hydrothermal vent ...
ACTGATATTTCTAAACGCAACATTATGTCCTCGTTTTGGGACTGATATACTTAAATCCACAAGACCTATAAAGCGACTCCCGTTAATCGGCGCTATTGGATATCCTCATCTTTTGAAGATATCGTTTTAGGTTTTTTTTGGACGAAAGGGAGAAGGAAAGAGGTCGTGGACCGAGATTTTGGGGTTTTATTTGTCTTAATGTCCCCATGGGTATTAATTTCGCGTACTATCATAATTCTTATTAAGCTAAATCTGCGCCGTCAATTCCTTTGTAACTGAGTCTGGTACCATTAGTAATAATCCTGAGGTTACCCTCGCTCAATCTAAATTCATTAAAAAGTAAGGACTGTAAGCGCTTTAATGCTGGGGTTGCGGAATGAACTGCTATATCCTCGTTTAAACAGAGTCCAAGTTCTGTTTCGTTCCGAATACTGGTGTTTTACCCACCGCGGCCTGTGTTTTGTTTATTGACTTCTTTATCAAAATATAGGGTCCATCAACTGTCGCTATATTGAATAGTTTAAAACCACCTTGAGCGAAAGCCTGTCTAATTCTACACCCCATAAGGGGTGCTGACTTGGGGTGATTCATACCTCTTTGCTTAATTGCGGGTTTGAAATACCCTTACGAGCTGCGAGCATATAGTGAATAACAACCACCCTCTGTTGAATAGATAACTTTGAGAAGCTCATTTCTCGCCGATAGGTGTGCTTTTAGGCTTTGGATCTCTTATGCTTTTCAGAGTCGCTATAATGATGGTATATAGACTCTTTACGCGGGGTATTCGACTACCTATCGACTTTAGCTCAATTATGTTTACGAATAAAGGCTTCTGCGAATTTACGCGCGCCTACCCTCCTTGAGATGGTTTTTAGAGTTAGTTTAAGGAAGGGCGGCTGCTGGATACAGCTTCGTAATCTAGATCTATGTCGTTTTTAAACATATCTATTTTATAGATTGTTTTGCACGATTGGGCATTCAATATTCGCACGGCTTGAGTAACTTGTTCTATTGAATAATTGTATTTTTTGAATAAATATCCGTGTATTGCGAGTATATCCATTTTATTACTCTGATTGGAAATATACTTACGAGCGCGTCTGATTAATAATTTTATTTGAGTTATCGAATCGCAAGAAGATAGGTTAGCCTTATCTACCAATTTGCCGCCTGCGGTAAAGCAGGGCTGGCATTTGTGGGTTGGAGGATATTTGTTTAAGCGATTCATTTTTTTAGTTTAATATTTATAGTTTGAACTTATACTTTACCACATTTTGGGGAAATAGTCAAGTTTTTTTTGATAGTAAGAGAGAGAAAGCCGTGTGTTCAGCCGCCGCGAAAAAAGTTGGATAGATAAATAGGCGCAGTGTTAATCCTCTTTGAACGATCCTTCGTATTCTCCATCTTGGGCCGTAGGCGATAGCTCTATTAGGTTTCCATCCAATTCTTCTATAATATTCTGAGAATGAGAAACCAATAATATCTGAGGGAATATTTGTTTTATCATGTTTACTGAATTAATAAAGCCTTTTTTATTAGTGTGACTTAGAGCCGAATCTGTTTCGTCCATGCAGACTAGATTGTATTTATCCGAAGAGGATTGAGCCAGAGCGATAGAGACGGCTCTTACTACCACTGATTTCTCAGCGCCAGATAAGGTAGATACCTCTTGATCTGGTAGTCCTGGCTGGTGGGCTTTTATCTCGTATTTCTGCCCATTGGCCTTGATTGATAACAACAGATTTATACTAGACCCTTCGGTTGTCGATATAAGTTCGTTAGCCGAATCCGTTAGTTCCACCATGAATTTTGAAATTATAGCGTTTTTAGCATTGGTTGAATATATTTTTAATTTAGAATACACCTGCCTTTTACCTTTAAGGGACGCTATTGTCGCCTGTAGGTCATTTTTACTTATTTGTTTGGCGCATTGCTTGTCTAACTCTCTAAACGCATCGGATTCAGCGGTTATTACGCTTATAAAGCGGCTTATCATATCCACGGGCAGTGGCGAAGAGACTATTAGTTGGGCGTAAGCTGGTAGTGCTTGGTTTAAAGATAAAGCTTTTTTGTCGGTTTCGAGGAGTATATCGGAGGACTCGCTTTCGGTCACGCAATTCATTTTATTTTTTAAGTCCGCTAATTGGTTCATTTGCTCTGTTATGTCTTTTTTCGTATTTTTCCATTGACCTCTAAGTTCATTACTGTCTTTTACCAAGGCGTTAAACACTGTCGCCTCCGCTTGTTCTATTTCCGATTTTAAGGTTTTTATTTTGCCAGCGATTTCGGTGGAATTTTTCTGATGCTCTTCATTGATTGCCGTAAGTCGGATTATTTCGGCGGCGTTTTTGTTGAAATTTTCCCGCAGGGTGTTTTCCGCCTTGATTATTTGAATGTTTTGGGTTATGGATGCATCTGTTATTTTTTGTTGTTCTACGGCGGTTATTGTTTTTTGCAATGCGATTTTTTGGGAATTTAACTGGTCTAATGTTTGGGTCGGCGCAGGTTCTACGAGCAGCCTTTGAGCGAGATTTTCCATTTTTTGAGAGGTTTCGGCGTTGAGCATCGCGGGCGGCTGAACAAAAGGGGTGGCTAATATCCGTTGAAACTCCACAGCCTGATTGTATTGTTCTTCGGTGTACTCAGAGGAAGATATCGCTAAATTTGTGAAATCTGATTTTATGCCTATTAATTCGTTTAATTTCCCCTGAGACACACTGACGGCTTCATCTACCCCAGCCACGGCATCGGATGACTTCACAGACAGAGTCTTAAACCCCGATACGAAATTTTTAGTAGATTTCATGCCGTCTTTCCAAGAGTTTAATATTTTTATTGATTCTTGTTTGTTTTCAAGGGCTTTTTGATAATCTATATTTTCCTTGAAGCACACGGCGGTGACTGTTTTTGTCAAAGCTTGGTAATTTTGGAATTTGATTATGTCTGCGTTGCAAGTCTCTATAGCTTTTTGAGTAGTAGTGAAAAGGGTTTTTTCTGTGGCTATTTGCTCCGCAGATCTGGGCTGGGGGTATTGTAAATACTGCGGAAATAGAGGGGTTGGGGCCGCGACTCCATCTTTATAAACAGGAGGCATCGGAGGTTTTGTCTCGTTTTCAGAAAGCATGGTGTTATTATTGAGCGTCAGCGCTTGAATTGAGTTTTGATTTATAGCAAAATCGGTCACTGATTTTTCCAGCAAAGTTAAATTTGAAATTTTTGTTTGCTTGACTTCTGGCGATAGTAAAGGCATAAAGGCATTAATTTCAGGAAACGGGAGCGGGATTGATTTGGCTGCGGTAAGGGTGAGCGTCTTTACTAAATCCTGCCCTTGTAGGGTTTGGATATCTTCATCGGAAAATAAAGGATCTTCGTATCTTTTGCCTTTTATATAATCTGTGCGTCTTAGATAAATAGCGGTGGTTTTATTTGTTTCTATATTTTGATCCAATAGCGATTTTTGCTTTATAGCCGCATGTGTGGATTGTAGGGTCTCGGACAATTTGTTTATTGCTTGGCGAGATTCGCTAAAGTAATTTGTGAAATCAAATTCTTGCAATGGAAGTGCGACATCTTCTACTTCCTCAGAGGAATCAGGCGAGGAATCTTTGTCGAGGCCCTTGTTTTTCGAGTCTTTTTTAGTCTTGGTTTTTGTTTTTGGTTTTTCTGGGTTTAGATTTATTTCAGGTATAAAATTGGGTGTGTCTTCGGCGGTAGATTCATAGACAGGAGTAAGCTGAATATCGGTCAATTTACTTAGTTTTAATTCGGCATCGTCTATTAAATGAGACATCTCTGAGGTTTTTTCGCGATAATACTCAGCCTTGCCTTCGAAGTTGTCAGTGGCGGGAACTAAGGGAGCTATTAACTCCATCCTATCTTTTGGAGAGGCGCTTATTATAGTCTTTACATCTTGTCCTATGAATGTTGTTTGGGATATCGTTTTAGGGGATATACCGAGCAAACTGGCGAGCTTATCTTTATATGTAGAGGCTTTTTTGGACTCATAGCCTTCGCATATTTCGTAAGTTTTTTTGGATTCGTTATATTCCCATAGAGAGGCTTTTGTTACTGGTTTAACGACCAATGTTTTTGACTTGTTTTTGAGCGCCTGATTTTCATCTATAAACTCTATTTTAGATAGGTATTTTTTACCATCTAAAAGGAAATAGCATTCTTTTGAGGCTGGAAAATTTACGTATTTCGGCGGGGCTAACTTCACGGAGGATAGCTCCTCTATGAAAGGGTGAGAATGAGACAGTATGGTTGATTTACCGAGGCCGTTATCGCCCGAAAGAATGTTTAGCCCATTGTGGTCGAAACTTATTTCAAATACCCGATCCGAATTGGATACTTTCTGAAGTCCTTTATAATTTTTGAATATTATTTTGTCTAGTACCATGACTGTATTTTTAGATTGTTTCCGCCTGCAGAGTATAGCGTAACGAAAAAAACAACCCCTCGCTTTTTAAATTAATAAGAATTTAATTATAACTTTTTAGAGGTAATTTTAGCGATAATAACAAACAAAAAGAAAAAGTTTTTGTTATAATGTCTTTTACGCAACCACAAACAAAGAAAATGACTAAAAAAACTACCAAAAAAATGACTAAAAAAACTAGAAAACAACCCAGTAATAAAATAGACTCGAGTAAATTATACAATACCCCAAATTTGGATGAGCTAGAAAAAGGGCCGTGGCCTTCGTTTGTTACGGGTTTGAAAAGATTAGCTAGCGATGACCACGATGGAGCCGCAATGGTTCGAGATGTTCTGGCGACACTGGAAACATCTTATGTTCATAAAAAAGGATATTGGAAAGGGGGAACGGTGGGTATAGTAGGGTATGGTGGAGGAGTTATACCTAGATTTAATGAATTGCGCGATGAAAATGGAGAGTTTAAATTTAAAGAGGCAGGGGAATTTCACACACTAAGAGTTCAACCGCCTGCTGGGATGCACTATACCTCAGATTTATTAAGAAACTTATGCGATACTTTTACCGATAATGGTGGGTCTGGGTTGATTGGGTTTCACGGACAATCAGGTGATATTATGTTTCAAGGCGCCACTGAAAAAACAACCCAGAAAATTTTTAACGGACTAAATGATATTGGTTTTGATATGGGGGGAGCTGGCCCCGCGGTACGAACTGGAATGTCGTGCGTTGGAGCGTCAAGGTGCGAAATGTCTAATACGAACGAGCAGGCAATACTCAGAACTTTGGTTAATGCTTTTTTAGATGACATGCACAGACCTGCTTTGCCTTACAAAATGAAGTTCAAGGTATCAGGATGCGCGAACGATTGTATGAATTCTATTGAGAGATCTGATTTTGCGGTAATAGGAACATGGAAGGATGATATAAAAATCAATCAAAAAGCTTGGAAAAAAATGGTAAAAGGCTGGGGAGTAAAAATGGTGATTGATAATATAATTTCAAGGTGCCCTACGGCTTGTATGAGCATGGATGCGGAAAACACTCTTACTATTGATAATAAAAATTGCGTTAAATGCATGCATTGTTTAAACGCCACATCGCCTCACTCGGGAAAATATGTAGATAACCCCAAAGACGGTGGAATTTTATCCGAAGGAGACGAAAAAGGTATTAGCGTCTGCATGGGCGGAAAAAGAACTCTAAAAGTGGGTGATTTTTTTGGCACCATGATAATTCCATTTATGAAAATGGATACCAAGGAGGATTATGACAAATTAGAAGGCATTGCTGGTGAAGTTATCGATTTCTTTGCGGAAAACGCCTTAGAGCACGAGAGGACTGGGGAAATGATAGAACGAATCGGAATAGTCAACTTCTTGGAAGGGGTGGGTATTGATGTAGATCCTAATATGGTGGGTTCGCCTAGATATATGTCGTATGTTCGCATGGATAAATGGGACGAAGAGGCAGTTAAATGGTTTGAAGGCAAGGAAGAACGGGCAAAACTAAGACGGTAGGGTGGTTAAAAAATAAATTGAAAGAAAAGCAGGGTAGTAGTGTGGCTGTTTTTTTTTAGCGGCGCTAAAAGATGTTTAGGAACAAAAAGAAACCGAGAGAGGTTTCGCAGACTTAAAAACGATTTAAGAGAAGTAAAAACTAATAATAAGGGTGACGAGAGAGTTTCTATATAGGTAGGGGCTCGGCTTGTTTTGTTGTTGAGCGACCTCTTTATTCCTGCAGTTGCGGGGCTGATATGAGAGATAAGCGGTCTACCTCCATATGTTTGCATTCTTTCTACCAGGCTCATTCTTTTAGATACCGATGAACACCTTAAAACCAATCATGATTTTTCCTACACAGGAATACGCTTTCATGAACTAATCGTAGTTGTTCGCCACCATAGCGGGCGACTCGCATTACAACAATTTAACCCAGTAGACAGCCACTCTCAACTTTGGAGGGTTAGGTGTAAATTTTATTTTAGTTGAGGAGGTGTAAAAAAGAAAATCAAACCTATTGATGGCGTCTCAACCAACCACCAAGGTGACTCTCGCAGTAGATTACGGGGTTTGGGGGGGGGCGGAGCCCTATTATTTGGGTTATTTACCTTAGTCGGCAGATTGCTTTGGTGATTGGATACCGTCCCTTGGCTAATACTTATTATCCATCCTCTCTATGAATATGGATTTCACGCTATAGTTTCGGGAAAATATTTTATTTTAGGGACTTGCATACCTAAGTCTGCAAGACCTATAAAACCCGTCCCATTAATCACTACTGTTGGGTATTCTCATCTTTTGAGGATTTTGTTTTAGGAAAGGGGTCGCAGCGTAAGATTTTGTGCTTTTATTTGTCTTGATGTTTCTGGGAACAATAATTTCGCTCACTATCATAATTCTTATCAAGTTCAATTTACATTGTCAATTCCTTGCGGGTAAGTTTGGCATTACTGGTACCTTTTGGAGTGATGCCATCATTAGTAACAATCCCGCGGCTACCCTCGTTCAATCTAAATTCATATGGATGTGAGCGCTTATTGCGAAATGAGCCGTTATATTCTCACTTAAACGGGGTGAGAGGAATCTCTCATTCCGAATATTGGCGTTTTATCTACCCGCCTGCGTCCTGCGTTTAGTTTTTGGGCTTCTTTAGGTTTCGTTTTTTGAAATAAAAGTAAATGGTGTTATTCGTTTGGTAGTAAAGGTTAGTGCGTTATTTTATTGAGAACCTCTAAGTACCTTACTGACCGAAAACAAATATTTTTTCGAAACTATTTGTTTTTTTTTGGTGTTGCGTGATGGTTATTATTTACCAAGTATTTTTCGGGCGGGGGGGGGTTGATATCAGCCTAAGTCAAAGCGAGGTTGATGTCGGGATATATTAAGCGTCCTCTGTTTTGGGGAGTTGCTGACCGTCCGATTTTGAGGATTTTTGGACTTTAACGTCTTCCGCTGCATCGTTACCCTCTGTAGGTTTTAATTCGGCAGACGGTGATTCTGGGGTATCCTCGGCGCCTTGGATTTCGGGAGTAGCGGTGTCTTTCGTCTCTTCAACAGTCTCTTGTGTATCTTCAACGGTGGCCTTAATATCTTCAACAGTGGCTTTAATATCTACAACGATGTCTTCCGCAACTTCGCCTGTGTCTTTCGAAACTATGGATTCGGATTGAGTATCCTCAGCGGTGTCTTTGACCTCCTTCAATTGATCGATCAATGGATGATCTTCGAGAGGTTTGGGTGTTTCCGTTTCCACCTCTGTTTCCGTTTCCACCTCCGCTTCTGTATTCTCAGGAGGTGATTGCTCGGCTATAAGGGAGTTTGTGCTATCACACTGTGGCGATGAGGGGCTTTTCGCTTCAGGGTCATCTGTTGGGTCCGCAAGACCTGGGATAGGGCTTTCACCTTCGGGAGGAGGTTCGTTGGGATCTATGGTCGCAACAGGGGTAGGTATGTATTTTCTATACCCCCAATAGGCCAGTCCTAATAACAATATGGCTATCAATATGACATCGCCAACTACCGAAGACTTGCTTTCTTGGGATTCCTTGGTGAGTTTTACTGATTTGTGATTTGTTGATAAGCTGAGTCCTAGAGATGGTGATGGTTTGACGGCAGCGGCAGCAGGCTTTTTACCCTGGGTGAGTTTTGCAGGGACTTTTTTAACCTTAGGGGGATTAATAGTAGTTTTTTTAGGGTGATAAGGATTGGTTATTTTTTCCTTCGTACTCACACCCTTTATAATTCTATTAACTTCGAGGGCGGGCGAGGCTCGATTTAAATACGGTTTGGCAGGTTTAGGCGATGCCTCTAAACGAATGTCTGGCGCGACTGCCTGATTCTTATTTTTAGAGGGTGACGCTGACCTTATCGCGTTTTTGACATCAGGGGCCGAACTCACCTTCTTGGGTGAGGGTATAGACTTCGCATTCTGGGGCTTGGCTACCGACTTCACCTTCTTGGGTGAGGGTATAGACTTCACCTTCTTGGGCTTGGGTGCTGACTTTGGTTTTTTTGTCTTGGCTACCGACTTCACCTTCTTGTTCGCGGTTGATGGAATCTTGGTTTTGGAGGCGGTCTCGCTTAAGCGAGATGACAGTTCATCTACTTTGGTGGATAATTTAGAAACTATTTTCATCCACTTCAATTCAGTTGCCGAAGGCTTAGATGGTTTCTTGGGCGTGATTTTCTTTTTATTCTTCGCTTTCTTGGTAGATATGCTTGCGAGGGTGGGGACTCCTAATTCCTTATTTACGATCTTAAGCGAGTTGTACTTTTCAAGCAAGTTGGCTCTAGACTCTGCGATCTGATTTTCCGCTTCTTGCTTAATATCGCCTATCTGCGAAAGTAAAAGGGTTTTGAGGTCCCTAAGGTTTTTATTTTTAGAAAGCAAAGCTTGTTTGATTTTTTCTTCTTCTATTTTGGAAAGTATCTTGTTTAATTCCTTAATTTTTCTTTCGGTGTTTGCTCGCGAGGAAGCTATTTCGGCGGATTCTTTTTTGATTTTAGACTGTAATACCACCAAGGCATCGGAGGCTTCATTGGTTTTTGATAGTTGAGATAAAAGTTGTTGTTTCTTCTGGGAGGGGGTTAGTTTCAGCAAAGGTGTTGAGGTTTTTATAATTTTTGTTGATGTTATTGGGGCTTTAGAGCTGCTTTTGGAGGCGCTCTTAGGTAAGTTGACAGCAGGGGCGCTCGCGGCTACGGTATTTTGGACGGTCACAGCTACATCTTTTGGCGCTGGAGTAGGGTTTTTGGTACCAGCAGCAGTTGGTCGGGTTGGTACAGCTACAGCGCTTGGAACGCCCATAGTTATAGGGTTCGCTACAGAAGTCGCTACAGTGGGAACCGTAAGCATCTGAGGGCTAATAGAGGCAGGGTATTGCGGGAGTGGCATCGCTACGATTCGCTTAGATGATAGGAGGTTTGCGCTGTCGGTTGCCTGCGCTGGTTTTTGCACTGTCGCTTGGATAGATACTTTTGGTATTGCGCGCATAATATTTTTTAGGGTTGCGCTTTTTTGGATTTCAGTTTCTTTGCTAACGCTCTGTTCTGGGTAAGCTATATCACTGTAAATTGTATTGATTTTTTCGTATTCTTGCGGCGAAACTACTGTGTTTTCCTCATTGTAAGTAGGTAAATGGGGAGCTTGAATTACGGAGTAATCCAATGAGTAACCCTTTGTGCTGATTTTTACGCCGACTATGGAAAAATTATCGTCAGGTAGTTTCTTTGCCCAGACCGAAGTAGAGACGTTTCTTTCTACATCTATAAGCGACTTAATTTTGCTGTACCCATCGGAATCGAAATGGCTGGCTATTTTGGCTTCGACCGATGGCTTAGAAACTTTTATACCTAAGATAGGATCTTCTAAGGCGAAATTTTTAAATATGGTTACCTCTCTGAATATCAATTCAGGATTTGAGCTTGACTTGAAGGATGTCGTCCATTGACGAGCATCTTCGGAAAAAGAATCGAAGGGGATGGATTGCGTGGTTCGCCAAGGGAGATCTGTGGAGTTTTTAGATTTCCATCTTGAGGAATCTTTTATTTTTTGTAAATTCCATCCCACCTGTCTGGCGGCGCCTGTGATATAACTATATTGAGAGGCGGATATGCTGACGGAGGCTAAGGTTCCTGAAATCGAGGATGTGGCGAAAAGGGTTGTAAATAAACCCAAAGACAGCAACATAGCGCTAGATATTGAAAATATTCTTTTTGAGATTTTTTTATTCATTTTTTTGAGGGGGTGTTGTTATGGAACGTTATTGGGTTTTGGTTGGCGATTTAATGCGAAAACTTAGGGTTTGCGGGTTACTATAACTTTTCTTGCTGGATAATTGAGAGGAAATGATTTTTAAACAGGGGCCGAGGGTAGAGAAAGAACAAGAGGAATAGGAGGGGGGTGGGGAAGGATTCCTGTTGATCTAATAGAGCGGAGCGGAGCGGGTAAATATGCGCGAGGAGTGTGAGTTTATTGCCCAATAGTAATAAAGCCTAATATTTTAAAAATATTAGGCTTTATTTGGGTTGGGTAGGACTAAAAGGCGTTAAACTTAGCGTTTCATTGCGTTCGTCTGTGCGATATCATGTCTTGTTGGGGTGAAATTTTTCTGCAAATCACCAAAGGCGGCATCTCTTCCAGTTGTATATTTAGCTACTTGCTTGTTTAAATTGGTTATTTCGATAGCGCTGAAAGGATTGTCATTTTTATCCACAGGATTTCCTTTTTCATCTGTCTTAATATCGAAAGCCTCGGCAATGTCTTTGAAGTCT
>VSKW01003456.1_pt1 | contig 10692 bp, 19 predicted proteins | sample 4798611 | NCBI WGS metagenome assembly VSKW01 (sample SAMN12179536, study PRJNA552185) | sponge metagenome | biome: deep-sea hydrothermal plumes; feature: spots directly above weak diffusing fluid; material: sea water; isolation source: sponge from the Crane site of a hydrothermal vent ...
AATCCACTCCAGATATTCTCAAAAAGGGATACCTGCAATTGTTAGCAAAATATGGGCGTCAAAGCGAGCTAGCCCGGGCATCTCTCCAACTCAAAGCTAAAGTCGCAGCTAGTCCTAATAAGGCGTCTTTAATAATTGTAGTTCCTCGTGGATTTATGACCCCAATGGATTCCTTCACTGTCTATAATTTTCATCCAGAAATCAATAAGAACTTCTTAATTGCCTTACCTCTTTATAGCGAATACTCAGGGGTCAGGGCAGCTCCTCTTCTCAGTTTGAAACAGCAAGCAAAAGATAGTGCAAATGTTATTTTCGAGAATATGGTGAATGTTGAACTTGGGATGCGTGCCGCCTTGAAGCGGCAGATGCCAGCAATAACAACTTTAGCACTGGCAAGAGCAGTAGTTAAGAGTCAGCTTCAACAGCAGACCGAGGAAAATAGTGCCGCAAGTTTTCTTGTGTTCGTCTTTAATACCGTAACTGAAGTTGCAGATACGCGTAGCTGGGATACCCTGCCACAAGCATTCTACTTTAGTCGTCTTGAATTGGATCCAGGTAGCTACTCATTGAACTATGCTGATCGCGAACCAATGAATGTGTCTATAAAGAAAGGGGTAAATTTCCTGTTTCTACCCAATTATAGGTAATATCTATCAGGAAATTACTAGTTGGGAAGGTTTAGATTCCTATAACTAATTAGTGGCAAGCAAATTCAATCCACTAAAGTTTAATAGAATATAGCAGATTAAATTGTGATAGCTAAATGAGTTTATTTAGCGGGAGATTGTTCTGTATTTTTATCTTCGTCTGTAGCAGGGTCTGCCGCAGCTTTATCAGCAACTGGAGGAGGTGACTTTGCAGTAACCTTAGTTGATTTAACCTCTTTACTGCTAATATTCTTTGATTCCTTATTCTGGAGCTTTGCTTTATCTGGCCTGTTCCCTTGATCAGCATAATCATCTGGAGCTCCCATCAATCTAATCAATGCTAAGGGAGAATTATCACCAGCTCTTATGCCGGCCTTTAATATACTTAAATATCCTCCAGGACGATCCATGCAGACCTGTGCAGTAGTCGAGAAAAGTTTGCCAACCGCTTCTTTATTACCAAGTAGTGAAAATGCTCTTCTCCTTTTTGCAAGATTATCTACTTTAGCAAGAGTTATCAATGGCTCCACAAAACTTCTTAGCTCTTTTGCCTTAGGTAAAGTAGTGCGTATGGTCCCATATCTTATAACAGATATTGCCATGTTCCTCACCATCGCCTTGCGATGTGCTGATGTGCGATTAAATTTTCTACCTTTCCTACGATGTCTCATCTTCTTCTCGGTTAGCTTCTACTTCTTCTTGGTTGGCTTCCTCTTGACTATCTTCATCTTGATTGCCCTCCTCTTCCTTTAACTCTAGGTCTTGCTCCATATCTTCTTCTGATTCTTCTTCCTCTTTTCTGATATGTTTTGGTGGCCAGTTATCAACTTGCATACCTAACGAAAGGTCCATCTCTTTAAGGATATCTTTTATCTCCTGCAAAGATTTTTTACCGAAACTAGGTTTGCCTAGCAATTGTGTCTCTGTTTGTGACACCAAATCACCAACATATTCAATGTTTTCGCGATTTAGACAATTTGCCGAACGGGCTGATAAGTTCAATTCAATTACAGATTTTAGGAAAACGCCGTCAACTTGATCACTATCTGCCTTCATACTAATGATTTCTTTGCTTTCTAAATCCGCAAAGGGTTCTAGCTGCTTACATATTAAAGTTGTAGCACGTCTGATAGCGGCAGTCGGGTCCAATGTCCCATCTGTCTCTAACTCTATTATTAGCTTATCTAGATTTGTTTGTTGCTCAACTCTAGTTCTCTCAACTTGATATATTACTCTCTTGACTGGTGAGTAGCTCGCATCCATATATATAGTATTAGTCGTCTTTTCAAAGTTCTTATCTTCATTGGCAAATCTTTGCTCAACTGACTCGTAACCGCAACCACGTCTTGCTTTAATTTTCATATCCAAGCTACCGCGATTATTTAGTTTAGTTAAGAAGTGATCAGGGTTAGCTATTTCCATGTTTGCTGGCAAAACTAAGTCCGCAGCAGTAACATCTCCACCACCTTGTTTGTTCAAAGTTATCTCAGCAAAATTTGACTCATATAGAATAAGTGATACACCTTTCAGATTGAGTAACAAATTTAAGACATCTGTTTCCATACCTTCAATAGTATCATATTCATGACGGACGCCCTTAATTTGAACCTCAACTATGGCGACTCCGGCCATGGATGAAAGTAAGACGCGACGCAAGGCATTGCCAAGCGTATAGCCGAAGCCCCTCTCCATAGGAGATAAGGCAATTTTAGCTGAGCTAACTTTACCTCCGGTGGTTTTACCGAGAATTTCCACATCTATCTCATGTGGTATTAAAAATGTTGTGGGTGAGTTTTGCATATTTTGATCTATAAACTACTTGGAATAAAGTTCTACTATTAAGTTTTCATTAATAGTTTGCGATAAATTATCGCGTTGAGGCAAGGACGAAAACACGCCTTGCTTGTCTTCGGCATTCATATGTATCCAGGGTATATCTTCCCTGTTCTTCTTTGCAATTTCTAGTGCAAGAGATATTCTCTCCTGAGATTTGGCTTTATCGCTCAAATCTATGGTGTCGCCAGGGCGCACCTCATAGGATGGAATATTAACTACTTTTGAATTCACTCTGATCGCTTTGTGGCTAACCAGCTGACGTGCTTCATTACGCGTCGAGGCAAGCCCCATACGGTAAATTACATTGTCTAAACGACTCTCTAAGAGCCATAGCAAGTTTAACCCAGTCGCACCTTTGCGTCTCTGCGCCTCTTTATAATAATTGTGGAATTGCTTTTCTAAAAGACAATACATTCTCTTGACTTTTTGCTTCTCACGCAATTGAAAATAATAATCTGACTTGCGGCCAGGTCTGGTTTGTTTCTGTCCAGGTATTTTATCAAATTTGCACTTAGATTCTATTGATCTTAATGAGTTTTTATGCTCCAAGTCCACCATCTCGCGACGAGATAGTTTGCACTTAGGTCCTAAATATCTTGCCATTTATACTCTCCTCGCTTTGGAAGGCCTGCAGCCATTATGTGGTAAGGGGGTAACATCAGTTATCTCCGTTATAGTAACTCCCATATTATTAATAACTCTCATTGAGGAATCTCTTCCAGGTCCAGGTCCTTTGACCATAACTTTAACTCTTTGTAAGCCCATATCTTGAGCTGCCTTAATCGCCTTCTCGCAGGCAACTTGTGCTGCATAAGGAGTACTTTTACGGGCACCGCGGAAACCAGAACCACCAGCTGTAGCCCAACTGATAGTGTTCCCTTGAGTGTCAGCAACCGTTATGATTGTATTATTGAACGAAGTATAGATATTTACTATACCTTCTGTTACAACTTTTTTGACTTTCTTGCCTTTTTTACTTGTTTCTGCCATAATTATTCCTATTTCCTCATTTGTCTTGTCGGTCCTTTGCGAGTGCGTGCATTGGTTTTAGTTCTTTGCCCTCTTACTGGCAAATTAAACCTATGTCGCAAGCCACGGTAAACACCCATGTCTATTAAACGTTTAATATTCATAGCGACTTGTCTTCTCAAGTCACCTTCTACATTGTATCTGCGTATTTCATCACGTAATCTTCCTAGCTCATCATCACTTAACTTGCTCAGAATCTTATGTGGTTCAACATCACAATCATTACATATCTTTTTAGATTGAGAATTCCCAATGCCAAAAATATAGGTTAAGGATATAACCGTATGCTTATTATCTGGAATATTTACTCCTGCTATACGAGCCATTCTAACCTTGCCTCTGTTTAAATCTTGGCTGTTTCTTATTAATAACCCGCAGGACTCCCTTGCGTCTTACTATTTTACAGTCACGACTTATCTTTTTAATACTTGATCTTACTTTCATAATTCTTTATAGTTTACCTTGTGCTTCTATTTTTCCTAGTTGCCGAACCAGTTAAGTTTGCTTTTTGCAGAACAGAACCATACTGAGAAGACATTATATGAGATTGAACCTGTGCTAAAAAGTCCATCATAACAACTACAACTATGAGGATAGATGTTCCTGCAAAAAAGAAAGGAACATTCATTCCAACTAAAATCATCTGCGGTAATAGAGACACTGCCGTAATATACAAACTACCAAATAGAGTCAGACGGGTAAGTACATTGTCAATGTAATTAGCGGTCTGAGGGCCTGGACGTATACCAGGAATTAGAGCACCTGATCTTTGCAAATTACTTGCTACATCTTTAGGATTAAACACTAGAGCAGTATAGAAGAAGCAGAAGAATATTACAGCCGCAGCATACAGGAAGTTATATAAGGGCTGACCCGGTCCCAAAATTAATAATAAATCATACCAAGAATCAAATAAACCGCCACCAATACTATCACTAGCAGGAGCTGTGGTGTCAATCTGATTTGTGGTTCCTCCATATGATCCAGCACTTCCTGAACCAAACCATTGCCCCATGGAGGCAGGAAACAACAATAAGCTAGAGGCAAATATTGCTGGTATAACACCCGCCATGTTAATCTTAAGTGGTAAATGTGAAGTTTGCCGGGCATACATCCCACCTTGAGTCATTCTATTGGCATAGTTGATAGTTATTCTTCTTTGCCCTCTTTCTATGAAAATAACGAATATTACTGTGCCCAACACAAACAAAAGAAATATCAGACCTATTATTAAACTTAAATCGCCCTCTCTCAATAGAGTGGCTGCTTGTCCAACTAAAGGAGGAATTCCAGAGACAATACTGGCAAAAATCAAAAGAGAAATCCCATTACCAATTCCTTTTTCAGTAACCTGTTCTCCAAGCCACATAAGGAATACAGAACCCGTAACAAAACTGACTGTTGAAACAAAGTAGAAATTTATATCTGGGTTGAATGCAATCTGTTGGCTTGCTAGGGCTGCTGCAATACCGAATCCCTGCAAAGTTGAAATAAATACTGTCAAATACCTAGTGTATTGATTGATTTTACGTCTGCCACTTTCACCTTCCTTACGTAGCTGTTCAACTGAAGGAACTACAGCCGACATAAGTTGAACGATAATAGATGCCGAAATATAAGGCATGATTCCGAGAGCGAAAATACTCATTCTTTCAAGAGCTCCACCAGAAAAAACATTAAACAAGCTCAGGACAGTTCCTTGATTAAGAGTGAAAATCTCTTCTAACCTAACAGGGTTAATACCAGGTAAAGGTATATGAGCTCCTAAACGATAAATCAACAAGGCAAATAAGACAAACCCCAGCCGAGCCCATAGGTCACCCATGGAACTGGTATTGGGAACTGGTCTTTTAGCTGCTACTTTATTCTCTGCCATATTAAATATCTATCTAGTTATTCTTTATCCTTATCATCTGAAATATCTTTTTTATCAGAATCGGGGGTTGCTTTAGCTTCCTTAGCTCCCTGTGTTTCTTCTACTGGTTTAGCTTCCTTAACCGTCATATTAGATTCTTTCTTATCTTCGCTCTTCGCTTCTTTCTTATCTTTATCCTTCACTTCTTGCTTATCTTTATCCTTCACTTCTTGCTTATCTTCGCTCTTCACTTCTTGCTTATCTTCGCTTTTATATTCTGTCTTGGCGGCTAGTTTAGTAGCACTCTTCGCTGGCTTCTTAGCGGCTTTACTTGGTGCTTTTGATGGGACATCTTTAATTGACCCACCCTTATCATTGATAGCTTTAGCTGCTCCTGCGCTTACGGTTAATCCTTCTAACTTAACTGCTTTATCAAGAGAACCAGATAGAAAAACCTTTACTTGGCGAATATGCTTGTTAATTATCCCAGCATCTTTAAGGGTCTCTATAGATATTATATCTTCTTTGAGATTATTTAACTCGCTCAAACGAACCGAAGCACTGAAACCACTAATTCTGGAAGTAAAACCAAACTTTGGTAAACGTCTTTGTAGAGGCATTTGCCCACCTTCAAATCCTTTTCTTATACCACCGCCACCGCCACGACTCTTTTGTCCTTTGTGACCGCGACCACTAGTTTTACCTTTACCACTACCTATGCCGCGTCCAACTCTCATGGACTTTGAACGGGATCCTGGACTTAAACTATTTAAGAACATATTATTCACTTACCTCTAACATATAACTAACTTTATTAATCATGCCTCTTACAGAAGGAGTATCTTCCAACTCAACCTGCTGACCTATTTTTCTTAAACCAAGTCCATGCACAGATTTCCTATGGTTAGGTAATCTTCCTATAGGGGACCGCTTAAGGGTAACCTTGACTGTTTTACTACCTTCTTGGGGCATTTGCTTGTATCTCCTTAATTGTTTTCCCTCTTTTACGTGCCACATAATTGGGGGATTTCATTTCCTTAAGTCCTTTAAATGTCGCTCTCACGATGTTAGCAGGATTCGTTGAACCATAACCTTTAGCTAAAACATTGCGAACTCCGGCAAGTTCCAATACAGCTCGCATAGCACCCCCAGCAATTACCCCAGTACCTTCTGCTGCTGGACGCATATGAACAGTTGAAGCACCATGACTAGAAGTGATAGGATACTGCAAGGTTTTATTACGTCGATTGAGTTTTACATCTATCATGTTTTTCTTAGCTGCTTCCAATGATTTTTTCATCGCCAAAGGAACTTCACGAACTTTACCACGTCCGTAACCAACTTTGCCTTCTCCATCACCAACAACTGTCAAAGCACTAAAGCGGAATATTCGTCCACCTTTTACAACTTTAGCGACTCTGGATATTTGTACCTGTTTTTCGCGCAGAGCTGATATACTCTCTTGATTCAAATCTGGTTTATTCTTGTCGTTCATAAAATATCTAATATATTAAAGTTTTAATCCTTCTTTTCTAGCAGCATCAGCCAATGCTTTAACACAGCCATGGAACTTAAACCCAGAGCGGTCAAACCCAACTTGGTCAATCTTGTTCTGCTTTGCTTTGGCAGCTATGTCCTTACCAATTACTTCTGCGCCCTTAATGTTACCTTTCAATTTCTTAGCTCGCATTTCTTTGAGCACAGTTGAGGATGAACAAATTATCTTAGAACCATCCTCTGAAATTACTTGAGCATATATATGAGAGGACGAGCGGAAAACGCTCAACCGAGGCATTCTTAACTCGCGCAACTTCATTCTGGTGCGTTTCGCTCTTCTTAATCTTTGATCTCTTTTATTAATCATTATTTTTTCTTAGTTTCTTTGAGGATAATAACTTCATCGGAATATCTTACACCCTTACCTTTATAGGGATCTGGACGCCTTAAGTTGCGGATTTCAGCAGAGATTTGACCGACTTTTTGTTTGTCAATACCTTTGATAGTCAACTTAGTTTGCCCATCTACTATAGCAGTAATACCTTCTGGTAGTTTAAAATTTATGGGGTTAGAAAAACCTAGTAGAAACACCAAACCTTGACCTTTCTGTTCCACTCTATAACCAACACCATGTAATTCAAGGTTTTTAGCAAAACCTTCTGAAACACCTTGTAGCATATTTACCACTATTCTATGAGCGGTTCCTGCTTGGGCTTTGGATGGTTTTTGATCATTTTTAGGTTTGAAGAACCAGCCGTCGTCTGTCTTTTCACACTTAACTAAGTGATGAATATCAAAGTCCAAACTACCAAGAGGTCCTTTCACAGCAATCTTGTTGTTATTATGGCTTACCTCAACTCCTTGAGGGACTGTAACCGGAATATTAGCAAATCTTGTCATATTAAAATACAGTGCAAATTAGTTCACCGCCTACCTTTAGCTCACGAGCTTTTCTATCAACGATCATTCCTTTAGATGTGGACAATATACATATCCCCAATCCAGCTTTTATGTAAGGGATCTCATCAACTTTCAAATACTTCCTTAAGCCAGGTTTGCTTATTTTCTTAATTTCTTCTATCACAGGTTCACCACGGTAATATTTAAGAGATATATCTATCTCTTTTGTAGCACCTTCTCCTGATGCTTCATAAGATTTGATATAGCCCTCTTCTACCAAAATTTTAGAAATCTCTTCCTTAATCTTGGAGTGAGGCATATTTACTTCAGTGGCTCCAGCCATCAAAGCATTTCTTATTCGTGTTAGCATATCTGCTATCGGGTCTTGCATTGTCATATTCTTACCAACTCGCTTTTGTTATTCCAGGAATCTCTCCTTTCATTGCTAATTCACGCAACTTATTGCGCCCTAAACCAAACTTGCGATAAACGCCGCGTGGTCTTCCTGTAAGCAAGCAACGCGTCCTAATTCTAGAAGGACTAGTGTTACGAGCCATCTTCTGCAGTTTCAATTGTGCATCCCATCTTTCTGCTTCTGATAAAGAAATATCTTTTGCTCTTTTGCGTAAAATATCACGTGCAGCAGAAAATTTCTTAACTAACTTTTGTCTTTTTACGTCTCTTGCTATAACAGATTTTTTCGCCATATCTTATACCTTTAATTCTTTTTTCTTAAAAGGAAATCCTAAATTATTTAACACCGCCAAACTTCTTTCATCATTATTGCCGCTAGTAGTTATGCAGATATTTAATCCGCGAATTTTATCTAAACGGTCATAATCAATCTCAGGAAAAATGATCTGCTCGGTTATCCCCATGGAAAAATCTCCATTGCCATTAAATGCCTTCGGGTTCAACCCGCGAAAATCGCGAATACGTGGGAAACACACAAATACCAATTTATCCAAAAAATTCCACATGCTTTTATTACGTAGAGTAACCTTAGTTCCTATTGGCCAACCTTGGCGAATCTTGAATCCAGCAATAGATTTTTTAGCTGTTGTGATAGCTGGCTTTTGTCCGCTCAAAATCTCTAAGTCCTCAATTGCCTTGTCCAACAACTTCTTATCAGCAGCAGCTTCGCCGACACCCATATTAAGAACTACTTTTTGTATGCGTGGAATCTCCATAGGACTCTTTACTCCAAAGTCCTTAACCAAAGCTGGCACACATTCTTTTCTGTATTTTTCAAGTAATACTGACATTATGAAATCTCCTTTTGAGTAGATTTATACACTCTAATCTTGCCCTTCTTCTCATCCAACATAAACCCTACCTTGTCTTTCTTGTTTGCTTCTTTGTTAAATATTGCCACATTAGAAATATCTAACGGCATTTCTTTGTCTATGATGCCACCAGGAATATTAAGGTTGGGATTGGGCTTTTGATGTTTCTTGACCATATTTATACCACCAATAACAATCTTGCCATTGGTTAATACTCTTTGCACAGTGCCACGCTTACCTTTATCTTTCCCGGTTAGCACCATTACTTCATCGCTTCTTTTAATTCTTTTCATGATATTTATAAATATTATATAACTTCTGGTGCTAGTGAAACAATTCTCATAAATTTCCCAGCGCGTAACTCACGAGTTACTGGTCCAAATATACGAGTCCCTATTGGGGCATACTGATTATTGAGAAGCACACAAGCATTCTCGTCAAACTTAATTGAAGCACCATCAGGTCTGCGGATACCCTTCTTGGTTCTTACCATAACAGCAAAAAATATTTCACCCTTTTTAACACGTCCTCGAGGGATAGCCATTTTAACAGTGACTTTTATAATATCACCAACCGTGGCGTATCTCTTCTTAGATCCTCCTAATACCTTAATACACAATACTCTACGAGCGCCGCTATTATCGGCAACATTCATGACCGTTTCTGACTGTATCATTCTATGCCTCCACCTTTTTACTAACAGATAGCAACTCAAAAAACTTGGTTTTAGATATGGGCTTGGTTTCTCCAAGAGTCACTCTATCTCCAACTGTTGCTGTATTCTTTTCATCATGTGCGTGCAATATACTACTTTTAGTAATATACTTGCCGTATAAGGGATGCTTAATTCGTCTAGTCACCTTGACTGATATCGTTTTATCTCTTTGAGAACCAACGACAATACCAGACAAACTGCGTCTAGTCCTACTTACTTTCTGTTTGTTGTCCATCTTTCTTGAGTTGGCTTTCTCTAATTAATGTTTTTAATCTTGCTATCTCACGACGTGTCTCACGCAATAAGTGATTTTGCCCCAGTTGCCCAGTAGCAAATTGTAATCTATAACGGAACATATCCTCTGTTTTCTCCATCAGCATATGCTGTCTCTCTGCATCAGATAATGCCCTTAAATTTTGTTTTTCTTTAGCCATGAAAGTCACTCCTCTTGACAAAATTTGTCTTTAATGGTAATTTTGATGCAGCTAAAGTTAAGGCCTCTCGTGCCATTGCCTCAGATACACCCTCTATTTCATAAAGAATATTCCCAGGTTTTGCTGAAAAAACCCAATATTCAACAGATCCTTTACCTTTACCTTGACGAACTTCAAGTGGTTTCTGCGTAATGGGTTTGTCCGGAAAAATTCTAATCCAAATTTTACCACCCCTCTTAATATGACGAGTCATAGCACGACGAGCTGCCTCTATTTGACGGGCAGTTATGCGACTGTGAGCTGTAGCTCTCAAACCATATTCTCCAAATGCCATCTTTTGACCTTTGTGAGCAAGACCTCTATTACGGCCTTTTTGCTGCTTGCGATACTTTGTTTCTTTGGGTTGTCTTAACATATCACTAATTACTCAGCTTTTATTGCTGGCTTGTCTTTATTATCTCCAGATCTAGGATTATTATCTCCAGATCTAGGA
>VSKW01021600.1_pt1 | contig 10646 bp, 11 predicted proteins | sample 4798611 | NCBI WGS metagenome assembly VSKW01 (sample SAMN12179536, study PRJNA552185) | sponge metagenome | biome: deep-sea hydrothermal plumes; feature: spots directly above weak diffusing fluid; material: sea water; isolation source: sponge from the Crane site of a hydrothermal vent ...
ATCAACAAAGAATACTACAGGAAATCTAAAGAGCGGATAAAAAAACATCAGGGTTCTCTATTCACATAAGATCTTGTATCCTAATATTTACAAGAATAATAGAGCACTAGCTTAACTTCATAAAGTGTGTTAAAAGAAAGAATACAGCAGTATTCGCAAGAGCTGAAAGAACTGAAAGCAAATACCACCTATAGGAGTAAAACAAATACCACCTAATAGACAAAACCTATAGTTATTCACTCACCTAACTACATAAAATATATAGAGCGTACTAAATTAACATCATAACTTATAGGAGTAAAGCAAATACCACCTAATAGACAAAACCTATAGTTATTCACTCACCTAACTACATAAAGTGTGTTAAATTAACATCATAACTTATAGGAGTAAAGCAAATACCACCTAATAGACAAAACCTATAGTTATTCACTCACCTAACTATATGAAATATATAGTTATTCACTCACCTAACTGCATAAAGTGTGTTAAATTAACATCATAACTTATAGGAGTAAAGCAAATACCACCTAATAGACAAAACCTATAGTTACTCCCTCACCTAACTATATGAACTATATGAAATATATAGAGCGTACTAAATTAACATCATAACTTATAGAACTGAAAGCAAATACCACCTAATAGACAAAACCTATAGTTATTCACTCACCTAACTATATGAGCTATATGAACTATATAGAGCGTACTAAATTAACATCATAACTTATAGGAGTAAAGCAAATAACACCTAATAGACAAAACCTATAGTTATTCACTCACCTAACTATATGAAATATATAGTTATTCACTCACCTAACTACATAAAGTGTGTTAAATTAACATCATAACTTATGGAGTAGATGACTCCATATAAAATAAATTAATAATACATAATAATGGCAAAGAAAGCACTAATCACGGGGATTACTGGTCAAGATGGTTATTATCTAGCAAAGTTATTGTTAGACAAGGGCTATGAAGTTCATGGTATAAAACGCCGCTCTTCACTCATTAATACAGGAAGAATTGATTCTCTTTATGAAGATCCTCATGTAGATAATCGCTCTTTGTTCCTTCACTTTGGCGATCATACTGATGCTTTGCCTATGGTCAAGTTGCTACAAGAAGTGCGTCCTAACGAAATATACAATTTGGCAGCACAAAGTCATGTGCGGGTATCTTTTGATATTCCCCAATATACCACCGACGCTAATGCATTAGGATCCTTAAGAGTTTTAGAAGCGGCTCACTGCTTAGGTATGGATAAGGACATTAAATTCTATCAAGCATCCTCAAGTGAAATGTATGGCAAGGTGCAAGAGACGCCCCAAAAAGAAACAACTCCTTTTTATCCGCGTTCTCCCTATGCAGCCGGCAAACTCTTTTCTTATTGGATAACGGTTAACTATCGTGAGTCCTATGATATATTTGCCAGTAACGGCATACTTTTTAATCACGAGTCACCAATGCGTGGCGAAACATTTGTTACTCGCAAAATATCCAGAGCAGTTGCCGCGATTAAACACGGCACTAAAGACAAGGTATATATGGGGAACTTAGATGCTAAACGTGATTGGGGTCATGCACGTGATTATGTATATGGAATGTGGTTAATGTTACAGCATAAAAAACCTGATGATTTTGTCTTAGCAACTGGCAGAGCAGAAAGTGTTAGATTTTTCTTAGAGAAGGCGTTTGCCTGTGCTGACATGGAAATTGTTTGGGAAAATAAAGGACTCAATGAGAAGGGAATTGACCGCAAAAGCGGTAAAATCGTCGTGGAGATAGATGAACGTTACTTTCGTCCAGCTGAAGTGGAACTATTACTTGGAGACCCCAGCAAAGCACGCAATGATCTTGGCTGGGAGCCAAAGACCACCTTGGAAGAACTCATTGAAGAGATGGTTGAAGAAGACATAAAAGCCGTAGAGAAGTCACTCTAGTTCTTTATTACATTTATTACATTTATTAGATGGAAACCTACTAGACAATTAGCTAATCATACAACTATATAAAAATGCAAAAATGCAAAAAAACTCTATAATATTAGTCGCAGGTGCCAATGGTTTAGTTGGTTCTGCTGTTGTCCGCTGCTTGAAAAGTAAAGGATACACCAACATTCTTACTCCATCCAGCAAAGAAGTTAATCTCATCAGCCAAGTAGCTACTGAGGCATACTTCTCAGATAAACGTCCAGAGTATGTGTTCATGGCGGCTGCGAAAGTTGGCGGCATCAATGCTAATAACACCTATCGCGCTGATTTTATCTATGAGAACTTAACCATCGCCAGCAATGTGGTGCATTATTCCCATAAGACGGGCGTCAAGGGCTTATTATTCTATGGTAGCTCCTGTATCTATCCAAAGTTTGCTGAACAACCCATACGGGAAGATGCCTTATTGTCAGGGGAAATGGAACCCACTAATAGACCCTATGCCTTGTCAAAAATTTCTGGAATAGAGTTATGCGACTCCTATAATCGTCAATATGCCACCGACTTCAGAGCAATAATGCCGTCTAACGTCTATGGGATAGGCGATAATTTTAATCTGAAGAATAGCCATGTTCTACCAGCATTGATTCGCAAGTTTCACGAAGCAAAGGTAGGCAATATTAACCAAGTTACTCTATGGGGTAGTGGCAAGCCAAGGCGCGAGTTTATCTATGCCGATGATTTGGCCGATGCTGCTATTTTCGTGATGAACTTAGATAAAGAAAAACTTGCAGCTAAATCTAAACAGCCCCACATCAATGTTGGTTGTGGTGAAGATATTTCCATTATGGAATTAGCTACTATAATTAAGGGTATAATTGGTTTTAATGGAGAGGTTATCTGGGATAGCTCAATGCCAGATGGCACTATGCGCAAACTGATGGATGTGTCAACTTTGGATGAGTTGGGCTGGCAACATCAGACAAAAATTAGAACTGGCATAGTCCAAACTTATAAATGGTTTTTGGACAACCAAGAAAAACTACGTCTTTAGCAAATAGCTGGAAAAACCAGGACAAGCAAAATTCATTAGGGCTTTAGTAACTAGAGCGCAAAGTGTATATTAGCCGAGGGTTGGCTTTATTCAGGAACTGACTTTATATAGTTGATTAGCTTAGCAGTTGACTGGTCATAGCTGCCAGCAGTAGCATCTTGGGGGGAGGTTAGCCCTTTCTTAATCCCAGCACTAAGTTGCTTGCCTAACTCCACTCCCCATTGATCAAACGGATTGATATCACTCAAATAACAGAATAGGGCGGTCTTATGCTCGTAAAGAGCTATCAATGCCCCTAATACTTCAGCTGAAAGAGACCCATAGACCAGAGTATTGCTAGGACGGTTGCCCGGCATCTCCAAGTGACTTATATACTCATTCGCTAATCCTTTATTCCGTGCCTCCTTAGCCGCTTCTTCTTTAGACCTACCAATTAGTAATGCCTGACTTTGAGCTAAAGCATGAGCCACTTGGACTTTATGCATTTGCATTTGTTTTGATCCATACTTAGAATTGGATTTAAGCCATCTTGGTGGATTAGCTCCTACTATGAAGTCAGTGGGAATCAGTTGGTTACCTTGGTGGCACAACTGCATATAAGAATGTTGAATACCAGTCCCTTCGCCTCCCCAGACAATCTCACTCTTGGCCCCTTGACCACCAGCCAAAGTAGCACTCTTACCACTACTTTCCATTATCAGTTGTTGCAAGAAGGCAGGAAATTCAGCTAGATTATGTTCATACACATTAATGCATATAGACGAGGTGCCGAGATAATTAACATACCAGTAAGAGAGCAGGGCAAGAATCAGCGGCATATTATTATCTGGCGATGTATCAGCGCAATGTTCATCCATACCATTTGCTCCTTTGATTAGTTGCTCATAAGCATCCATACCGCAATGAAAAATAATTGGCAGACCAATAGCTGACCAGATAGAATATCTGCCACCTACCGACTGAGGCATAGTAAAAACTCTATCTTTACTAAGACCATATTTTTCTGCTTTATCAGGTGACGCAGTAATAGCATAAAAATTATGCAGCATTAAATCACTTGGTGATCCGCCACAGGACTCGTAATAATCAAAGACCCTTTGCGCATTAGCAAAGGTCTCTTCAGTGCCAAAGGATTTAGAGGATAATATAATCAAAGACGTCTCAGCATCTTCCTTGCTGTCAAATTTCAATGCAGTGGGGGAGAGTGAACTAACAAACTCAACCTGAAAGGAATTATCTGCCGCTGGCAATGCCGCCACTAGCATAGCACCTCCAAGATGAGACCCGCCTATACCAAGATTAATGACTCTCTTAAACGGCTTGCCTCCAATCCCAGTAATTTTACCCTTCACAATATCTTGGCGTAACTTATACATACGAGCTCTTGCTTGCTCTGCTTCTTTTGCTAGTGTCATCGCTTCTCCATCAGCTGTGGGAATAGCAGTTCTTCGCATGGCTGTATGAGTGGCTGCTTGATTCTCGGTGGGATTAACCATCTCGCCAGCTAGTTGCTGTTTAAACTTATTTAGCACGCCTTTCTCTTGAGCAAACTTCAACAGGAGGGAAAGGGTTTCTTCGTTTATGAGATTTTTGGAATAATCAAGATATATGTCAGATGTCTGTAATACAAATTTGGAAGTCCGACTATCATCCTGGGCAAATGCCTCACGCATGTCAAAACTTTGCATGACGGAGGCCTGTTGGGTAAGCTTAGTGTTTAGGTCTGTCCTATTCATTTATTATGTCAGGTTAAAATTTTGCATTACTTTTCAGTAGTTCAGTAGTTTTAATTACTTTTAATGACGTTTAATTACTTGGCTGTCACTATTATATAGCTGTCGCCATTATCTGGCTGTCACAAAAGTGGAGGCGGCGGGAGTTGAACCCGCGTCCGCTATACCGCTATTTGCAGCTCTACATGCTTATTAGATTTTTACTTTTCCGTACTTGTTAAAATCTACAAACCCGAGCACGGAAGCCCTGATAAGTTTTCATCTTGCTTATCTCAGGTCATAAGCAATGACAATCCTGTGAAAACGACTTTCCTACTGACTTCACAGGCAGAGTTATAAGGAAAGTTAGCCATTTAAGCGGCTAAAGCGTAACTTTCGTTTTTGTCGGTTACAAATGTTTACGATTGTTTTACGAGTAATCGCAGCTCGGCATGCACTAACAAACTTTAGAAAAACGTCGAATCCAGAACGCCCCCAAGATGTAGTTAAGGGTATTATAAAGCATTTTCTTCAAATCTAAGCAATCTTAATAAAATATTAGAAATTAAATAATTAAACTATTTCACAGAAATGTATAATGCATGGTTAGGGGGACACCAATGAATCGTTTAGGGACTTGTGAAGAAGTGGCATCTACTGTAATCTTCTTAGGAACAGATGCTTCTAGCTTGCTTACAGGATCTATAGTCCTAGTAGATGGTGGTTATACTTGTTGGTAGTAAAAGTAAAATAAAAGAGCAGTTCTAATACTTGATAGAGCGATCAGCATCACGTTGCATATCTTTCTGTTTGATACTTTCTCTCTTGTCGTGGATCTTTTTGCCACGAGCTAAAGCTATCTGACACTTGACTAGTTGATTTTTCCAATGCAGATTGAGGGGAACGCAACTTAGACCTTTGGTCTGGATGGCACCCTTAATTTTATTTATCTCTTTACGGTGCAAAAGCAATTTGCGATTGCGATCACTTTCATAGCTAGCATTCTGGGTTGACCCTGGCTGTGCATCAATACGAGCACCTATAAGAAACAATTCGGAATCAAGCCACTTGACATAAGCACCAGCAATTTGGCCACGACTATTGCGTAAACTTTTAACTTCCCAGCCAGTTAATTCTAGCCCAGCTTCAAACTTTTCTAAAAGCTCATAGTCAAAGCCCACACGGCGGTTATCGCATATAGTAGAAGGAGAAGATTTCTTAGGCATAGTAATATTTTAAGTTAAAAACTCCGCCACCTAGTATAATAGAGGTATGAATTACCATAAAAACCAAATAGGTAAAGTCAATAGTCAAAGTGGCGGTAGGATTGTATGACAACTGATATCATAAAGATAGAAGTAGCCCTAGCTTTCCCAAAAGAACAGCACTTAACCACAGTAAGTGTCCCTAAAGGTATGAGTATGCGAGATGCCATTCAGAAGTCGGGTATATTTGATATGTTTGCCTATGTGCCTCAAGATGTCCGTGAACTAGAACATGGCGTTGGCATTTTTGGTAAAGAAGTTAAGGACCCAGAAGAATATGAATTGAAAGCCGGCGACAGAATAGAGGTCTACAGACCTTTAACAATTGACCCCAAACAAGCCAGAATTAACAGAACAAAGAAGAGCTAGACAGCAATCGCGGACACTGCACCTGGCTAAATCTTGGCTAGAGGGCAGGGAAGGAGCATTGACGGAGTAGGCAGGGGACTGAACAATTTTGTTTACTTGACTGACGTCTCCTCAATATACTCATTCAATATACTCATCTAAGTCAATAATTGCGAGTTTCCCATCTTCAAATAGCAAATATCCTTTTTGTATCTTAACTACACCTTTTTTATTGCGTAAAATATAGACATACTCCCAGCGATCTTGGTCAAGTGGATTAATACTACTAGGTGATCCCAAAATATACTCTACTTGAGTTCGGCTCATTCCTAATTCTAAGTCGCTAATTTCTTTTGCCTCAATAATCCTTCCCTGTCTGATTTCTTGGCGTTTAATACAACCTGACAGCACTGAAATGATTGTGATAGAACAACATAGAGTTATGAGAAATACTATGATTTTATTATTTATTCTGGGCATAGTTTAGTATAGCAAATTTATTTTGCTATTAGCTCATTTAGGGGGGACTTAAGCAAAGTAGTATTCCAGATATCTTTGACGCTATCGGCATATTTTTGTATGCTAAGTCCTCCTGGTAGTTGCAATTTAGGTGCTAGATCTCGCAGAGGATATAAAACGAAAGGACGCAGAGTTAAACCAGGATGGGGTAGCTTAAGCTCTGGAGAGTTCCAAGTTACCTCTTCCATTAATAAGATATCAATATCAATTATTCTCGCTGCCCATTTAGCCGCATTAGCTATCCGTCCCATTTCCTGTTCCATTGACTTTACTATGGATAATAATTTAAGAGGAGGGCAAGACACCATACATTTAACCACTGCATTAACATAATCAGGTTGTTTATCCTCGGCTTCAAGAGTCATAGCAGATGATTGATATAGAGGTGATGTTTTCATTAGATCTATTGCAGGTGCTTCTGATATTTTAGAGCAAGCAAGCTTAATATTAGCCACTGGATCACCAACATTACTTCCCAGTCCTAGATAGCATTCAGTAACTTCCTGAGACATAATTTAGATCAATGCTTTAATACTTTAATACTTCAATACTTCAATACTTTAATACTTCAATATGTCAATGCTTGCTTATTCTTAGACATATTAGATTTTTTTGGTGGACGTCTGTTTTTTTTAAGTTCTCTTCTAGCCGCTATAACTTTAGCGTTTGCTTCAGCATGTTCCTGCCAGTAGTTACATATCTCTTTTAGTTTTGGTCTTCCGGTTGCCCTAATTTTCATTAGATCAAAGGCCATTTTAAAATGCCCATTCTCTTTAATTCTTTGGAGTTTTTTATTCTTGTTAGTTGACTCCATCTGGTATTGTAAAATCCATATCTTCTCAAGACGGATAGCCAGTTTGATAGGAATTGCCATTGTTTCTTTCTGCTCTCTAAAAATTAGTTCGCACACCTTACGATGATTAGTTCTAAGAGTTTGAAACTTCATAGAAGATGGTTTACCTATTTTATGCATCTCATCGCTATACTTTGGCCACATGAATAAGCTAAGCAAAAATATCACTGCTAGATATTGTTGACGGGAATAGCGGTCATCTGTATCTTTGAGTGCTTCACACATCATAGCCTGGTCATTTTCTGATATATTATGCCAGTCATAGGAGATGATATATTTCATGCAATCATGCTTGACTAGTTTTCTATAGCTTTTATAGGCATGTCCATTTATGAAGAATTTATTAAATTCTTCTAATATGCGTGACCCAGGCAAGGTTAATATATGGTCTTTCATGGCATCTATTTCTTGAGCCATTTCATCATTTATTTTAAAATCTAATTTGGCTGAAAAGCGTATCATTCTTAGAATCCTCATAGGGTCTTCAGCAAACTTTTTAGCAGGTATGCCTACGACATTCATACGTTTTGCCTTAAGATCAGAGAAGCCACCAGTAAAGTCAATAAGTTTTCGATTGACTGGATCATAGTAAAGTGCATTGATTGTAATGTCTCGACGCATTACATCATCATCTATTGTTCCATAAATATTTTGATAGAAATACTTATTACTCCGCAAATTAAATATTCCTTTGATTATCTGAGGAATACTAGCACTCTGAGATCTAAAAGTGGACACTTCTGTTATGCTTCCCTTGCTGCGAATATGGACTAACTTAAAGCGTCTACCAATTATGTAGCTATTATGGAATAATTTTTTAATTTCTTCTGGTTTCAAATCAGTAACCAGATCAAAATCTTTGGGAGTCCTATTCAGCAAGATATCTCTGATTGCTCCACCAACTACATACGCCTGATGTCCAGATTTTATTATCTTTTTAGCAATCTCAAAAGATATACTATCAATTTTCGAAGATTTTATTCCGTGTTCGGAATAATCATAATAAGTGGGAATGCGCTTTTTCTTATTCATGTATAATTTCACTATAATATCTCCCCTCAAGTCAACAAAGTTCTATAAAAAACAAAGGAGGGCATCTATAGCTGTTTATACCTAATATATAGATGTCTATACTAAGGCATATAAGTCAATACAAATGCAAATAGGGTGTTACGCTTTTTGCCACTCTCATCAATTCTCATATGAAACGCCTCCTTGATGATGGAGACACTTATATTATACCACCCAAGGATTTAAAAACCTACCCCTAATCAACCCTTTTAATAATATTTAGAATATTAATCCGCTCGTTACTTTTGTTTTCTGTAAGTATAACAAACGGGCGTAGATGTTTTCCTTGACGAATGTATCCGGCAAGATTGTATATGCCCGTCAGAGTCCCTGTTTTATAGAATGCTGAATTCCTAGCATCATAAGGGAGTAGGGGACTGTAATCAGCAAATGACTTTAGAATAGAATAAATGTTTTCAGCAGTAACTTGGTTATGACGATCCAACCCTGAGGGCTCTGTTATAGTCATGGGTTTGGCACTGCTCATGCCCTCTATGGAGTTCAAGTCCTTCTGCCATCTATGCAAGGATGATTTGACAGGCTTGCGAGCATCTGGAGCAAATTGTAACAACACTCCCATGGCAATTAAGTTGTTTGAATAGAGGAGGAGTTGTTCACTAACTTGTGCCATAGTGCGAGAATTATAATGAGTATATATGGGCTTACTTCTCTTCGCAATTTTAGCTAACTTGTAGCTACCAGCAGATGTGGCAGGTGAACTAAAACTTATTCCATTCTCAGATAATAACTTATAGAATAACTGCACGACATACTTACGTCTATAATCATCATTCCCTTGAAGATTAATCCTAGTGGCTTTGTTGCAGCACTTTATATTACTACTCGCACCAATTTCATCCATGAGTGGAAGAGTAGGGGTCTGCTTTTCAGCTGACACAATTTGCTGATTAGTGAGTTTTTGTATGTTGATAGTGTTGAAGTTAACTAATAACGAAGCAAACTTTGCATCATAGGGGTTATCGGATTTGCCTAGAGCATGCAAGGTTACATCTTTGAATAAACTATCATCTAGGACTAGACCATTAAACTTGTTATTGCCGAGCATTTTTAGATTAACTGCTATCTGCCTAATTTCTTCACTAGTAAGAAAAGGATCTCCACGGCCTTTAATGATTAGATTGTTTTTGCGATCTTTATAGAAGGCGGTTGTAAATCTAAAGTCCTTGCCTAATATATTATGTGCTGATAGCACCAAGGGAATTTTCAAGACAGAAGCCGGAATGTATGACCTTTGTGTGTTTAATTCAATAAGCTTAAGATTATTCTTATGAAGTCCGCTGCCTAAGATTATTGCCGCTTTAGGATCAATCTGTTGAATTTCTTTTATTGCCTGTGCCGCAGTTATTGCATGAGATATGCTCGGGAAACTATATATTATAGCCAGAGTCAAAATTATTAGGTTGCGTAATTTCATCACAATTTCATCGTAAGTTATTTGTTTTCAAGTTTGTTTTCAGGTTTGTTTTCAAGTTTGTTTTCAAGTAGCTTGCTAATAATAGGGGCTAAACGTATGATGGGCAGTCCTCTAATATTGTCATATTCTCCTTGTATATCTTTAACATTTAGATTTGTTTTCAGATTTGTTTTCATGCTTGTTTTCAGGTTTGTTTTCAAGCAGCTTGCTAATAATAGGGGCTAAACGTTTTCTTGCTTAAAGGGCAGGCTAGATTCCGACAGCCAGCGCAATGTTTTGTTTTTTAAGTTTAGCATAATTCAGCTCCTGTTTTAGATTTAAAGACCTGATAAGGAGAATGATAATTATATCTCTTTCTAGGTCTCCTATTTATTTTATAAATTACATGTTCTATATAGGCAGTATTTTCTCGAGTCAACAGCATTCCCTTGGGGTAGAACCTTCTAAGTAAT
>VSKW01000430.1_pt1 | contig 10594 bp, 9 predicted proteins | sample 4798611 | NCBI WGS metagenome assembly VSKW01 (sample SAMN12179536, study PRJNA552185) | sponge metagenome | biome: deep-sea hydrothermal plumes; feature: spots directly above weak diffusing fluid; material: sea water; isolation source: sponge from the Crane site of a hydrothermal vent ...
ATTACAAAAGCGGTTACAAAACAAGCAAGAGAGCAAGCGCCAGACGCAAAAACCGCCCCCTATTGTTGATAGTGCCTTTTCTAAAGCACGCGGGCAGATTGCTTTGCCTGTGGCAGGCACGATAGACGGATATTTTGGCGCTCCCGATGCCAGTGGTAGCCCGCGCCATGGCTTGGCGATTGCGGCACGAGGCGGGGCGCAGATTATTGCGCCCTATGATGGTGAGATTTTATATGCGGGGGTTTTTCGCCATTATGGCAATATCGTGATATTACGCATAGATAGCCATTATCAGGTGATATTAGCGGGGCTGGATAATATAGAGGGCTATGTCGGGCAAAGCATATTAGCGGGGGAGCCGCTTGGGCAATTGCCCTCCAATAGACCCGAGAAAAATAAAACAAGACAACAACTCTATATGGAATTAAGATATGAAGGCGAACCAATAGACCCCACAATTTGGTTGCAAGCACGATATTCTGCCCAGAGAAAATAAGAGGAGATAGGCTATGTTTTCTATGACACGTTATATAGGTTTGACGATATTTATTTTGTCGGTATTTATTGTGGCGATGACACCCTTGCGGGTGGCAGCGGCAGGGGAGATGGCGCAAGATGATAAAGATCTATATCAGCATTTGCGTCTTTTTGGTGATGTGCTGGAGCAAATCCGTCAGAATTATGTTGATGCCCCCGATGATGAAGCCCTGATTGAATCGGCATTAAGTGGTATGTTGCGCGACCTTGACCCGCATTCCTCTTATCTGCCACCGCAAGATTTTGATGATATGAAAATTCAAACACGCGGCGAATTTGGCGGGCTTGGTATTGAAGTGACAATGGAAAATGGTTTGGTGAAAGTCATCGCCCCGATTGATGATACCCCCGCCCAACGCGCTGGTATTTTACCCAATGATTTAATCTCCCATATTGATGGCGAAGCGATATTGGGGCTAACCTTATCTGAGGCGGTGCATTTAATGCGTGGCAAAAGCGGCACCGCTATTGACCTGACTATCATAAGAGAAACTGCCAGAAAAGAAGGGGGTGGCACCAGCGAGCCCTTACAGGTGAAAATTGTCCGCGATATTATTCGCATCCGCCCAGTGCGCACCCGTGTCGAGGGGGTTGATAAAAACATCGCCTATATTCGCATTACGACATTCAACATCCATACCAGTGATAATCTGCGTGAGGCGTTTGCCCAATTGCGTGATGATATTGGCGATAAAAATCTGGTCGGGTTCATTATTGATTTGCGTAATAATCCGGGCGGCTTGTTGGAAGAAGCCGTCTCTGTATCCGATATGATGCTGACACAAGGCGAAATCGTTTCCACACGCGGGCGTCATAAACGCGACGCCGCCCGCTATACCGCACAACGCGGCGATGCCGCCAGCCATAAAGGACGCGCCTATCCGATTATCGTTATGGTGAATGGTGGTTCCGCTTCTGCCTCTGAAATTGTTGCGGGGGCTTTGCAAGACCACCACCGCGCCATCATTGTCGGCACGCAAAGTTTTGGTAAAGGGAGTGTGCAAACGATTACGCCCCTGCCCAATCAAGGCGCCTTGCGGATGACAACGGCACGATATTTTACCCCCTCTGGGCGCTCTATTCAATCTTTGGGGATTACCCCCGATATTACAATCGCGCAAAAACTGCCCGATGATTTGAAAAATATAACCGGGCGACGTGAAGCAGATTTGCGTGGTTCATTAAAAGGGCAAAATATAGATGGCGGCAGCAATCAAAAACCTGCATCTGAAATAGAAAATGAGGCGGGAGATGAGGGGAAAAATAAGGGAGAAGTGGAAAATGAAAAACCCAAAAAGCATGTTGCTTTTATTCCGCCCGACCCAAAAGATGATGAGCAATTGCAAAAGACCATTCGTTTATTGGAAGACCTAAACCTCTTTAAGAATTCGGGAGATAAGAAAACATCATGACCGAAAATACTCCTGCCCTTAATTATGACGCACCTGATTATGCGCCCCCTAATTATGGGAGCGACCACCCCGCCCAAAAACTAGCATGGCGGGCATGTGTCGGGATTGTTCTGCTCAATAAGCACGGGCAAGTGTTTAGCGGTCATCGGTGTAAAGGGGATTTTTTCCCCCCCTCATTAGATAAGAACGCGCCGCTTTGGCAATATCCACAAGGCGGTATTGATGCGGGGGAAACGCCTTGTGCTGCCGCCTTGCGGGAGCTGGAAGAAGAAACAGGCGTCAAAGCAAAAGACACCGCGCTTATTTATGAACTGCCCTATTGGCTGACTTATGATTTTCCCGCCCATTTAATAGCGGCATCATTTAAGGGAGGCGGTAAGGGAGGCGGTAAGGGAGGCGGTAAGGGAGGCGGTAAGGGAGGCGGTAAAGGGAATTATCGCGGGCAAAGACAAAAATGGTTTGCTATGCGCTTGACCGCGCCTGATTCTGCTATTGTGTTAGATGCTTATAAAAAGCCCGAATTTGATGATTGGCAATGGCGCACTCTTAATGAGTGTGCGGATTTGGTTATTCCTTTTAAGCGTCATATTTATACGCATTTAGCACAACGCCTTGCTTATTTAGAGGTGTAGATTATGACCGATACTTCTTTATCAGCCCCTTTATCAGCCCCTTTATCAGACTTGCCGATTATTGATTTTCAAAATATGGATCGTGATACCATTGACATTATTGACCGCCAATGTCGGGCTTGTGGGTTTTTCTATCTTGCCAATCATGGCATAGAGACACAAATTGCTGCCGCCTTTGCTGCCGCGCAAGCATTCTTTGCGCTGCCTGATAATGTCAAACAAGAAATTGCGATTGAACACTCGCCTTGTCATCGCGGCTGGTTCCAAATAGGCGGCGAAGCCTTAGATGGTCGTGCCCACCCCGAAGGTGATTATAAAGAGGGTATAAAAATCGGGCGTGATTGTGGCGCAACACATCCACGTGTGAAGGCGGGGGTGGCTTTGCACGGCCCCAATCAATATGCGGCGCTTGACGGTTGGCGCGAGGCTATGGATGAATGCTATAGCGCTTGCGAGGATGTAAGCCGTGCCCTTATGGCGGCGTTGGCACAAGCGCTATCCTTGCCGCCTGATTATTTTAATCAATATCTGCACGAGCCGATGGCGACGCTTGCTCCTTTGCATTATCCGCCTCTGCCTAATGGTAAAGTTATTAGTGCTGGGGCGCATACAGATTTTGGTTGTCTGACATTGCTCGCCCAACAAGATATTGGTGGCTTACAAATCTGCGATGCGCAAAACAATTGGGTTGATGTGCCGCCGCACCCTATTGGCTACACCCCTACTGGCTACACCCCTACTGGCTACACCCCTACTGGCTACACCCCTACTGGCTACGCTGGCCCCAATATGCTGGTTGTCAATATCGGTGATATGATGCAAAAATGGACGGGCGGGCATTATCGCTCTTTGCGGCATCGGGTTATCAATCGCGCTATCAATCCCCCTGTCAATCCCTCTGTCAATCCCCCTGTCAATCCCCCTGTCAATCAAGGCGGGCACCATCGCTATAGTCTGGCGTATTTCTTTGACCCCGACCCTGATGCCGATTTAAGCCCGCTGCCTGGTTGTGCCCCCCCCAATTATAAGGCGGCTGATAATCTTAAAGAAACCTCCCTTAAAGAAAAAACTGGCAATACTTGTCTTGACCATTTATTGCATAAAATAGATGAAAGCTTTGCCTATCGCACACAAAATGATACAGAAATTAATGACGGGAATAAATAATGAAACACTTAATCTTAAATCTATCTTGCCCCGACCAAGCCGGTATTGTGGCTGCCACCACACAAGTGCTGGCGCAAGCCGCTATGAATATAAGCGAGAGCCACCAATATGGCGATAAAGAAAGCGGGCAGTTTTTTATGCGCATCGCTTTAGAAGCCCCCGCGCCATGTGAGATAAAAGATGTGCAGGCTTTATTCGCAGGCGTCGCCAAAACCTATAAAATGGATTATGCCTTTTATGAGGCATCATCACCTGAATTAGCGGTAAAACCCAAAGTGGTTATTATGGTGTCAAAATTTGACCATTGCTTGCACGATCTTATTTATCGCACCCGCATTGGCAGTCTTGATATGGATATTGTCGCCATTATTTCTAATCACCCCATAGACCAAAATAGGCTTGAGGCAACGAATATCCCCTTTCATTATTGGCAAGACCCGAAAGAAAATGAAAAAAAATTAAGGGCATTATTGGAAGCAGAACAAGTGGAACTGGTTATCTTGGCGCGTTATATGCAAATCTTATCGGCTGACCTTGTGCAAACATTGGCAGGGCGCATTATCAATATCCATCATAGTTTTCTGCCAAGTTTTAAGGGTGCAGAACCCTATAGCCGTGCCTATGAACGCGGTGTCAAAATGATCGGCGCCACCGCCCATTTTGTCACGGCTGATTTAGATGAAGGTCCGATTATTACGCAAGGTGTGGCAAATATCCGCCACGATATGGGCGTTAGTGATTTGGTGGATGTCGGGCGTGATGTGGAACGGCGCACCCTCGCCCATGCCGTCAAACTCTATTTGCAAAGACGCATATTATTGAATGGTAAAAAAACAGTTGTATTTGAATAAGGTTAAAGTTTGGTGATTTGGGTCGCCAAGACACTAACGCTCAAAGGCGTGACATCAACAAAACCACCCTCTATTTGATATTGGCTTATTGTGCCGTCATTGCTGACTTCTAATATAACCGGGCTGTCAGCATCGCGCGCGGCGGCAATGATTGCCATAAGGGGGCTGTGTCGTGCCAAGGCGCCAAATTCCCCCTCGCTGGACGGCACCCGCACACTATCCACCTGTGCCGATAAAACGGACCCTTCGGGGGAAACCAGTTCAAATTGTAATTTTGTCATGTTTTTGTCGCTCCGCTCGGGGTCATTATAATCTCTATGCCGCTTCGGCTTTCATGGTTTCAGCTTTGGCGATGGCATCTTCTATTGTGCCGACCATATAAAATGCCGCTTCTGGTAAATCATCATAATCGCCAGCGCATAAGCCCTTAAAGCCTTTAATGGTATCTTCCAAATCAACCAAAATGCCGGGCGACCCTGTAAAGACTTCTGCCACATAGAAAGGCTGCGACAAGAAACGCTCAATTTTGCGCGCCCGATAAACGGTCAGGCGGTCTTCTTCCGATAACTCATCCATACCCAAAATCGCAATAATATCTTGCAAAGATTTATAACGTTGCAAAATGGATTGCACTTCACGCGCCACCCGATAATGTTCATCGCCAACAATACGCGGCTCTAATATACGGCTGGTGGAATCAAGCGGATCCACAGCAGGGTAAATACCTTTTTCTGATATGGCACGAGACAGCACCGTCGTCGCATCCAAATGCGCGAATGAGGCGGCTGGTGCCGGATCGGTTAAGTCATCGGCGGGCACATAAATCGCTTGCACAGATGTGATAGAGCCTTTGGTCGTCGTTGTGATACGTTCTTGTAGCGCCCCCATATCGGTCGCCAAAGTCGGCTGATAACCCACCGCCGACGGGATACGACCCAAAAGCGCCGACACTTCCGACCCCGCTTGTGTGAAGCGGAAGATATTATCAATAAAGAACAACACATCTTGCCCCTCATCACGGAAATTTTCAGCAACGGTGAGCCCTGTTAATGCCACACGGGCGCGCGCCCCCGGGGGTTCATTCATCTGCCCATAAACCAGCGCACATTTAGAGCCCGCGCCACCCTTTTCTTTATTCACACCCGATTCTACCATTTCCCAATAAAGGTCGTTGCCCTCGCGCGTGCGTTCGCCAACGCCGGCAAAAACAGAATAACCACCATGCGCTTTGGCAACATTATTGATAAGTTCCATAATCAAAACGGTCTTGCCAACACCCGCACCGCCAAACAAACCAATCTTGCCACCTTTGGCATAAGGGGCGAGCAAATCTACCACCTTAATACCCGTGACAAGCATTTCTGACTGCGTTGATTGCTCCGAAAATAAAGGCGCCTCGCGGTGAATAGGGCGCACCACACTGGCATCAATCGCCCCCGCCTCATCAACAGGCTCGCCTATGACATTCATAATACGACCCAATGTGCCCACACCCACAGGCACAGTTATCGCCGCCCCTGAATCCATAACCTCTTGCCCGCGCACCAGACCCTCAGTGGAGTCCATCGCTATGGTGCGCACAACACGTTCGCCCAAATGCTGGGCAACCTCTAACACCAAACGCGTCTCGCCATTTTTGGTCTCTAACGCATTTAATATCTCTGGCATGATGTCGCCGAATTGCACATCAACAACGGCACCAATAATCTGCACCACCTTGCCTATCGCTTGTTTTGTTTGCTTTGCCATAATCGTCTCTCCTTTATATGTTGATTTTATTATATGTTGGCTTTATTGAAGCGCTTCCGCACCCGATATGATTTCTATTAACTCTTTGGTGATTTGCGCTTGGCGGCTGCGATTATAAGTGATGGATAACGCATCTATCATCTCGCCAGCATTACGGGTGGCACTATCCATCGCCGACATCCGCGCCCCTTGCTCGCCCGCCGCATTCTCTAGCAATGCTCGCAAGATTTGCACCGCCACATAACGCGGCAATAAAGACTCTAATATCGTGCTCTCATCTGGTTCGTAATCATAAACCGCGCCTTTTAAGTCTGTTGATGTGTCTTCTTCTTTAGAAGTATCTTCAGGCGCGTCCGCCTTTAGCACTTGCGGGATAATTTGATATGAGGTCGTCTCTTGGGTAAGCACGTTGATAAAATTGGCATAATATAAAGTCGCAATATCAAACCCCCCCATATCATAATCTGCCAAAACTTGCGCCGCCACTTCTTGCGCTTGTGCAAAGCCCACCGATTTTTTTTCCAGATAGGTAATCAACGGCAATAGCTCATCCGCGAAATAACGTTTTAAGACATCATACCCTTTGCGCCCGACACATAAGATTTTTATTTGCTTGCCTGACCCGCGCAACCGCATCGCATCCATTCTGGCGCGCCTTGCAATGGAACCATTAAAGCCACCGCATAAGCCGCGTTCTGATGTGACGACAATCAATAAATGCACTTCGTCTTTTGGGTCTTTGCCTGTGCCTGCCAGTAGGGGGTGTGTGCCCTCGCCCACGACCACGCCATGTGTTAGGTTTTTAAGCACTTGCGCCATTCTTGCCGCATAGGGACGCGCCGCCGCCGCCGCTTCTTGGGCACGGCGCAATTTAGACGCTGCCACCATTTGCATAGCGCGTGTTATTTTACGCGTTGCCTCAACACTGGTAATGCGATTGCGTAACTCTTTAAGCGATGCCATGATTTATCCTATATCTTCTCGTCTCTTCTCATCTAAACCTCACGCAAACCTCATGCAAATGAAGCGCTAAAATCATCAACCACTTTTTTGAGTGCCGCTTCTGTAAGGTCGGATAGCTGCTTCTCTACCCGAATGGCATCAAGGATGGCGGTTTGCTTTGTGTGCATCAGTTCTAGCAATGATGTTTCAAAGCGCCCGACCTCCGCCACTGCCAATTTATCAAGATAGCCATTCACACCCGCATAGATTGCCACCACTTGCTCTTCTATTTTAAGCGGCGAAAATTGCGCTTGCTTCAAAAGTTCCGTCAGGCGTTCGCCACGACGTAGCAATTGTTGCGTTGATTCATCAAGGTCTGAACCAAATTGAGCGAAGGCTGCCATTTCACGATATTGCGCCAACTCCCCTTTGATTTTACCCGCCACTTGTTTCATCGCCTTGACCTGCGCTGCCGACCCAACCCGCGACACCGATAGACCAACATTCACAGCCGGGCGCACCCCTTGATAGAATAAATCTGTTTCAAGGAATATCTGCCCATCCGTGATTGAAATCACATTGGTCGGGATATAGGCGGAAACATCATTGGCTTGTGTTTCAATAATCGGTAAAGCCGTGAGCGAGCCTGAACCAAAATCATCATTGAGTTTGGCGGCGCGTTCCAGCAAGCGTGAGTGCAAGAAAAACACATCACCCGGATAGGCTTCCCGACCGGGCGGGCGGCGCAACAATAAAGACATTTGCCGATATGCCACAGCCTGTTTTGATAAATCATCATAAACAATGAGCGCATGGCGACCATTATCACGGAAATATTCGCCCATCGTGCAACCTGTAAAGGGCGCTAGAAACTGCAAAGGCGCGGCATCAGAAGCGGTGGCGGCAACAATAATCGTATATTTGAGCGCATCATTTTCTTCTAATGTTTTCACAATCTGCGCCACAGTAGAACGCTTTTGCCCTATCGCTACATAGACACAATAAAGTTTGGCACTTTCATCATCACCTGCATTGGCGGCTTTTTGATTAAGAATGGCATCAATGGCGATAGCGGTTTTACCTGTTTGTCTATCACCAATAATCAACTCCCTCTGCCCGCGCCCGATAGGAATGAGCGCATCAACCGCTTTTAGACCCGTTTGCATAGGCTCGTGCACAGATTTGCGCGGGATAATGCCGGGGGCTTTGCTATCCACCTCGCGGGTTTCGGTCGTTTTTATAGGACCCTTGCCGTCTAGCGGATTACCGAGCGGGTCTACCACCCGCCCCAAAAGTTCAGGTCCAACAGGCACGCTAACAATATCACCCGTGCGGCGCACAACATCGCCTTCGCTTATTTCGCGGTCGGAGCCGAATATAACAGCGCCGACATTATCTGCCTCCAGATTAAGCGCCATGCCTTGAATATCCTCGCCGCCTGTCTTGCTGGGGAAGGCTATCATCTCCCCCGCTTGGACATTATCCAGTCCATAAATCCGCGCAATACCATCGCCGACCGATAAGACTTGCCCTATCTCCGAGACCTCCGACTTTTGGTCAAAATTTTTGATTTGTTGTTTGATGATGGAAGAAATTTCCGATGCTTTGATATCCATTAGCGCGCCTCATTCATAGTGGTTTGTAAAGATTGAAGTTGATGGGCGAGTGAGCCGTCTATCATACGACTGCCGACTTTTAATATGAACCCACCCAATAAGGTGGCGTCCTCTTGTGCCTCTAAACGCACGGATTTGCCCAGAACCCGTGTGAGTGTATCGGTGAGGATAGTGATTTGCACCTGTGCCAGCGCCGTAGCAGAGACGACATAAGCAGTGACTTCGTTTCTGGTTTCTGCCAGAAGTTCAAGATAACCACCCAAAATGGCAGGCAGTAAATAAAGACGCCGTCTGCTGATGAGAAATTGCACAAATGTCTGTAATAAATCAGTTGTCTGCGCCTCTTTTAGAAGCGCGCCTAATGCCGCACTTTGCTCTTGCGCGGTTATCAATGGATTGCGGATGAGTTTTTGTAAATCAGGATTGGCGGCTAACAGTGCCCGTAATGTGGTGACGTCTTGGTGGGCAGTATTTTTATTAGAATCAGCCTCTTGCACCAGTTCAAAAAGAGCAAGCGCATATCTGCCAGACAGCCCTGCTAGCTCAGAAAGTTCAGAATTAATCATTTGATTCGTCGCCAAGGATCTACCCATTTTTCCACTAGAATTATATGATATGCGATAGGGAAATCGAGGGGGTGACCTCCCCATCGCATGGGCATTCACTTATCACGGACACGCCTAAGGAGCAACCCCTGAATTGGCAAAATACCCCCTTAATTCCCCCTTATATTCTGATATTTGACCGCTTTTCCACAGAAATTATCACGCTCAGAAAAAACGATAGGGATCTATGTCAATGGCAAGACGAATAGCGCTAGGGCGGGGCTGTGCCGCTAGCCAAAATTTTATGTAAGACTGCACGGATACCTCGCTTTTCACCAAAAAACGAAAGCGATAACGCCCCCGCAAGCGGGCTATCGGGGCGGGCGTTGGACCCAAAACCCGCACTTTTGCATGGGTCGGGGCACACGCCGCCAAAGCACGGCAAAACGACCAGCCCTCATTATGAGACGGCGCCGATATTATCAATGCCGCTAACTTACCAAAAGGCGGCATCTTGGCGGCACGGCGCATATTGGCTTCGCGTGCAAAAAACGCATCGCGGTCGCCTTGTGAAAGTGCCTGTAGCACCGGATGTTCGGGCATATAGGTTTGTAAGAGGGCGTGTCCATCCGTGTGTTCCCGCCCCGAACGCCCCGCCACTTGTGATAATATCTGATAAGTGCGCTCGCCGGCTCGTAAATCGCCATTGCCTAATCCTAAATCGGCATCCACCACGCCAACAAAACTAAGATTTGGGAAATGATGCCCCTTCGCAACAATCTGGGTGCCGATGATAATATCAATCTCGCCATCGCTAATGGCTTTTATCTGGGCGCGTAAAGAGGCAATGCCACCACTATGGTCGGAGGATAAAATCATCACGCGGGCTTGCGGGTAATGCGTCTCTATCTCTTCGCGAATACGTTCCACACCCGGACCACACGCCGCATATTGATCGGGGGTCTCACACGCCTCGCAAAGGGGCGGCACCGAACGCACCCGCCCACAATGATGACAGGTTAATTTCATCTGCGCTAAAGCTGTCTCTATCGTGCCATATTGATGCGCCACCAACCACGAATCGCAATCCTCGCATTGATAACGATGACCGCAAGCCCGACACAAAATAAGCGGCGCATAACC
>VSKW01010465.1_pt1 | contig 10588 bp, 7 predicted proteins | sample 4798611 | NCBI WGS metagenome assembly VSKW01 (sample SAMN12179536, study PRJNA552185) | sponge metagenome | biome: deep-sea hydrothermal plumes; feature: spots directly above weak diffusing fluid; material: sea water; isolation source: sponge from the Crane site of a hydrothermal vent ...
AAATTGCCTATCAATTACTCAATCAAACATTGGTCTATTTATCTATTGAAAATGCATAAGGTCATGAAATCAAGGTGAATGCGAACCAGATCACTATCGCTCTAATCGGGATCCCAAGCATTGAAGAAAAACGTCTCAATGCTGCTTTCTTGCATTCAAAGTCACGTCATACAGCTTATACTGTTACTGACATTAATAAATCACCTCAGATTTTAATGATCAACGCCGATGAGCCGCCTCATCTGATCCAATGGCAACAATATCGCAACAAACTAAAGGCGATGGGTCAAAAACAACCGTCATCCGTATTAGTTTCAAAAAATCGTGAATTTAAAACGACCCATTATCAAGTCAGGCGACCTTTAATTGCATCTAAAACAATTAGTGTTTTGGATCGGATCACAGCAAATGAATTTAAAATTCAATCAGAGGTTGCGATTTTATCAACAACGCAATCTATTAATAATCAACAGTCCGAAGTTATAACTACATCAAATGAGACATCAGCACTAGTCATTGATGATAGCTTGCCTGTTCGGATCCAAATGAAGCAAGCATTAAAATCATTTATGAATCATGTTGATTTTGCTGAATCGGGCGAAGAGGCATTTGCATTAATTGATAAAAATCAATATCAAATTATCTTTCTTGATGTCATATTACCAGGTATGGATGGTTATGAAATCTGTAAGATCATCAAACAAGGCAGGGCTAAAGATACCCCCATTATCATGTTGACCGGTAACTCTTCGCCAGCTGATAAAGTAAAAGGAAAGTTGGCAGGTTGTGATACTTATTTAATTAAACCAGTCGGGCAAACGATTTTCAAAGAAGTGGTTGCCGAGTTTTTAAACCTGCCGAACGCAAACAGTGCAATGGCATAAAAAAATTATTATAGTGGTCGTTATGCTGTATCAACTCAAATGAAGTCATAGGAGAGCAAATAAATGACGATAAGAAAAGTTCTTATTGTTGATGATTCACCAACAGAATTATCAAACCTAGTCAATATTATGAACGATGCCAATAAGGAAGTGATCACCGCATCTAATGGCAAAGATGCAATTAAAACGGCGAAGGCAGAAAACCCTGATATTATTTTTATGGATATTGTGATGGATCAGATGGACGGTTATGAAGCGACTAGAACCTTGACAAATGATGCCATGACAAAGGCAATCCCGATTGTTTTTGTGAGCAGTAAACATCAAAAAGCTGACCGTGTTTGGGCTAAAATGCAAGGCGGTAAAGAATTAATATCCAAACCTTATACAAAAGAACAAATATTAGCGCAATTAAAGGTCTTTGATCATTGAACAAAATGATGTGATTTTTATGGATACGAAATTGACACACGAGCAAAATGCAGTGCCCATACCAGAGCAGAGCATCGGCGGGTTAGATTGGTTGAAATCGTTTCAGGGGCTTGTTGACGAGCAAAAAGAATTAAACCTATTGTATGGATTTCGTTTAGGTAAAATCAATATTTTTATCAATGAATTGATGCACTCTGAAGTTGTTAAAAAGCCGAACATCTACCCTATTCCAAGCACGCCATCGTGGGTTGAAGGCTTGATAAATTTGCATGGGATGTTGGTGCCTGTTTTTGATATTAAAAACAAACTTCTACAACAGCATGATCCCGCTATAACAAGAGACACTCTGTTAGTGCTGAACCAAGGAGAAAGTGCCTTTGCGCTGTTTATTGATGATCTGCCAATAACAATCAATCGTGATCATGAGGATTTTAGGCAAACGGCAATACCAGACAATCCGCCTGAAGAATTAAAAAATTTCATCACGGACGCTTTTTTATTCCAGCAAGATATTTGGTTGGCGATTGATTATCATCGTTTTATCGGGACTTTGAGCAAAAACTATTCAGATTATCAAGCCGATGATTAAATACCTTACCTTAGTAACATAAATTAAAACTGACTTTAAGTGACTATGAAAATCCAATTTAAACAGAAAATATTTTTAGCAGTGATACTCATTAACATCGCTTATACATTGATTGTTTTGGGCATTTATTTCTCAATCAAGAACATTGATCAAAGCGTTGCCGTAGCACAAATTTTGCATAATGGATTGATTGGCTTGTTTGTTGTCATGGTTATCGTTATGGCGGGCATGATGCGTTTTATCAATAAACTTTATAAACCCATTGCACGTCTAAAAAACATTATGAAAAAGATTGCGCAAGGGGACTTTGATGCGAGAGTTGATGTCAAGAGCGGCGATGAGTTTGAAGAAATCAGTTTTTCTATTGATACGATGCTCAATGAGCGCGTATCAGTATTGACGAATATTGAAAATGAAAATGAACAGTTAAATGATTCTATCGTCACCTTGTTAGAGACTGTTTCTCAATTAGCACAAAAAAATCTAACGATCAAAGCGAAAGTCAATGAAGATATTACCGGACCATTGGCAGATGCCTTGAACTTGATGGTTGCTGAAACAACTTCTGTATTGAATGAAGTCACTAGAATTTCAAGCGATGTTGCCGAGACTTCTAATTTAGTTAAATCGCAATCTGACAATGTGTTGTTATTAGCTCAAAAAGAACGTAGTGAAGTTGAGCAAGCGACTATTGAGTTAAAATCTGCAGCCGATACTATGAATAAAATTGCACAACTTGCAGAGCAATCAAACAATGCCGCTGAAACCGCTCTTACGACAACATTGACTGCTATGGATACGGTCAGTAATACAGTGGAGAGCATTAATAATATACGCACGACGATCCATGAGACAGAAAAACGTATTAAACGTCTTGGCGAACGCTCTCAAGAGATTAGCACGGCAGTCAATCTGATTAATAACATTTCTGAAAGAACGCACATCCTTGCTTTAAATGCAAGTATGCATGCCGCTTCTGCGGGTGAGGCAGGTCGTGGCTTTGCCATTGTTGCCGATGAAGTACAACGCCTTTCAGAAAATGCTAGAGAGGCAACATCTCAAATTGGAACATTGGTCAATAATATTCAAATTGAAACAACAAATACTGTCAATACAATGAACGAATTGATTACCCAAGTTGTTAGCGGTAGCAAGTTGGCAGAAATGGCTGGTTCACAGATGCAAGAAACACAAACAACGACAACAGAGCTTGTCAATATGGTGCAAAAAATTGCTGAAAATGCCATCAAGCAAGCAGGCACAAGCAATCAACTTAGAGAGCGTACTGATATTATTAGAGATAGTGTGCGTAAAACCGGTTCCCATCTACAAGATCAAACAAAATATACTGATGAGCTCGTAGAGCAAGCGATGCAATTAGTCGCATCAGTCGGTGTTTTTCAATTAACTGATGACTAAATGAGTAACTCAAAATAGGTTGTTTGTTACTACTCTTCATCATGCCCATAAATTTCAATGAGCGCCAATAAAATACTGATCACTCAAGTTGAACAAATCGTTCAATCTATCGCCGCCCTTAAAGATGTCAATGCGGACTCATTACAAGCTGTTTTAGACAACATTGAATGCCTAAACATCAGTGCTGGCGAGTATGGACGCGTAGGCTTGCAAGATGTTTGCCTTTTAGTACAAGAGATTTTTTCAGATATTCTACAAATCACCGATACATTAAATAATGAGCAAATCGCGCTTTTGCAGCAATGGTGTCTGCTTGTTGCAAATTATATCCGAGCAAGTAAACCATCAACGCTTACAGCACTGACTCGTTTTTTGCAAAACACGGCATTAAATGCGACTGTTACAGAAGAAGACATTCTGCTTTTACAAGAAATGCTCCAACAAGAAGAAACTTCTTTCCATGATTTATTTGAAGAGCCGCTTGCGATCATTGCACACAATCCATCATTTGGCTTAACCTTGTTGCATGATAAATTGACTCTATTATTATCAAGACAAACGGCAACGCCTCTAGCCAAAATCGGATTACGATTGCAAGCGCATATAAACCGTCTGCAACAATGCCATCATGTTGCGCTTAATGCACAACAACAACAATTAATGATAGATTGTTTAACGCAATTTGAATCATTATTAGCAGCGCCAACAAACACCAAAATAGCCCTTAGCTTGATCAATTTATTGCAAGACAGTGCTTGCCCGGCGCCGTTGACAACAAAGCAATGCAATGAGTTATACGCGCTATTTGGTATGCAATCCTTATCAGAGACAAAGATCCCGCCTGCTCTTGCTGAAACGGTCAAGGCATTAGAGCAAGCTGTTGCAAAATTAAATTTGGACGACCCGCATAGTATTCATTTAATAGCGGATCATACTGAACAATTAGGGCTAGCTGCTGCAGAGCAACTTGCGTTATTTGGTTTTCAGGACATCTGTTTAATCATTCAAGAAAATTTATCTGATCTTGCCAATGATAAAAAATCATCTCTACAAGACTACCAACCGTTGATTGTCCAATGGTTGCCACTTGTGCAAAACTATCTTTCCAATCGTGATGATTTAGACTGTATTCAACAATTATTTGATTACCTCCAGAGTCAACAATGGCCTAACCCATTAGATGCTGCTGATGTTGCCGTCCTAAAGGATATTATGATCGGCACAGCAGAGAATAGCACTGCTCCAGAAAAACTAGAGACTCCAACTCCGACGACACAACACTTTACTGAAACCTTAGATGAGGTGATTGAAGCCATTGATGAGGTCATTGATGAGGTCATTGATGTCAATGATATTCTTGCCGCACCGCATACAGTCAGCAAACAGCTAATTGAGATGTTATGTGAAGAAATCACACAAATTCAAGAGGATACTAATAAAATATTCACGTCAGAACAAGCGTCTGATGCAACAACGATTGTTGATGGATTATCGTTTTACGCATTGCGCCTTGAGCGTTTAGGTCATGCTTGTCAAGCCGCCGAGCTAGATGGTTTATATCAAGTTTTATTGTTATTTGCCAAAAACCTCAATGCCTTATCAGAACAACAGACTATCCCTGCCCCGCCCTTGTTATCTTTGGTTGTCTCTTGGGTTGCAAACATCAAGCATTATTTGCAGCAACCAGGCGACAATGATTGCAGTAACAATCTAATCAACAGCTTACACAGTGACTTATTGCCGCATAATCTAATGAAAGGGGTTCGCCCTGCATTGCTCAATCTTTTGAAAGCAGTCCATATTTCTGATAAAGATGTTAGCAGTCAGCCCCGTCAAACTGTTGCAACGATAGAAGATATTTGTATTGATGTTCCAGCAGATATTAATGCGGAATTATTAGATGGTTTATTACAAGAATTGCCAACTCAAACTGAAGAATTTTCTTCTGCTGTTCAAAACTTGATGAGTCATAATAACCTTGATGAGCTCAAAAAGGCGCAACGCATCGCCCATACTGTTAAAGGTGCTGCAAACACTGTTGGCATTAAAGGAATTGCAACGCTCACCCATCAACTTGAAGATATTATGAGCATGCTCAACGACTTAAATCATTTGCCTTCTGCTGAATTAGCAACGATTTTTATTGATGCGGCAGATTGTCTTGAAGAGATGAGTGAGGCATTAATCAAAAACAATCCTGCCCCTAGTCAAAGTCAAACTGTCTTGCAAAATATATTAGATTGGGCAAACCGTATTGAAGCCGAAGGCAGCCAATGTCTTACGGCAATACCGACATCTACTGTTGCAACGACAACCGACGACAATCAAGAAATCATTGATAAACCTGATACAGATGAAAGTGATACGATATTGCGAGTGCCTTCTAAACTCATTGATAATATCTTGCGCCTTTTAGGAGAGACGATGATCGTCACTTCTCAACTGCAAGAACGTGTACGTTTATCAACATCGCAATTACAAGGACTCATTGAACATCAAAATATGGTGCAAGGTCTAGCCTCTGATTTAGAAGTCCAAGTTGATTTAAACAGTACGTTTTATGATTATAAAAATGTCGTCAATCAAAATGAGGTTTTTGATTCTTTAGAACTTGAAGAATACAATGAATTAAATACTGTGACGAACCGCATTGTTGAGGCTTCTGTTGATTCTTATGAGTTTAATCAAGGGATCGCGAATGATTTAAACGAACTTGATGAATTACTCATTAATAAACTACGCTTGCATCATCAAATTCAAGAATTAATGATGCGTACTCGCATGGTGCCCATCAAAACAATCGTGCCGAGATTACAACGTATTGTGAGACAGGCTTGTAGAGCAACAACAAAACAAGCGACGCTTGAGATTGTTGGCATTGATACGCTTATTGACGGTAATATTTTGAATCAACTCATTGATCCTTTAATGCATCTACTTAGAAATGCGATTGATCATGGTATTGAAACTAGCGCAAAACGGATTGAATTGCACAAGACAGAAACGGGCACAATACAACTTAAATTTAGTAGAGAAGGCTCTCAAATTCTGGTTCAATGTCAAGATGATGGCGGCGGGCTTGATCGTGATGTGATTGTTGCAAAAGCGATAGAGCATGGTTTTCTGGACTCGGACTCGCAAACCCAATTATCAATACAAGATATTAATCGCCTTATTCTAAACTCTGGTTTTTCAACTCGTTCACAGATTACGCAAACTTCAGGTAGAGGAGTCGGCATGGATGTTGTCAATAACGAGATATTAGCAATGAAAGGCAGTGTTCATATTGAATCTGAAAAAGATCAAGGTTGTTCAATAGAGCTTAGAGTGCCGCTCAGTTTAATATCATCTAATGCTTTATTATTGCGTCACTTAAATCAAACCATTGCGGTTTCTAATAATGGCATTGAACGAATATTGCATCCTCGTGATTTGCAAAATATTGAGCTAGGCACGAAGGCATTTTGTGAGGTAGATGGCGATAGACTTGAAATTAAAACATTATCTTCTTTATTAGATTTGCCTGAAGATAGGCGCGGTGATGGTAGAGGCTTAAACCCATCGTTATTAATTAGAAAAGATGAATTGTATTGTGTTGTCTCTATACAAGAGATCATGGATACCAAAGAATTATTCATTAAATCAATGGGGCAATACTTGAACAATATTAAGGGGCTATTAGGTGCGACAATATTAGGGGATGGCAGTGTTGTATCGGTGATTGATTTGCCCGAACTCCTCCGCAATCCTGTTGCAGGTTTAGCGAATGAGGACTTGAATAAAAGCTTTTCTGCCACTGCTAAACCATTGCCGTTAGCTCTGGTCGTTGATGATTCATTGAGTGCCAGAAGAGCACTTGCCCAGAGTGTTCAAGACATTGGTTTTAATGTCCGAATGGCTAAAGACGGGCTTGAAGCGATTGCAATCATTGAGAAACGAAAACCAGATATTATCCTAACAGACTTAGAAATGCCGCGCATGAATGGCATGGAATTGACATCGCATGTACGCGGTTTTGAAAACACAAAAGATATTCCCGTAATTATGGTAACATCTCGCACAACAGAGAAACATCGTAAGCAAGCAACATCCTCTGGAGTCAATATTTATCTGACCAAACCATTTTCTGAAAATGAGTTATCGGATACAGTCCATACACTGCTGAATTGATCCGTGTGTTTATTGCGAATAGAGCATTCTTTATTGATTATTTTAATATCCCTTAAACTCAACCGAATTGACTGGAGTTTGTAAAATTGACACGTATATTATTAATTGCGCCTTGTGCAAATTACCGTAAGGAATTAATAAGCCATATTAATAAAAACTATGACAATATTGAAATTGTTGAGTACGATCCTGTTAGCAAACGTGTGCCTGCTTTAAATTTTCCTTGGGAAGATTATGATCTTGTAATCATGGATCATGATCTTGGCTTAGGCAAGGAAAATGGCTTAGGTTGGATGTTGCATTTTAATTCTATTACAATGGTGCCATCGGTACTCATGTTGACTAGTGTAAAAGATAAGCGTTTAGCATCTATGGCATTGAAAACAGGCGCGGTTGATTTTATTGATAAAGAAGATGTCTCGGCTGAATCTCTTGCGACTGCTTTGAATGAAATTTTTGCTTTAAATAATAAACAGTTCACTTTAAATTCTAATCAAAAATATAACCAAGACTTTACCGCTGGCACAGCGAAAGATACCACACAATTACCGGATTTTCTTTTTCAAGAAGAAGAACCTACTCAAACCAATAATAATCAATCTAGTATTGTTGTCCCTGGCTACGAGATATTGGAAGAGATTGGCGAGGGCGGCATGTCTACTGTGTTTTTAGCAAAACCGATTGAATCAGATATCAAGGTTGCGTTAAAGATCATGTTCACAGAAGGCAATGAAGACCCGCTTGCATTAAAGCGATTTATGCAGGAGTACACCCTAATATCGTGTTTAAACCATGCTAATGTTGTGCGGATCTACGAACGGGCTTTTGCATCTGATTTTGCTTATATTGCGATGGAATATTTTCAAGGCGGCGACTTGACGAAAAAATTAGCAATGGGAATAGATACAGCGACTGCTATTGATTATACTCGGCAAATGTGTCAAGGGCTTACCGCCGTGCATGATTTGAATATCATTCACCGCGATATTAAACCAGGCAATGTTTTATTTAAAGAAGATGGCACGTTGACGATTATTGATTTTGGTGTTGCAAAAGATTTGACGAGAGATACGGATATTACCGTTATCAACCATATTATTGGAACGCCCTATTATATTAGTCCTGAGCAGGCATCTGGATTGCAGTCTGATCATCGTGGCGACTTATATAGTCTTGGCATTATGATGTATCAAATGCTCACGAATAAACGGCCTTATATTGCTAAATCAGTGCCCGAGTTAATGAATAAGCATCGCAATGCGCCGATCCCAAAACTGCCATCAACATTGGCTGCATACCAACCATTGATTGATGGTTTATTAGCAAAAAAACCAGAAGATAGATTTCAATCTGCCCAAGATGTCCTGGCAGGATTAGATCAGATCCAATAATTTGTACATCTTCGCATTCAATAAAATGACACTAAAAAATATAAATAAAGCAACCCGATGGAGTGTTTAGATGTTGATTGAATACGGTTTATTTTTGGCAAAAGTGATGACTGTGGCATTCGCTTTAGTGTTTGCTATCGGGGCATTGATATTAATCATTAGTCGCACAAAAGAGAACTGCTCGCAATTACAGATTAAAAATATCAATCAGCAATACGAGTCCATGCGTTTGACGCTAAACACTGAAGTGCTTGATAAAAAGGCATTTAAACAATATCTAAAGCAACAAAAAAAAGAACAAAAGCCATCCACTTCAGAAAAGAAACGATTATTTGTGTTAGATTTTAAAGGCGATATCAAAGCCAGTAGTATCTCATCCTTGCGCGAAGAAATTACCGCTATATTAACCATTGCTAAGCAAGAAGATGAAGTCCTGGTATTAATAGAAAGTGGCGGTGGTACAGTGCATGGCTATGGGCTTGGTGCATCGCAACTGCAACGCATACGCGATAAAGGAATTGCTTTGACCGCAGCAGTGGATAAAGTCGCCGCCAGCGGTGGTTATATGATGGCTTGTGTTGCAGAAAAAATCATTGTCGCGCCATTTGCCGTGCTGGGGTCTATCGGCGTTCTGGCGCAAATTCCAAACTTTCATCGCCTGTTAAAAAAGATGAATATTGATTTTGAACAGATCACAGCCGGAGACTATAAAAGAACGTTGACCCTGTTTGGTGAAAATACCGATCAAGATAGAGAAAAAGTCCAGACAGAATTAGAAGAGACGCATGATCTTTTTAAAGAGTTTGTCAAACAAAACCGCCCGCAAATTGATATTGATGCCATTGCAACGGGAGAGCACTGGTATGGCAAACGCGCGCTTGCGCTAAAGCTGGCAGATGAAATCATTACCAGCGATGCCTATATCTCTAACGCTACGCATGAAGCCGATGTTTTTGAGATCAGTTATGACACTAAAAAGCCCATAACTGAGAAATTATTTTCTTTTTTCAGTCGTTATTTTGTCTCTTAGTCGCTATGCTGCCCACTTGGTTTTACGGCAGCTTGATACAATGTTTGCAACTGGCAAGATAGCAACATTGGTTTAAATTCAAATGACGTTGCTTTCAAACCTTTTGATGATCCATTAACGGATTAACGGCGTTTTTTATTTGCTATTTTTTTCCCGATCAAGACTAAACGCATCACCCTTTCTGCGGCATTCGCAAGATAGGTTTTAGAATGTTTGATCGCCTCTGATAACGGCATATCGCGGGCATAAGCACTTTCTAAACCTGTGATCCCATAAGAAAAAACGCTATGGGCATCATCTGCAATACTGCCACCGATTGCGATTGTTTGGATATTCTGTTTGCCTGCAACCTTTGCCACACCTGCCGGCGTTTTACCAAAGGCGGTTTGAAAATCAACACGTCCCTCCCCTGTTATGACGAGATCAGCGCCTTTAATCTGTTGTTCAAGTTGCGTTTCTTCTAATACAATTTGAATACCACTTTTTAAACGCCCCTGCGTGAAGGCAACCAACCCTGCGCTGATCCCACCCCCTGCCCCCGCGCCTTTTAACTTGAGCACATCTTTGCCTAAATCCGTTTTAATGATCTTGCTAAGGTGTTTTAAATTCGTGTCTAGTGTGCTGACCATAGCGGGCGTTGCGCCTTTTTGTGGCGCGAATACAAAAGACGCAC
>VSKW01001553.1_pt1 | contig 10549 bp, 5 predicted proteins | sample 4798611 | NCBI WGS metagenome assembly VSKW01 (sample SAMN12179536, study PRJNA552185) | sponge metagenome | biome: deep-sea hydrothermal plumes; feature: spots directly above weak diffusing fluid; material: sea water; isolation source: sponge from the Crane site of a hydrothermal vent ...
CTATCCACATAAGTTGCAAATAAATCAAAGGTTGGAACATGTCCGCGGTTGCTTATTTTCACATCCTCCACTGCCGCTTTAACCTCGGCCTTTCTCGCCAAAAAACCAAGGTTTTTTTCTAGGGCGACTCCAGTCCAATAATCAGTATTATAGCTTTCAAGTTCTTCCAATTCTAAGTCCCTGCGGATGGGAGGAAGATTCTTAATGTCCAGCTTAATGCTGGCACTCAAACCCTCATAAAATGACCGCAGAGTTATACGACTAAACTCATACTGTGATTGGCTCAATGCCAAGTTCGCTGCTATCTCAGCCACGTCCACCCTTGACCTGGTGCCTGATCTTGCCATAGTAGAGACAATTTTCAGTTGCTTACTTAACCTATCTCTCTGTGCCCCTATAGTGCGTAATTTATCCGTCTCAGTTAATATGTTCAGATATTGATCAAGCAGACGGGTAAACAAGCTATTTTGTGCCATACCATATTGATAGCCAAATTGTTCCACCCTTGCTTTGGTTGCACTAAAAGTGCGATATTTCACTGGATCATATAAGGTCTGGGTAAACTCAATCCTAGTGGAAGTGCCAGATGAATCTGGTTGTGCGGTATTCGCAGTACATCCAGTGCATGAGTTATCTATTTGCGAACTCTGAACATTAAGACGTAGCTGAGGTAGAATTGGTGCTATTCCTTCACCAGCTTGTCCTCTAAGTGCTTCAAACTGTGCCTTGGCTATTAATAGCTGATCATCGTTTTTTTGGGCTGCCACAACAAGTTCTTGTAGAGCATTTTTTGGGTCTGCCACAACAGATTCTTGCAGAATATTTTCTGCAGCCGCGACATTCAATGGTGCCATTAATGTTACTATTAATGCCAGTAGTGCTTTAAATATATGGTTTATTGTATTTCTGGTTAGTGTTTTCATCTTACTGGTTATATTTTATATGATATTAGTGGGAATTGGCGAGAATTGACGGGAATTGACTATAGAATTGCCAAGGCATGCAGTTATTGCTGTAGCTCAATTCAAAATATTGGATCGATATTGCCCAAATATTACCTAGATTTTGTCCAGAGTGTGTAAGTTATTTTAGTTTTAATTAAATCCTATTGAGCTATCTGTGCCAATTCGCCAGCATCTTCAATCCACTTGCGTCTATCTTCTGCTTGGCCTTTGCTAAACAGCATAGACATCTTGTGTTCTATAACACTTTCATCAGACATTTCCAATGCCACCAAACGTCGCGTAACTGGATCCATTGTGGTTTCTCTGAGTTGAATTGGATTCATTTCTCCAAGGCCTTTGAACCTCTGAATGCTTATATTACCTGATTGCTTTGATAATTCTTTAACCTGTTTATCTTTCTCCTTCTCATCAAGAGCATAAAATACTTTCTTGCCTTGATCAATCCGATATAAAGGAGGCATGGCGATATGTATTTTCCTCTCTTGCACTAGGATTTTAAAGTGTTTGACAAACAACGCACATAGCAAAGATGATATGTGCATGCCATCAGAGTCGGCATCTGCAAGTATGCATATCTTGTCATAGCGGAGATTACTTAAATCATCATCTTCTGGCATAACCCCAATCGCCTTGATAATATTCTGCACTTCCTGCGACTCCATTATACGATTAAGTGAGAGCTCCCAAGTATTGAGTATCTTGCCACGCAAAGGCATGATCGCTTGAGTTTTCTTGTCGCGGGCTTGCTTGGCTGAACCACCAGCCGAGTCACCTTCCACTAAAAATAATTCGCATTCGTGCGGTTTGTTACTGAGACAATTAGACAACTTACTCGGTAAAATACCCAAGAACTTGTTCCTGTTTTTATCTGCTTGGCGGGCACGTTTCAATCTCTCGTTAGCATTGAATATCGCCAGTTTAGCTAGCTGCTCCCCTTGTTTTGGGTGTGAGTTGAGCCAGAGAATGAAAGCATCTTTCACTTTGGTGGCAACGAAAGATGTCTGCTGGTCCGATGATAACTTCTCTTTGGTCTGCCCCGCAAAATGAGGGTTCTCTATCTTCACCGATAAGAGATAGTTGCAGTTTTGCCATATATCATCCGAGTTTAGCCGCAGGTTCTTATCAATCAAGTTGCGTTGCTCACTGAACTCCTTGACTGCCTCATAGATGCCAGTGCGTAAATGATTGACATGAGTACCGCCCATAATCGTAGGAATAAGATTCACATAACTCTCGGTCAATGAATGAGTTGTTTGTGGCGTCCAGGCCAAGGCAACCAACAATTCACTGAACTGATGATTTGTCTCATATACCCAAGGTTCTTCTGGCATCAGTATCTGCTTTGCCAGCCCCTCCTTGACATATTGATATGCTCCCTTGTTAAAACGCCAAGTATCTTTCTTGAGTTTGCCGCCACGATTATCTATGAAAGTCGTTCTGAGTCCATTACACAGCACGGCCTTGGAACGCATAAGATGGCGGAGATGCGGGACTGAGAAGTCGCCACTATCAAAGTATTTCTTGTTGGGAATGAAGGTAATCCGTGTGCCTTTTTCTTTGTCTTCAGTATTATTCTCTTCTGTGAGTTCGCCAAGTTTCTTGCCATTAGCAAACTTCATTAAATATTTTTTAGAATCTTTCCAAATCTCCACTCTAAAGTTATCTGACAAGGCATTAGTCACGGAGACACCAACACCATGCAGACCTCCAGAGAACTTGTAGCTTTTAGAAGAGAACTTAGCCCCAGAATGTAGTCGCGTGAGAATCAACTCTACACCGCTTATATTATGCTGAGGGTGTATATCAACTGGCATGCCCCGCCCATCATCCGTGACAATCATCTCGCCGCCCGCATTCACCATAACTTCTATGTGTTTAGCATGTCCAGCCAATGCCTCATCCACACCATTATCAATAACTTCTTGAGCTATGTGATTGGGACTGGAGGTATCAGTATACATACCTGGTCGCGTGTAAACCGGCTCCAAACCACTAAGGACTTCAATGGAAGATGCATCATAGATATTTGTTCCTCCTTTATTAGTGGGATCAGTGGGCGGCTTTGCTACACTTGTTCGCTTGGACTTTAAGATATCAGATATTAAGCTATCAGATGTTTTATTAGTTGATGTATTTGTTGTGGGCTTGGGCTTGGTGGGCTTGGTGCCTTCTTGATCCAGCTCAAGTGAAGATTGTCTTGCTACCATGAGGTAATTTTACCTCATATTTTTATGCCAACAGTCATTATTTAGAAGAATTGGGTTATATCATTAGGTTATATTTAATTACAACTTATCTTGATTACTTTTTCAATAAAATCTGTTTAATTAGTGTTGAGAATATTCTATAATGATTATATGCACAGAAGCAACATAGCAAAGAGAGTATCATTTGATGATATACAGTTATTAAAGGCCGATGCTAATGCACTTCATAAATTCATCCATAATAACTCCGATGGCGGAACAATAATATATCTTTTAGAAAAATTGGGACGTCTAAAAAATGGAGAATCTAAAAATCCTCTCTTATCTTTATTATCTAAACCTAATGAAAAGATTAGGTTATTAACTATTAAGAATCTTTCAAAACTTTCTGATATATCTTTATTACCAACATTTGTCAAGTATGCATCTAATGATAGTAGTACCGAGGTTAGAAGGGAGGCAGTATCTGCACTTGGTAGATTAAATAATAGAAAGACGATACCATATCTGATTAAGTTATCAAGAGACGCTGACCCTAAAGTGGTAATGCAGGCAATGAGAGGATTATTACCATTTAATTCCACTAAAAAGGTATCAGAAGTATTAATCTCTCTTAAAGATCATCCAAATGAAATGATCAGGGAAATAATAATTAGTAAATATAGTAAATCTTCCAAGCTAGATACTAAAACATCAAAAACTCATGTGGTGAAAGTGGATCATGGATTTTTAAGAAATAAAGTGGTATTAGGAGACGCTGAAAAAGTCCTCAAGCATATACCTAATGAATCTATTGCTCTTACCTTTACTTCTCCTCCTTATTACAATGCTCGAGATTACTCAATATACCAAAGTTATGAAGAATATCTATCTTGCTTGAACAGAATATTTAAAGGGATTTATAAAGCTACAAAAGAAGGAAGGTTTTTTATATTAAACACCTCGCCGATTATAGTGCCTAGGATAAGCCGTTCTCACTCTAGTAAGAGATATCCAATACCCTATGATCTACATCCCCTTCTCATTAAAATGGGGTGGGAGTTTATAGATGATATTGTCTGGGTTAAGCCAGAAGTTTGTGTTAAGAATAGAAATGCTGGTTTTCTTCAGCATCGTAAGCCACTGGGCTATAAACCAAACGCTATAACAGAGATGTTAATGGTTTATCGTAAAAAAACTGATAAACTGATTGACTGGAATATGAAGCAATATGACAGTGCAACTGTTAAGAAAAGTAAAATATCTGGTAAATATGAAACATCCAATGTATGGAAGATATCTCCCAAGTTTAATAAGACCCATAGTGCAGTTTTTCCTGCTGAGCTATGTGATAGAGTTATTAGTTTTTATTCATATGTAGGTGATTTAGTATTTGATCCTTTCGGAGGTAGTGGCACTTTGGGTAAAGCTGCTTCTGCACTAGATAGAAATTTTTTTCTAACTGAAAAAGAACCCAATTATTTTGAATATATGAAGTCGGTATGGAACAAAGAAGGGGAATTATTTAATAAATCCTCTAATGTTGAATTTATGGATATTAATGAATTTAAGTTGCTAATCAAAAAGAAAAATAATGGAGCTGGATAAGAAGCTTATAAGTAAGGTTATAAGGTCTCTAATAGCAGGGGAGGACTCTCGCAGAGTTACTTTGGATATCATTAACTCTAAGTTTATGAAATTCATGTTAGATTTTTTTAAGGAAGTTGTTGACGCAAAAATGCAAAGTAAGGATATAAATGTTGATTGGTATAAAAAAGCATTATTGAATGAAAATTTATCTCCTGAAGATATCCTAATAAACGCTGGATTAAACAAAAAAACAATTTTCAATATCTACGGCTCAACTAACAAAGAAATGGTATTAGATGCCTCTGCTAAAAACCATGCAAAATTAAAACAAGATATACAAGATTTGGTTGATAAAGAAGCTGATCTTAATTTAAATCTTAGTATAAAGATGGGACAGGTAAGCGTAGAACTAAATATCACTGAAAGCTTAATGGTTATGAATACTATTGCAGTTAAGAGGGCTTCCATTCGTGGTGGTGCATGGAGTAAAGTTGGAAAGAATGTAGAAAAACCATTAATGATTTCACTATGCATGCTCCATAATGTTCCTAAAGAAAACTATGCTATAAATTTAAAAGGCACAAATATAGGCAATGACGATAAAGAGAACTTTTCTAGAGAAATAGATTTCTATCTATTATCTGGTAAAGAAGAATATAAGTGTGAAGTAAAACTAATGGGAAAAGGTAATCCAGAAAGTGCTGATGCGGTTATCGCAAGAGACAGTTCTTTGTTTGTTGCTGACAAACTATCTCCTCTTAATAAAAATCAACTTGACTCACGTAAAGTTCATTGGGTGGAATTACAGAGCGGACAAGCTGTTCAGCAATTTGAAGATGTATTAACTGAGCTTAATATACCCCATAAAAAACCCAAAAATATAGATCTAGAACTAGATAAAATATTAAATAAGATACTATCATAAGTAGCAAGATTGTCTTGCTACCATGAGGTAATTTTACCTCATATTTTTATAGCAGCAGTCATTATTTAGAAGAATTGGGTTATATTCAAAATCAAAATGCTTTATAATTCTTTTATGAATAATAAAACTTTTTTACGCCATGCTATCAGCTATATAGTCCTTAGTATTGGCATCACATTAATGAGCGGACAAGCGTTCGCTTATGAAGAACTAAAGCATGACTGGGTGGGTTCCGAGACCAAAGTTATAGGTCAAGGGCTGGCAGAATACACTAAAGTGTCTTATGCTCAGGGTAAACGCGTTGGAGAAAAAACCTTTGCTGCAGATAAAAAATTAGACAGTGAAGCCCGCTATAGCTACAATAATAAAAACCAAATTACCAAGCAAGAGAATCTTAATAAACGTGGTAAATTGCAGGGTTATGTTGTTTTCACCTATAATGCTGCGGGCCTCTTAGAAAAAGAAGAGGTCTTCAATAAAAGAGGTAAGTTGCAAGCGCAAGAGGTCTATGAACATGATAGTAAAGGTAAGCTGTTAGGTGCCTCTGTTTATGAAGGCAAAAAGAAAGTCGCCACCTTCAAAGTCACTAGTTATGATAAAGGTCGCCCGCAAAGAGTTGATCTACGCGAAGAAGGTGACACAAAAATCGCAATATCCATAATATACAAATACAATAAACAGGGACGTCTTGTCTCACAATCCATATTCCCTAAAGGGGAAACATCTGGTGAGGCGTTTGTGAACGTCAAGTATTCTTACTAATCTTTTATTTCAAATAATTTATTTAGCATAATTTATTTAATTCGAATAAAAGGAGCCAAGCCATATTCATTTTGGCTTAGCTCCTTTCTTGTTTAATGCAGCCAAGCCGTGTAGCTAGGTCATAGTTGGAGTAATAGTTGGAGTATATGTCGGAGCATATGTCGGAGCATATAAAATGGTTCATTCTATTTATGCTAAACCCCCAAGAACAACATGGTCTTAATAACGCTTTCTTGAGAGCACTCTTGTCTAAGCATCCTGCAGCTGCGGACTGTGAGAATCATGCCCACATACACATCAATAATTTGGCATGGGCTATGCCAATAACTGCATCAAATAACTCTGCTACTACATCCCCTCCTGCTAAAGATATTCCTCATAGATATCCGCAAGCATATGCTAGCCCATACTGTGATTCAGACAGGGAGTCCGACAGCGAGTCAGGTATTCCACTTGTAGCAAGTAACGAGCATATTTATATAGAAACCGAGAAGCATATAATCTGCCTAATAAATGACTGGTTGATTTCTGCAACTGAGCAGGACTGCGAGCAAGAATTACAAGAGAGCATTAATTCCATAATACAAATACAAGCACAAGCACAAGATAAACAAGCATTGCTCTTTCATATCAATAGTAGTAGTAACAGTAATAGCCCAGCCAAAGCTAGGTCTCCAGAAATTTTGTGCCAACTCGGCAACGAAGAATTACTTAGTGGGTTGCGTAAAATCTTGCAAGAATCTCGTGGAGCAATCAATATGCCGGATAATAATGACTCCAACCAATTCTTGCCGCTACTAGATCTTCTACTCCAGAAGCAATTCTCATTGACTGATGATGAATCTAAACAGCCACGAGAACTACGAGAACTCTATAAGCAGTATGCGTCCACAAACGAACTGCAGGACATTTATGCAACTGCTGGAACTCATATCCAACATCTACAACAACTACGTGATCATCAAAGTAGTATATTAGCTAGTAATAAAAGTATCTCCGCTCATTGCTGGCTATGGTACCCTCTCAAGTTTGCCAACCGCCAACTAGCTGATGGCCTACCCTATGTAGTATATGAGCTCGAGCAAGAATCCTTTGGCAAAATAACTCTGGATTTGCACTTACATTTGCACTTGCACCATCATGTCAATAAAAGTGATAGCGAAAATAATTCTGGCGAAAACAATTACTGGCGTATGGATGTTTTTAGAAGACCAGGACGTCCAGGAATTGATATCAAGCAACTATTGCAAGAATGTGGCATAGATTATTATACTATTGACAAGCATAAGAACTATGTAGCAAAATACATCGTGTTGAAACTTGAAGAGCCAGATAATTTGCACAGGGATAATTTATACAAGAATAATCAACTAGCCGACGCCACTCTATCCACCCTATATAGCCAAGTAGATAGCATCATCGCTAAACTCATCAGTCATAAACCCAACTAGCACATTAGCTCTAATTATTACTTATAGTCACATAGAAGGTATTAAATTTAAAGTGTCTGTTCTATAATATGTTTATATGATACATCAGAACATGCTAGATGCTATATAAGTTAGTAGAACGTAGGAAGCAGGAATGGCTCAAGTCGCCTGACTTCCCCCTGCATGATATTTTTGACTATATCCACAAAACAGGGAAATTAAGAAAGCCACAAATAGAAGCACTGGAAACCTATCTATTTCTAAAAATTGAAGGAGGAAATCGTCCATTACCCGAATTATTAGGTGAGGGCTTTTTCACAACTGACAAAGATCTTGACGAATTAGACGATCTACCTATATCCCATAATCTTCGCCAACTACTAAAACAAGATAAAGCTGCAATGGGCTTGTATCAATTTGCCAGGCTCAATGATTTGACAGATCTGCAAAAAGAAATGCAAGAAAATCATGCAGAAATAAATTTCCAAGATGTAATCAACAAATTATTCTATGGCATATCCTATACTGATTACTTGATGAGTTTACCAATGGGAGCTGGTAAAACCTTTCTCATAGCTGCAATAATATATTTGGATTTATATTTTTATCATAACGAACCAAATGGTAATTTTGCTCGTAATTTTTTAGTGCTCATTCCCAATGCTTTGAAATCATCCATAGGACCGAGTTTAAAAAACATAGAGAAGTTTGACCCTACTTGGATCTTACCTGAAGAAGTCGCCCATAAAATACAAACTAATATCAGGATTGATGTTCTGGATAAAAAGAAGGAGAGCAAGAACTCAATGAGAACCAGCAACCCTAATGCTCTCAAGGTTATGCATGCGACACATGATGGTTTTAATCATGTTTTCATAGTGAATGCTGAGAAGATCATCCTGGATAATTATGACGATAATCTCCAGGAAATACCAAAAATTAACAGCAACGGCCCCAAATATGACAGGGCAAATGAGTTGAGATCTAGCTTAAGCCAATTACCTCAACTAGGAATATTCGTGGATGAAGTGCATCATGTCCATACCAGTGACCATAAGGAAATAAAGTTGCGTGGAGTAATCAACAAATGGAACGAGGAGAAGGCGAATAATATATCTTATATGCTGGGGTTTTCTGGCACACCTTATCTACCACAAACCAATAGTGTCCAAGTTAGTAAGAGAATGACTTATAAGATGAAGAACATAACCAATACGGTTTATCATTATCCTTTGTTTGATGCCATTGAAGGGTTCCTCAAGAGACCAGAGATAAAAATAACAGCTCAACTTAAAAGAGATGAAATCATCAGGCGTGGAGTGGAGGATTTCATTGAAAAATTTGGCGATAAGATTTATCTAGACGGGAGCATAGCTAAACTAGCTATCTACTGTCCGAGCATAGAGGTTTTAGAGGAAGAGGTCTATCCTTTACTCTTCACAAAACTAAAAATTCCTGCTGGAGAAATTTTACGTTTCCATAAAGGTAATAATAGATATTCCTTGCCAGCAGAGAATGAAACACACTTTCTATCGTTGGACATGCCTGATTCACCCCATAGGTTTGTGTTGCTGGTTAAGGTGGGGCGTGAGGGCTGGGATTGCCGTAGTTTAACTGGGGTGATTTTATCTCAGGAAGGTGATTGTAGCCGCAACCTAGTCCTACAGACCTGTTGCCGTTGTCTTCGTGAGATGGATAAAGGAGATGAAAGAGCATTGATATGGTTAAACAGCAAAAATGCTGGATATCTTGAAGACCAACTAAACAAAGAACAGGATACTGGCATAAGCGAGATCAACAAGGCACAACGTATTGGTAGTGAGGTAATAGGTTCTACATCCAGAATGAAGTTCTTGGATTTAAATCAAATAAGCTACTACAAGTTACAAATAACTTACCAAGATATAAGCGAGGAAAAAGATACAAATACCGACAAAAAACTTAAACATCTATTGAAAAAACTTAAGGAGGGAAAATATCGCGGCTATGCCACCATTCAAGATACAGAGATAGACAAAAATAGCAAGTTAAGTCGTAAGGCAAAAGAGGCAGCCGAAGTCACTCATGGAGATACTGCAGTATTCAGCCATTGGCTAGTTAAACTTAGTAAGGATAGCTTTGGCTTGATTGCAACAAGACAACTACTGGAGTATGAGACGCTACTCAAACAAATTTTCACAATGATCACTTTGCCAAATGGTAAAAGTAATGATTGGAACCTCTCTTATGAATTAGAGGAAGTGTATAAACTTGTGCGGCTAAGTTTTCATAAGAAACGTAATATCAAATACAACGAGATTTATGATGAAGTTGCCAGTGATTTACTCAATGATGCTAAACTCAAGTCAATTAAGCGAGATACAAAGCATATCTATCCATCCGAGGAGCAAACATTTAATATAATAAGATATGACAACTTGGCACCCAGAGGAACAGACATAGGTCCATTCATAGAACAACAACATGAGAATGATCTAATACAGTGGGTAGAAGATAAGAAAAAAGGAAGTAAAAAATCAGCACCTGACAAAATAGCATTAGACACTAGTGTACCAGTCAGCAACAAAGATAGAACTTTTCATTATCTTCCCCATAATTTTAGCAGTAGCGAGTATGAGAAAAAATTCTTTGAGGAATTGCTCCAACTCAAATATCTTAATGAGTCCGGCATAGAAGTTTATTATAATGGTA
>VSKW01003290.1_pt1 | contig 10502 bp, 8 predicted proteins | sample 4798611 | NCBI WGS metagenome assembly VSKW01 (sample SAMN12179536, study PRJNA552185) | sponge metagenome | biome: deep-sea hydrothermal plumes; feature: spots directly above weak diffusing fluid; material: sea water; isolation source: sponge from the Crane site of a hydrothermal vent ...
AAATTTGTAGGTCAGATATTGCCAGAAAGCAAATTGGTTAAGTACCATCTTCATCTCAAGAGAGTCATCTCACTATCTACGGTTTCTACTGGGGTTGCTGATGCTTATGTCTATGTTGATGATGCAAAGGTATATATCGCTAATGGCCTAAAAGTTACCTTGTTTAATAAAACTACAACTTAACCCTCGCTTATGACAGAACTAAAAAGAGTGGTGATTACTGGTATGGGGATTACTTCCAGTATTGGCTTAGGACTTAAGGATGTTTTGAAATCCCTGAGAGACAGAACGTCTGGTATTACTTTTAACCCTGAATATAAAGAGATGGGGCTACGGAGTTGGGTTAGTGGCCCAATAAATGTAGACCCCGCACTCCATATTCCTCGGCGTCAACTCAGATTTATGGCGGATGCAGCTATTTTTGCCTATCTATCCTTGAAAGAGGCGATTGAGGATGCTGGTTTATCTCCCACTGATGTATCCTCTGCTATGACTGGTCTCATAGCTGGTTCTGGTGGAGCATCTTCTGCTACTCAAGTGGCTGCTGCTGATATTCTCAGAAAAACTGGAGTCAAGAGAATTGGTCCTTATGGGGTTACCAAGTGTAGCGGCAATACTGTATCGGCTTGTTTGGCCTCACCATTTGATATTAAAGGTATGAGCATGTCAATAACTTCAGCTTGTGCAACTTCCGCTCATTGCATAATGATGGCTGCTGATCAAATAAAACTTGGCAAGCAAAAGATAATGTTTGCTGGCGGTGGTGAAGAAGAACACTGGAGCATAAGTTGCTTGTTTGATGCTATGGGTGCTTTATCCGCTGGCTTCAATTCTAATCCAGAACAAGCATCGCGCCCTTGGGATGGAAAACGTGATGGATTTGTTATAGCTGCAGGAGGCGGGTTCGTGGTTTTGGAAGAGATGGAGAGTGCGATTAAACGCAATGCCAAGATCTACGGTGAACTTGCTGGTTATAGTGCGACTTCTGATGGCGAAGGAGGCGTGGTAGCACCGTCAGGAGATGGTTCCTTCCGGTGCATGCAAAATGCCATAGGCGACCATAAAGATATTGATTATGTCAATGCACATTCCACGAGTACACCAGTCGGTGATACAGCCGAGCTTGCAACCATACGCAAGGTCTTTGGTGATCAGAAGATACCAGTGAGTTCAACCAAATCCCAGACCGGCCATTCATTGGGTGCTGCTGGAGTGCAAGAAGCAATTTACTCATTGTTGATGATGGAGAATGATTTTATGGCTGGCACGCTTAATTTAGAGAACCCGCCAGAAGATAAAGGCAATGTGAATTTATTGACTGAGAATCAAGTTGGAGTCAAACTTAAGAAAGTGGTATCCAATGCTTTTGGCTTTGGAGGAACTAATTCAAGTTTGTTATTTACTAAATTAATGTAAATTATTATGTCCTATAATTCAATCCCATCTGGTAATTCAGCACCAGAAGATATCAATGTAATCATTGAGATACCAGCTAATAGTGATCCAGTTAAGTATGAAGTTGACAAGGATTTAGATGCTTTGGTAGTGGACAGGTTTATGCCAACTGCAATGTTTTACCCCGCCAACTATGGCTATGTCCCCAATACGTTGGGTGGCGATGGCGACCCTATAGATGTTTTGGTGATAGCCCCCTATCCATTGGTTGCTGGCTGTGTGATAAGGTCTCGTCCAGTTGCTGTTTTATGGATGGAAGATGAAAAAGGCGAAGATGAGAAAATAATAGCTGTTCCTCATAGTAAACTTACCAAAATCTATGATCATATCAAGGATGTTGAGGATATACCTCAATCCATTCAAGACCAGATTAATCACTTCTTTGAGAACTATAAGAAGTTAGAAAAAGATAAATGGGTCAAGGTGAAAGAACAATGGATGGATAAAAAGTCCGCTTGCACCATTATCCAAAAAGCAGTTGAATCAGCTAAAGCAGGATAGTTGCAACTTATCTCGCTGCGCAATTTTTATTCAACATAAATTATCCAAGTCGTTTAACCAAAGCGACAAATAACTCTCACAAATCAAGGATATGGGTCTTAAAGATATTCCTGCCTCAAGAGTAAGAAACATATCTATCATAGCTCACATAGATCACGGCAAGTCCACTCTTGCGGATAGATTTATTCAAGAATGTGGTGCCATTACCGAACGTGAAATGAAGGACCAACTTCTGGACACTATGGATATTGAAAGAGAAAGAGGCATCACCATAAAAGCACAAAGTGTTTCTCTAAACTATAAATCCAATGATGGCAATGAGTATGTTATTAACTTAATTGACACACCTGGCCATGTAGATTTCTCTTATGAAGTTTCACGCTCACTGAGTGCTTGTGAGGGTGCTATTTTGGTGGTAGATGCTTCACAAGGTGTTGAGGCACAAACCTTAGCCACCACCTACACAGCAGTTGAACAAGGAGTGGAAGTAATCCCAGTTCTCAATAAAATTGACTTGCCTCAAGCAGAAGTGGAAAGGGTGGCTTCAGAAATAGAAGAGTTAGTCGGTTTACCAGGAGATGAGTGCCTGCATGTGAGTGCGAAAAAGGGCACTGGGGTGAAAGAATTATTGGAGGAAATGATTAAACGCACCCCTCCACCAACTGGCGACAAGCAAAAACCCTTGCGTGCTTTGATAATTGATTCATGGTTTGATAATTACCTAGGAGTGGTGTCTCTGGTTAGAGTGGTAGCTGGCACAGTAACTAAAGGTGATAAAGTATTTATTGCTTCCAAAATGACCAATCATAAAGTTGAAGGGGCAGGGGTTTTTACCCCGGCTGCCAATGAGTGTTCTTCTTTAGTCGCTGGTGAAGTGGGCTATCTTGTGTTAGGCATCAAAGACATTAAAGGTGCCCCAGTCGGGGATAGTATTATAGATCAAGAAGACACCCAGCCCCTAGAGGGTTTCCGTTCCATAAAACCACGCATATTCTCTGGTCTTTTCCCAGTTGACTCACAGCAATTTCCTGCTTTTCGTGAGGCATTGGCTAAATTGTCAATCAATGACGCCGCATTGGTATATGAACCAGTGCAGTCAGCGGCTTTGGGCTCTGGCTTTAGAGTAGGGTTGCTGGGTTTATTGCACTTGGATATAGTTCAAGAACGTTTGGAAAGAGAGTATGGCATGAATTTGGTCGCCACCTCACCGACTGTTGTATATCTAGCGCATTTTAAAAATGGCAAGACCAAATTTGTTGAGAGTCCCGAGGATATGCCGTTACCAAGTCAATATGAAAGCATTGAAGAGCCCATGGCAAATGTCACTATACTTCTACCCAACTCTTACTTAGGCGGGGTATTAGAGTTATGTGAAAACAGACGTGGCAAGCAAAAGGATATCAGTCATCAGAGTGCCACTCAGTCATCAATGGAATATAGAATTCCATTGAGTGAACTTATGACGGACTTTTTTGATAAATTGAGTTCTGCCAGTCGCGGTATGGCGTCAATGGATTATCAACTAGATGGACATGACCCAGTTAAATTGCACAAACTTGATGTATTAATTAATGGCGACCCAGTTGATGCAATGTCGCGTCTGGTCCACAGTGACATCGCGGAAAAGGTTGGCAGACAATATGTCGAGCAACTCAAAGAAATCATTCCGCGTCAAATGTTTCCAGTGGCGATACAAGCAGCAGTGGGTGGGAAGATTCTTGCCCGCGCGACAGTATCGGCTTTGCGTAAAAATGTTACAGCCAAGTGTTATGGTGGTGATATAACCCGTAAAAAGAAACTGCTAGAGAAACAGAAGCGTGGTAAAAAGCGGATGAAACAAATAGGCAAAGTGAATTTACCTTCTGAGGCCTTCTCAACTATTTTTGGTAGTAACTAATTGTTGGAAATGTCGTATAATAACATATATGGATATTAAGAGGATCTTTTATGTTGCAAGTTAAATTAACCAATATATCAAAGTCCTATGGTTCAACTGATATTATCAAGAATATCAGTTTGGATATAAAGAAAGGCGATTTCGTTGTTTTTGTTGGACCTTCCGGATGTGGTAAATCAACACTATTGAGGTTGATTGCTGGGCTAACTGAAGTTAGTGGAGGCGAAGTTTTCATAGGCGAAAACCTAGTCAATGATATTTCTCCAGCAGAAAGGAAAATAGCCATGGTATTCCAATCCTACGCTCTCTACCCTCACATGACTGTTGCTGAGAACATGGGTTTCAGCTTGAAAATGGCTAAGGAATCCAAAGAGTCAGTTGCTGATAAAGTTATGAAGGCGGCAAAAATTCTACAACTGGATAAGTTATTAGAACGCAAGCCCAAAGAATTATCTGGTGGACAAAGGCAAAGGGTGGCTATTGGGCGTGCCATAGTGCGTGAGCCAGAAGTATTTTTATTTGATGAACCTTTGTCTAATTTAGATGCTGAATTAAGGATGGACATGCGTGTGCAGATAGCCAAGATTCATAATCGTTTACAAGCCACCATGATTTATGTGACTCATGATCAGGTGGAAGCGATGACTATGGCAGATAAAATAGTGGTCTTGCGCGATGGTTATCTACAGCAGTTAGGCAGTCCATTAGAACTTTATCACTATCCCATAAATATTTTTGTTGCTGGGTTTATTGGTTCTCCCAGGATGAACTTGGTTGATGTTACTTATGTCAAAGGTGATGCCAAGTCGGTGGAGATTAAGTTCAATAACAAAAACACAAAACTTCCTATAGTAGCTAAAATTCAAAATGGTGAAGATTACCATGCCAATGGGGCGACTGAAGCAGTGCTTGGTTTTAGACCAAAGTATATAAGCATTGTAAGCAGTGATAAGACCCCTAGTAATATATCTTTTAATGGGGAAATAGAAGTGTTAGAACGCTTGGGTGGATTAACTTATGCTTATATAAAGAGTAATATCAGTGAAAATAATATTGTTTTGGAGATTAGTGAAGATGTTGCTCTTGATATTGGTAAAAAAGTTAAGCTATCAGTTAAACCAGAGGATTGTTATCTGTTCTCCAAGCAGGGTCAAGCACTAGAAAGATTAACTAAATTTAAAACTTACCAATAATAAAAGGATGTTAAAAATTTGCTTCATTGGGGCAGGGAGTTCTGTTTTTGCAAAAAATCTAGTAATGGATATTTTGCAGAATCGCCAGTTGAATGATGTGCATATATCTCTTCATGATATAGATGAGGAACGTTTAGCGGTTTCGCAAAAGATGACTGAAAATCTCATTGCTCAGGTTAAAGCATCTGCCAAGGTCTCTTCTCACACAGATAGAAGGGCATCTCTGATAGGTGCAAAATATGTATTTACTATGATGCAGATAGGTGGTTATAAACCCTGTACTGTTACCGACTTTGATATCCCTAAGAAATATGGATTACAACAGACCATTGCTGATACTTTAGGCATTGGTGGCATAATGCGTGGTCTGAGAACCATTCCAGTGATTTTGGATATTGCACAAGACATAGAAGATATTTGCCCAGATGCTTATTTTATTAACTATGTTAATCCCATGGCTATGTTGCAAATGGCATTGCATCGCAAATTTCCTGGCATAAAGACCTTGGGTTTGTGTCATAGTATAAGATATACTATCCGTGAATTAGCAGAGGACTTGCAGATGAAGCCAGAAGAAATTGACTTCCTGTGTGCGGGGATTAATCATGTAGCCTTCTACCTATCCCTGACTGATAAGAATAATGGTGATTCTCTTTATCCACGTCTCTATCAAGTTCTCCAGGACAAAACCTATCCTGACACCAATAAAGTGCGTTATGAAATGTTAGAACGACTAGGATATTTTGTCACAGAATCAAGCGAACACTTTTCCGAATATGTGCCTTGGTTCATCAAAGAGAACCGCCAAGAGTTGGTATCAAAATTCAATATTCCCCTCGACGAATACCTAAGAAGATGTGAGGAACAAACTAAGGACTGGCAGAATATAAAAGTCCAACTTGAAGATCCGCAACATGAATTTAAACTTGAAACGAGTGTAGAATATGCCGAAAACATAATTGCCGCCATAGAGTTTAACAAGGAGGTTGAGATAAATGCCAATGTGTCAAATGCTGAAGGCCTCATTGATAACTTGCCGAGAGATTGCTGCGTAGAAGTGCCTTGTCTGATTAACAACCAGGGTATTCAGCAACGTGAGGTTGGTAAGATCCCAGTGCATCTTGCTGCTTTAATGCAATCCAATATAAATGTCCAACAGCTCACTGTTGAAGCAGCCCTAACCTCAAAGAAAGAACATATATACCATGCGGCTATGATGGACCCTCATACTGGGGCTGAACTGCCACTGAATGAGATATGGGATATGGTAGATGAATTATTGCTTGCCCATAAGGACTGGCTACCGAATTACACCTAGTATATTATTTTTACTAAAAAAGAGTATTATGGGTATAATAGTATAAAACAGATTGCTTTTTACAAGCAATCTGTTTTACACAAATTAAATAATTAATAACCTATTAACTTTATTATGAGTATTAAAAAATTATTAATGTTTGTAGTATCTGTTTTTATTGCTGTGCCTGTATATGCGGGTGAGTTACGAATAAATGCCGATACTTCAGACGCGGGTCCTAAAAAGGCCCTAGAGACATTAGTCGCGATGTTTGAAAAAGATCATCCAGACATTGATGTCAAATATACTATCTATGATCATGAGGCCTATAAAACCGCCTTACGTAATTGGCTGGTAACCGAGCCACCAGATGTTATCTATTGGTATGCTGGTAATCGTATGAAGCAGTTTGTTGAAACTGGTCTTCTTGAGGATGTTAGTGACGTTTGGCGTGCTAACAAGTTTGAAGATTTGATGCCTGCTGCTAGTGCTTCAATGACCATAGATGGTAAGAAATGGGGAGTTCCTTATACTTACTATAACTGGGGCATATACTACAGAAAAGATATCTTTGATAAGCACGGCATAAAGACGCCTAAGACCTGGGAAGATTTTCTTGCTGCCTGTGCTACCTTAAAGAAAAATGGCGTTACCCCAATCACCATTGGTACCAAGTATCTTTGGACCACTGCTGGCTGGTTTGACTACCTCAACATGAGGGTCAATGGTTACGACTTCCATATTGACTTGATGGATGGCAAGGTTCCATATACTGATCCACGTGTTCGTGAAACCTTCAAATATTGGGCTCAGTTAGTTGAACCTGGATATTTCTTGGAAAACCATGCCGCTTATTCTTGGCAAGAGGCGCAACCTTTTATGTATAGAGGCGAAGCAGCTATGTATCTTATAGGTAACTTTATTACTCCTAACTTCCCTGCGGATGTGAAGGATAAAATGAGTTTCTTCCAATTCCCTCCCATTAAACCGGGCTTAGAATTGGGCGAAGATGCTCCTACAGATACGGTTCACATTCCATCCAAAGCAAAGAATAAGGCAGATGCCCGTAAGTTCTTGGCTTATGTTGGTAGAGCTGATGTTCAGACCGTTGTCAATAAAATCTTGTTACAGTTGCCTACTAACCGTAAGGCAAAAGTTGAAAGTGATCCTTTCCTTGACATAGCTAAGGTAATATTGCCTAAGTCAAAAACGGCTCAGTTCTATGACAGAGATACTCATCCTGACATGGCTAAAGAAGGCATGAAGGGCTTCCAACAGTTTATGGTTAAACCCCATCGTGTTAATACTATCTTGAAACGTCTAGAAAGGACGCGCAATAGAGTGTTCAAGTCCTAAGTCGTTGGCTTAATTGAATAACATAATTTTATTATGTTATTCATCATAAAAAGCATGAGATCTAAAGGTCTCATGCTTTTTTTATTTTAAAGGGAGTTTATACAGGGGGTTATATAAGGTGATCTATAGTAAGGGCACTTACATAAGAGCTGATTGATTAACTACTTTTTATGAATTGCTTGTTTGTGGTAATTTATAAGAACGTTTAGCAAAATCAAAAACAAAATCACCTTGTTCTGTAGCACATATTCTTTGACCTTGGGGCAGGATTTCATAGTCAATGCCTGCCTCTTGCAATAATAGTTGGACCAGCGATTTGAGTGAATCCTTATCTAAGCATACTCCCAAATAATATTGATTATTATGGTTATAGAAAATACCTCCTTGTTCACCTGTCGATACAACAGCACGCGGCTTAAGGTCGCTGGCAATATACTCAAGCCATAATTCGCCAGACCAATCACCAAAATCACCAGTCCCACTAATTTTTATACTCGGTCTTAAGGAAGAAATCTGCTTAACTTTTACTGGCACTAGCTCCTGTAGTTTTCCTGGAGGCATTTCTTCGGGGAAAGCAAAATTAGCGGTCTTGCTGCCGCTGCGTGGTCCCCAGACAAATTTGGTCATAGATGCTTGCTTGACTCTATCCAGCATAGCAGCATTTGGGTTCACCATTGATGGTATTATTACTAATTTGTATTTGCTGAAATCAGCAGTGGGAGAGATAATGTCCAAGTTTATTCCGCAAGAACGGAGTGATTCATACCAGGCAAAAGCCCACTCATTGAATGAGAATGATGCATTCTGTGGCAGTGCCTCCCAAAACCAAATACTCTCATAGTCATAGATCAGAGCGGCAGCTGCCGGTTTAATTTCTAATTGTGGAATTGCCTCCATTTCCTTGATAAGTTCTTTCACCTCAAGATATGCCTGGGCTGGTTGAGAATCAGGAGTGAGTAATCCAGCATGCATCTGTTCTTGGGCATAAGGTGCTTGACGCCAGCGAAAATAACATACCAATTCAGCACCATGAGCGAATGCTTGCCAAGCCCAAAACTTTATCGCCCCCAAGGTCGGCACTGGATTATAATTAGCCCAATTTACTGGTCCTGGTTGCTGTTCCATTATCCATAACTTTCCTTTACCAATAGTGCGGTAGAGGTCGTGATAAAAAGCTGATATATCAGGATGGCCTATGTCATAGTATTCTGATTTATCTGCATCATTTTTATGCATGTGTTCTAAAAAGCCAAGCGGATAATTATCCCAGCAAGCAAAATCCAAATCATCTGCCATAGCATAATGATCAAAGTCATTGATGAATGCCATCATATTGTGAGTTACTGGTTGATTGTCGCAGTGTTTGTGCAAGATATCAACCTGTGCCTTGTTGTAAGCCACTAGTGACTCTGAGGCAAAGCGGAAATAGTCCAATCTATGGGCAGGGTTAAACTCACATACCTGATGGTTGGGCAGAGGGATATCCTTAAAACCATCATAATTCTGATCCCAAAATATATTGCCCCAGTCCTCATTGAGTTTAGCAATTTCGCGGTATTTATTTTCTAAGAACACCTGAAATGCTTCCTCATCAAGCTTGCCATAGCTACGAGTTGTATCATGGCAACCGAGTTCATTATCTGTTTGCCAAGAATTGACTGTTGGGTTCTTGCCATATCTTTGTGCCATTTTCTCGGTAATTTGGCAAGAATATTCTAGATATATTTGCGAATTGAAACTATAGTGGCGGCGTGAGCCAAACTCTCTCACTCTACCATCTTCCGCCACTGGCAGGATTTCTGGGTGCTGGCGAATTAGCCAGTTTGGTGGGGTTGCAGTTGGAGTGCATAAAGTTACCCCGATGTTTCTTTCCCCAGCTAGGCGGATAACTTCATCCAACCAATCAAAGTCATATTGATCAGGTCCTGGTTGCATCTTGCTCCAAGCAAACTCTGCCAAGCGTATTTGACTAATTCCGAGTTCTTGCATCATATCTAAGTCCTTGACCCATAAAAACTCATCCCAGTGTTCTGGATAATAACATACCCCTATTTTTAGTTTATTCATAGAATTATTATAGGACATTATTAGTTAGTTGCAAAAAGTGCAACTATATAAAAATAACTTGGGGAACATTGATTTATGTGTTAGAATAATTATCAAATAGGTTATTGTTTTGTTGCATAAGAGGGGAATATTTGATTATTAAATTGAGCGAAGTAAATTATGAAACTTACCAATATTAAACCTACTGAGATTAAACCTATTGACATCAAAAGTCGCATGCCAAACATTACAAAAGATCCGAGCAAAACGAATACAAGACGAATAGAAATGTAGTATATGATAAACAGAGAACAAATAGCTAAACTTTTGGGGCTTCTCATCCTGAGTGCTTCTGTTATTTCTTGCGAGGGTGCTACTAGTGGCAATACTAATGACAACACCATAGAACCTGGAGAACCTAAACAAACTTTAGCCGCAACAAACCTAAGTGTTGAGTCCACTGAGGTGGGACAAGTCCGCATTACTTGGACTAATCCCGCCTCCCCATTGCCGCTTGAAGAAGTGGTTATATCTTATCAGGGGTTTAATTCTGCTATGGAGGTAGTTGGTGATCTTATCAATAAAACTCTCACAGTTGCCAATGGCAATGCTGATGTCTTACACAACAATACGCAAGTCAGCCACATCATTACTGGTTTAAACCAAGCTCTTTTTTATAAGTTCACCATTACACTGACGGATTCTGATGCTATTGACAGTCCTCCTTTAACAACCCCTGACTTTATTGCTATAATGC
>VSKW01003012.1_pt1 | contig 10465 bp, 8 predicted proteins | sample 4798611 | NCBI WGS metagenome assembly VSKW01 (sample SAMN12179536, study PRJNA552185) | sponge metagenome | biome: deep-sea hydrothermal plumes; feature: spots directly above weak diffusing fluid; material: sea water; isolation source: sponge from the Crane site of a hydrothermal vent ...
AGTCCCAAAACGAGGACATAATGTTGCGTTTAGAAATATCAGTAATAGATGTATTTCTATTTAGATTGCTACTAAAACCGAAGTAATAAAAGAATTGCCAGTTGAATATATAGCGAAACTTATTTAACCGTACATCAAGCAGCGAACTATTTGTTTCAATAGGAATAAAGGAGCCCAACAAAGGATAAGAAAGCCCAAAAGGCAGATCGGAGGAGCGTACTTAATAGAATTTGTAGATTTAAGTATGCAATATCCAAAAAATAATACCTATTTTTTGTTATAATCTCTTTAGTATTAATTTAAAGAGGGGTCTTTTGAAACCAACACCAAAAAATAGCAATTCTAAATATTTTTTAATTGCGGATATCCATTTCTCAAAGACAAAAGAAATAATCGGCTTTGTAAATCCGATGGAGGAATTCATCACGAAATTTTTAGCCGACCCGTTTACGGGTGAAAAGATAATAATAATTGCAGGTGATTATTTTGACACCTTATTATCCCCCCAAGACGAAGCGGCCAAGTTAGGCGCAAAATACCTAAAGAAATTAGAATCAATATCCGACAAATTAATAATTTTATATGGAACCATGTCGCACGACAGGGAGAACTACGATGTTTTACGCCCCTTTCTTGCTTCAAGCACTATATTCATAAAAAAGCCAGAAGTAATAAACAACATATTATTTATTCCTGAAAATTACCCAACAGACTGGCAGGAATTTTACGCCCCGTGGCTAGGTAAGCGCACCAACAAATACGACATGATAATAGGTCATGGCATGATAACGGGTGGCTCTATGGGATCTATAATCATTCAAGACGAAGTAGACAACCAAAGGTTAGGCGGAAAGCACTTCAATCCCGACACCCTGTCGGAGTGCGCCGACCAAGTATTTTTCGGTCACATCCATATCGGTCAAGAAATCAGACCAAATGTAAGATACATAGGTTCTATGAATAGATTGCGTTTTGGAGATGAAACTCCCAAAGGTTTTTGGACTAGCATAATAGATAAATCTACTCCCAAGGGACCATCAGATGCTGTTTGCGAAATAGAATTCACAGAGTTATTGAGTTGTCTCAAGTTTGACACGGTAACGCTTGACAAGTTAGATGACTACAAGCAACTCAACAATATACCAGACACCCCCGCTCAGCAGATTCCTACGATAGATGCAACTGACACCCCCGTTCCTTTGTCGCCTAGGGTTAGAGTGGTCGTAAAAACCGACTTAGATACCGAAGAAATAAAGAAGTTAAAACAATCAGGGTTTGCCATCAAAAACGAAGCCACAGCCAAAGATGCGCGAAATGCTAAACAGCTATCAGAATTAAAACATGGAGAAATAGACGCCGACACCCCTTATATAGAGGCCATAACGAAAATAATGGACGCAGACGCAACCGCCAGCAAAAAATTAAAAGCTAAAATTAAAGAAGAGCTAGATAAAAATTAAGGGAGCTATATACCTAAATCCGCATAATAGTGCGCTAATCTTCGTTACCAAATGTCTAACGTTGCTTGCTTTTACTTCAAAAGCGATATAACAATTCATTCGTTATAAAAAACAAAACCTATACCTAATGTAAAGAAATCAATAAACTCGCAAAACGAAACGCAGGATGCAACAAAGTAGGTAAAACACCAGCATTCGGAATGAAACAGACATCGAGCTCTGTTTGATCTAGGATATAATGACTTATTTCGCAATATCTGCATTAAGCGCTTACTTCCCTACGTCAATGAATTTAGATTAAACAAGGGTAGCCACAGGATTGTTACTAACGGTAGCATCGCTCCAAAAGGTATCAGTAATACCAGACTCAGTTACAGGGAATTGACCGCATAGATTTAGATTAATAAGAATTATGATAGTGAGCGAAATTAATATTTATAGACGCATAGAGACAAATAAAAGTTCAAAATCTTGTGTCACATGTCCCCTATCCTAAAAACGAAATCCTCAAAGATGAGAATACCCAATAGTAGTGATTAATGATCCGACCCCGTAAGTCTTGCGGGTTTAAGTATATAAGTTCAAAAATTAACCAATACTCATAGTTACAAAGCGATATCGCTAACCTTTTATATTCAAAACTTGCTTTAGAGTAGCTACGATATTTACCAAGTCAGTCTGGTTTGCCATTACGCTGTCAATATTCTTGTAAGCCGCAGGTATCTCGTCAATTCTATCCTCGTCTTTAGGGCACTCTATCCCCATAGTTTGAGCCTTTAAATCTTCAACGGTAAACCTTCTTTTAGCCTCAGTTCTACTCATCACTCTGCCCGCTCCGTGAGAGCAAGAGCAAAAAGACTGCTTTTCACCCAGCCCTTCCACTATATAAGATTTATCACCCATAGATCCTGGTATAATACCCATATCTCCGATTCTCGCGCGAATAGCTCCCTTTCTGGTAACCAATACATTTTTATTAAAATGGTTCTCCATTTCGATGTAATTATGGTGGCAATTTATCGCCTTACCTAATACTATGAAGCTTTTAGTCGCACCCTCTAACTGCTTCAAAACTCTTTCCAACATGATGTCTCGATTCATCCGCGCGAAATCCTGCGCCCAACTAACCGCTTGTATATACTGGTCGTATATTTCAGTGTTTTCCACAAGGTAAGACACATCTTTATTAGGCAAATAATTGGTAATATGGTATTTTTCCATTTCTTTTTTAGCTTCCTCTATGAAAAACCCACCAATTTTCGCCCCAGCACCTCTGCTACCAGAGTGAAGCATCACCCACACGCAGTCTTTTTCGTCCAAACAAATTTCAATAAAGTGGTTGCCTCCGCCCAAAGTACCCAAATGAGCCACATTGTTAAACCCGAGAGTTCTGTGATTTAATTCAGTTATGATGTCGTATTCTCCCTTTAGTTTGTTCCATCCTTTGATGGTGTCGTCAGGCAGATTGCTTTTATCATGGGCGCCAACATCCCCATCGGCGCCGTTATTACTCCGCCCATGGGGGATAGCTCTCTCTATGTCGCTCCGCAACTTAGCTAAATTATCAGGTAGATCGCCAGCCATTAAAGAAGTTTTACAGGCTACCATCCCGCAACCGATATCCACCCCAACAGCGGCGGGTATAACCGCCCCACGAGTGGGTATAACGCTACCGATAGTAGTTCCGTACCCCAAATGTACATCGGGCATCGCAGAAACATGCTTGTGAATAAAAGGCAAGCGAGCAATATCCGCCAACTGTTTTTCAGTGTCTTTATCCACGTCATCAGTCCATATTTTCACTGGAACTATCTGGTTTTTACCACCAGCTATTACTTTTTTAATCATGTCAATACCCCCTTTTAAAATTTGGAGCGAGAAGTGAGATTCGAACTCACGTATTCGGGGTGGAAACCCGACGCACTAACCTACTATGCTATTCCCGCGTTGATAATTTATTATACCATAATGTATTAAAATTAGCAACCCTATGGCTTTTTAAATGTTAAAATAAACCTTTAACAACTTAAAGACGCACTCAGAATGAGAATAATTTTAATAGGACCACCCGCGAGCGGAAAAGGCACAATTTCAAAGAAATTGGTGGAAAAATACAATGTACCTCACATATCGGTGGGCGCCATGTTGCGAACTATAGGGGAATCCGACTCGAAGCACGCGCAAATAATAAAAAAATCCATAGAGTCGGGAGAAATGGTAAGCGACAATGTAATATCCGCTATGCTTAAGTCGGCTCTAAATTCAAAAAAATGTAAAAATGGATTTATATTAGACGGGTACCCCAGAACCTTGGAACAAGCCAATAACCTATCCGAAATATTATCGTCTACTGGAATTGAATTAGACGGAGTAGCGGAATTGCGAGTCCCAACAGAAGAGTTATTAAAAAGAGCCGCTAAAAGACAAATCTGCCCCAACTGCGGCAGTTCTTTCCACGCAGCTTATAACCCCCCTGTTATTATGGGCATCTGCGATGACTGTCAAACCCAGTTATCCCAAAGAAAAGACGATGCCTCATCAACCGTCAAAAAAAGATTAAAACTATATGAAAACACATACCAAAAAATAATCAATTTTTATTCAAAACAAGGAATGGCTTTTCACGTAACCGCCACCCCCGAGGGTAAGTATATGGAAAAAATAGACGAATGGTTGGCGAAAAAACAGACACCTTTAAGCGATCCCTTAAAAAAACAAAAAATCGCACTCAAAAGAACCAATGCCGTCAGCCCTCGAAAATAACCCCAATCCCAATTCAACGCTGCCTGCCTCTGTTGAGTTTGTCGCTCCCGAAAAGGAAACCCAAGGCGAGATAAGCATATTTTCCAAATTACCTGAGGTAACTGAGTGGGCGAAAATTTTTGAAAAAAGCTTACCTATGGATTTGCAGAAATTCAGAGGGATACTAGATTTAAAAATATTCCCGAATTCTTCTCCTGATTGTTTTTTGAAATTATTGGGTATATTGCGCGGATATATAAATAAAAACCCCGCGCATTACACGTGGCTCTCGAATGAATTAGCGACACTCCCCAGTGTTTTAATATCCCCTCCCCCTCCTGCCGACCCCCACCTCTCGCTGACGGATTCAGAGCAAATTAAAAACTTCCATATAAATAGCGGTGAGTTTTTTTTAGTTGGAACCTTGCAGGAAATTCAGCAGGCCTCCGCAAACCCCAAAAAATACACTTTTTTTCTAAGTAAGGAACGAATTGCTTCGGTTATTTACGATTTAAAAAACAACAACGAAATAATATCGGCTATACAGCAATTAGACTCGCCAGAACGCACAGAGTACTTAGAAAAATGCGCCACTCACTTATTCTTAAAAACATTAGCAGAGGGCTCTGAAAATAACTTTTTAAAGGACGTATTAAATGGCAACGATATAATACCGCTTGAATTCATAAACAGGGTTTGTTATGAAAACTCGTATCTATTTTCTGACATTTGGGCCCCAAAAGATTCTCCTAATTTTCCATTGAATTCAGACAAGTCTGGGCTATCTGATTCCGCTGAAACCGAATTATCTGAAAGTTGCCTAAACAACTTTTTTAACCCCCAAGAGACGCTAGCGTTGCTTTGTGGTCTGAATTTTAAACTTCTGGACTCCCTGTCCGCCTCATTAAAGACTCAATTAGAAAAAGAAAACAGAAAAATTAATGAGCTAAATGATTTTAAGAAAAAAAACCAAACCCAACTAAATCAACCAAACTCCTCCGAATTAACCCCTTCTCCTGATGAAAACTCTCTCTTGGTGGACGACATGCCCTCTCAATCTGAAGCAGATGATGAGGTAGATGACGAAACCTCAGATCAGCCTGTAGACCTCCAAGAAGAAAAGGAGCCTACTTATTTTTCCAAAACATTATCTCAAATGCTAACCTCAAACCAATTTGCTGGCGATGAATCAGATGGAGATAATAGTGCGGAGCTTAACGAAGCCTCCTTAACTAACAAAGCGTTGATTAAAGATCTTGAGGCGGCAAATATCCAAATAGATGACCTAATGGAGCAGTTGCCTTCCCCCGACCCCGATCCCCCGATCAAGCCATCCCCCTTCTTGTCCGCTCCAGGTGCAACCCAACACCCACCAGGAGGAGAGTCCAGCCCTCCACAACAAAGAGCTCCGTTAAAACCAAAAATTCAAAATGGAATAGATGCAGGATTATGCGCATTAAACCCCACTCATTCGTTAAATCCTGCGAATGTAAATTTATCGGAAAAAGATTTATTAATAATGCTCGCCAACTGTACCTTTATAAAGTTTGAATTTTTGAAATCTTTGATGCCGTATTACATATTTCATCGCATAAAACCACCCGTGAGGCTTCCCGAATTCCCTCCTGAGGAGTAACAACTCCATAATATCGGTTATACTACGACCCATAGCAAAAAACCCCATACATAGTATGGGGTTTTTATTATCGGCAATCTTTTTTTAAAACTCAGGGAAAGCTTCCTTTTCATCCTCTTTCTCAGAAGCCGAACTCTCAGCGCCAGCATCTACCCCAGGTTCTCCGACCGCTGGGACGATACTCTCTGGCTCTGCCTCGGTATTGGCAGGTGTTTCATCATCCGTTTTAACCGAACTCACCTCCTCTACATCAACATTTGTTTCTGCCTCGGTATTGGCAGTTGTTTCGCCATCCGTTTCAGCGTCATCCACTGGGTTGTCATCAGTAGTCGTCTCAATAGCATTCTCCGCCTCTGCGAGAGTCGTAGCCTCATCATCCGTTTCAGCGTCATTGTTTGCATAGACGATAGACTCGTCAGTTCCAATACCTGCCTCATCCCCGTTAGGCGAATCAGCATCGTTGGTTTCAATTGAAGTCTTGTCATCTTGAGCGGCATTGATTCTCACGCCAGCTTTTTCCACTGCCGCATTAATTAGTTCTGCGATACCGTCTATTTCGCTAATTTTTCCATCTACAATGGCTTTACTTTCACCTGTGCTTAATAAAAATCCAAGCACTGTGTTTTTCTTACCCACTCTAATCCGACAGAAATCCACTCCATTGGCTCTGGCTATTGAGTAACTTTGCGTGGTTCTAATATCCACCTCGCACTCGATACCCTCGGCCCCAACAAGGTCTTTTAACTCGTTAAACAACCTATCTACAGTCTCCTTGGTTTCGGGCAAATCGCTGGTCTTTTTTTGCGGCTCTGCCTGCTCGGATACTTCAACCGTCTCGGTCTCTTGCGACCCTAACATGCCCGTTACTAATTCCAAGATTTTTTCTTCGAAAAACTTTATTCTTGCGCGTTTCACGAATACTTTAAATTCATCCAAAACTCCTCTCGTTAGGTTGCCTTCAAAAACCTGTGTACCGAAAAACCTAATAAATTCATCTGAGGGGCTGGTAAGTTCGCGTTCCAATATATCTTTGATACCAGTCTCGTATTTCATAACCCTAGCTTCTTCGACCATCTTGGGTTCACTGAAAGTTTCCTTTCTAAACCCGCTTAAAAAATCAATATCCTCATCGCTATAATCTAAGATGTTAAAAACAAAAAACGCACCGCCATCCATTGAACCTTTGGAATCAATATCCGAGAAAAAACTATATTCAAAACCATCCGTTAAAATTACGAATTTTGTTCCGTAATTTTGGAATTTACCTTTCATTTTAACGCGTTCTCTTTCGAGTTTTTTATCCCCTTTGGTGAAATAATCAAACACCATCTGCACGTCTCCGTCCAAGCTGACGCCGTAATCCGCCCTATTACTTTTTTTAGAATCATCTGCTCCGCAAAAATCATGAATTACTTCTTTCGGACCAAAGATATCATATCCTAGCAAATTCAGAAAAGGTAAAACCAATGCCGTTTTACCCCCTTCGATGCTTAGGGTTTCGTTGGAATTTTCGTGGATACTTGCTGACAGTTTGCTTACTTTGTTTTTAAATTTCATTTTCTATTTCTCCCTTTGAGTTGAATGGTTTCTTTGTTTGAAACAACATTATACCACAATTAAATTCCTTAAATAACTATTTATTCAATTTATTTTTTTAACCCATAGCATTACGTAAAAAAGCCGCAAAATATTGCGGCTTTTTTATTCAGAGGTATTAATTACTTTTTAACGGGCATACCCTGCCACACCATTTCGTAACCTTTCTCGTACGAATCATCGCAATATTCTAGCACTTCTTTCAGTTTACCATTAAACAAGTCATCTCGGTGAGACTCTTCATGCTGGTCAAATGAATCCCAATAAGTAAGAATTATGATCCTTTGTCTCTCGTCAACAGCTTCTTTACCATCGTTATTGAAAGTACCTTCCTTGGACACAAAGCCCTTGTCTACGTACACTTGACCCCCTAGAAAGCCACCTTCTTTGTCACCGTAATTCTCTTTAACTACGTTACACATTTCTCCGACAGCCAGTTCAACATCTTCTACTGTCATACCCTCTTTCAGCTTGACTTCATTGAAAAGCATTTTGGCGCCAAACTTAATATTCATATCTTCGTACATAACTTACTCCTTTTTTTATAAAATTGTTTTTTAATCCATCCCTTCTATATGGGTGGTAATAATTCGAAGGCTCGCGATTTTTTCACACTTGCCGTCTTCTCGTCTATCTTGGACGAAATCAAAGGCTTCTTCTAAATCGCTAAATTGCCATTTAATTTCTCCCCCTGATTTGGGCTCTACTATAACCATCGCCCCCGCACTTACTTGAGTCGCAAAACTCAAAGCTATAATTAAAGTACCCATCTGTTTTCTAAAAAATTCCATCTTGCATTCCTATTATTATATTGAAATATAATTATAACATAATATACTAATATAGAAATACTTTTTTTTATTTTTTTTTAATCGAAAGACAAATCAAGCTTTTTCGCCTTCATATTATAGCTGACAGTGGCTTTAAATACCTTATTAGCCTTACTCTTGAGGTCGGTCATTTTAATCTTAGCTCCTCCGAACAACTTTTTCGCCTCCTCTTCGGTAAACTCTCGACCAAGGGTGGCTTTCCAAATAACATGCTCGTTTCCATCTTTTTTCATCTTGAAGCCCTTTTCAAACGCTTCGAAATCGCCCTCCTTCATAGTAGATTTAAAAGTCTTGCCCTTGCCCTTAAACTTACCGTCTCCCGTACTTTTCGGCTTCGGCATAATAGGGTTGGCCTTATGATGTTTTATGACCTCATTCACCCATTTTTGCAATTCCGCAATGAAATCGTCCATGGCTATTTTCGGACTCCCATCGGTCATATATTTTATCTTTTGTGTAGCTGTCTCAAAATACGCAGTAGTTTGCAGGGTTAGAGTCCCCGCTGCAATTGTATGTATTTTCTTACCAATATCAGTAGTAATAAGCCCTTTCTTCGTATCCTTTAGCTTGCCTGTGCTAACCAATTGATCTACTATCCCGCTTCTCGTAGATGAAGTGCCTATCTCGGAAACGTCTACGTTTCCATCAAGCCCCTTTATCTTAACATTTTTCATTTTTTCTTGCAATTCATGCTTCTTGATTAATCCAGGCGGCTTAGTTTTGGTGGCCTCGGATAGGACCTCGGTTATCACTGCGCTTTGATTTTTAGACATAGGAGTGACGTCCAATGCCTTTGGAGTAGCACAAAATTGCCCTCCCTCGTAATCGGTAAACCCTTTAGACTCCACCGTGCTCCCTTTTAACTGCCAGTTTCCATCGTCACTACTTCCTTCAACCTTAGCGACATAGATCACTATTTTTTGTTTTAAGTTACCCATTAGCGACATAATTAACCTCGCCTTCACAAAACTAAAAACTTTTTGCTCCGCCTCACTAATTTCCCCTTTGTTAGGCTCTCTCAGAGGTATTATTCCGTAGTGAGCTCTCACTTTACTGTCATCAAAGCAGTTTTTGTTTTTTGGGTCAAGGAGCAACCCATCGGGTACTCCCGTCAAGGTATCTAGAATTTCACGCACCTCGTCAAACATATCTACGGTCAAATATTTAGAGTCCGTCCTAGGATAAGACGTTAATTTTTTCTCGTATAAGGTTTGCAGTATTTTGTTAGTTACGCTAGGATCCATACCGAATTTCGCCCCACAAAATAATAAAACATCACTATGCTCAGGAGGAGGAGGAGGCTTCGTGGACTTATTTTTCCCCTTTATTTCGTAAATAACCAGCTTATCCCCTTTTTTCGCCGCCTTCGTCTTATAGGTTTTCTCATCCAATTCTCCCGAATACAAAAAAGGTAACTTTTGCCCCTCCACAAAGGCCTTAATCTTAAAAACATCCTTGGGTACAAAGTTCTCTATCTCCAGCTCTCTATTTCTAATCATTCCCACGGCAGGAGTTTGAACTCGTCCCACGGTAATCTTTTCGCCGTACGATCCGTAAAGCAGCGCAAATAACCGTGTTAAGTTAAAGCCCACCAAGCTGTCCGCCAGGTCCCTATTTTTCGAAGCATATATAAAAGGTATATCGGTTTCTATTTCCTTTGGATTCGTAAATTCTCCGAATATAGTTGTCAGTGTCAGATCCTTAAATATCATCCTTTTTATTGGTTTTTTTGATGTTAACACCCCTTTGTCGTCAAATTTTGCGAAGTCAAAGTACTCTAAAATCTGCATGATTAGGTTAGATCCCTCTGGGTCGTGGTCGCCAGCCGAATAAACCATATCCAAGTCATTCATTTCCAACGCTTTTTTTATTTTCCCTATCCTGCTGCTTAGATCCGCATCTTCCGCCTTTGTAGAAATGGGAACCAACTTAGTGCCCTTACCTATACCCGCATCGTTAAGAGGAAGTTCATTTAAATCCCATTTTGAATTTTCAGAGTCTCTTTTTACCAGGTGACCCCTCAGAGCCAACACCTTATACCCCGATGCCCCCCCTTCTTTCAAAGCTTTTTCGATATCTCTTGCCAAAGATGGCTTTTCGGCTAAAATTAGGATCATATTGGGTGAACTCCGTGTGGGATGGTATAAGCTAATCGCAATTATAACATCCTACCCAACCTATTTACCCCTTTATATACTTAA
>VSKW01020587.1_pt1 | contig 10458 bp, 10 predicted proteins | sample 4798611 | NCBI WGS metagenome assembly VSKW01 (sample SAMN12179536, study PRJNA552185) | sponge metagenome | biome: deep-sea hydrothermal plumes; feature: spots directly above weak diffusing fluid; material: sea water; isolation source: sponge from the Crane site of a hydrothermal vent ...
AAGCTTGATCGCGCAATGGGTTTCGCACCAAGGTGATAGAGTTTTTCTTGTTGAGCTTCTAGGTTTGATTCGATATCACGTAAGCTTTGTCGCCCTGAAATGTGATCAGGACGCCATTTTTTTGATCAAAATATCAATATATTTCATCATGCTAGGAAGCATTTTATAAGGTTTTCTGCTTAATTTTAATCGCCTTTCTTTTGCTAATTGATGAGCTTGTTGATCAACATATTGTCTCCTTTTAGTATTACGTGGAATCTCTCTTGAAATCGTAGAAGGAGATCTTTTCAATGCCTTTCTTATTGCATTAATAGAATGAGACCTTTGCAATAAGACAACCAAGACTCCTGATATGATCTTTTTTATTAAAATAGTTTAAAAAATGAAGTAATTTATGTATTGTTTGAATAAAAAAATACATAAATTATTCATTGAACTGCTTATTGCAAAGGTCTCAGAATAATGCTTTGACAATAAGATATCAATTTTAGATTTTTCTTCTGCAGTCAAATGTTGATAAAAAGAAGTGATACGAATGATTAGAGGATGTCCTCAATCTGAAAATCATATATTGGTTGATTGTTTTTGCCTATAGACAAAGCTTTACTGCTGCACTTCACAATTAAAAAGGCAAAATCAAAGCATCTTATTGAAAATTTATTGGTTAGATTAAAATATTTTAGACGTATTTTGATTCATTTTGATAAACTAACTAGGTATTTTAAAATAATGATTGATATCGCGCATACTATTATTTAAGTGAATGCAAAATAAGGACACGCACTGACATTTAACTGATTTTTTGGCTATAGAAAATGCTTTACTATTGCAATTCAAACTTATGAAGGTAAAAAATATCACTTACATCAAACGCTTTCAATGTGAGACTGTCTATGAAAAACAAGCTGTTGTTTAAGATACTGATGACTGGTTCACTCTTTTATGTCTTACACTCTACCTATCTATACAGTAGATTTAATCAATTAGTTTTTTTTGGTGATAGCATGACAGATTCTGGCAATTACCCGATGCCAGAAAATATCCAGTATATCGAAGCAAAACATTTTAATTATTATGTGCCTATTACGAATCCTATTCAATGCAGCGAAGCAGAATTACCTGAATCTTTCATTAACAAGAGTTTGATTTTTATAAACAATAATCAGTTAAAAGTAACAGGATATAATATCATATGGCCATTTTACGTAGCTTATCATTTAAAAAATCCGCCTAAATTATATCGAAACAATGTATATAAACTCTGTTCTTATCAAGAAATACAGTATATATGCCAGGATCCTACTAAGCGATTGGAAGATTATAGTTTAAATTATGCATGGGTTGGAGCCGTAACAGGTCACCCAAATAATAGCTTGACTGAAGGTTGTTATCAATGTAGTAGCTATCCTAATCAACCTTTAGTTTTATCATTAGAAGAACTGATAAAAAAAAATCAGCAATACATGATAGACACATCCAAAGATTACAATTTTGATCGAAATAATCGCTTTAAATACCGCTCTTTAGCCATACCAGATTTGAATAAACAAGTGTCTATGTATTTAGCTGATACATATAACGCTGTGACAAAAAACGTTGGTTTTTTTATTTGGATAGGAGGGAATGATATCGCGTGGATGCTATCAAAAACACCTCTCTATCTTGCATCCAGTTTCTGCAAAAATTCATCTATAATCAAGATTTGGAAAAGAAAAATAGAGATCGTTTGCGAGCATATTCAACAAGCTATATTAAAAATAAAAACAAAATACCACTCTTTAGAAGAAAATTATACGATCCACCTCATGACAATCCCTGATATTACTCATTTTCCAACAACAAATCATATCATATTTAAGTACAGCCATTATATTCCAAGCCTATCTCAAAAAATGAGATATTATATACAACAATTAACTCAGTTATATAATGAAGCGTTAAAAACAAGATTTACAGATGATAAAAATATTAAAATAATAGATCTTGGTCAAAAAATAGATCTTTTAGCCAAATCAGTTCAATATAAAGAGCATATGACAACCAATAAATCTTATATCGATTACCTATTAGAGATAAAGAATAAATCTAATCCATGGGACACTTATAATAGAGATCACAATCGTTTTTTTACATGGAATCATAGCCACTTATCAGCATCTATGCATAAACACATCGGCATGTATATTATCAATCAATTAGAAAACCCATCTTAAACTATGATGCTGAAGCGTAACACTTTAATGTCGATGACAATGCCATATGATATATGATACAATTTTTTATTGGCTCAGGCCTCATCAAAGGGGCTCTATATTGACAAATACAGATGCATGATTTATACCAAAAAAAATCCAAAAAAATCTTTGATCTGGATGCCAGCACCGTGTGCTGTAGATATTGAAGAACCTATGTACAGTTGGCTAACTGATCCTCAATCTTTAACTGAAAAGCTAACTGAATACTATCAAGCACCTGTGATCGTTCAAGTTTTAGAGCAAACATGCAAAAAACCTTCTACTAAAGAATTAATCTATTTAAATCAATATCCTAATCAATCAGACTATATCATACGAAACGTACTTTTGATTTTGAAAGGAACTGTTCGCATTTATGCCTCTAGTATTTTTTCAAATACAAAACATCCGATACTCAAACCATATTTTCAACATTTTAGTCACCTCCCTTTAGGAGCTTGGTTATTTCGTCAACCTGGGTTAACGCGCAGTCCTTTTGACATCACGTATACACATCGACTGAACTTACCGATTGAAGCTCAAAAAATATCATTAGATTATATCTGGGGGCGAAGATCTATATTTTCATTAGACTCAACCGTACATGTCGCAGTATCCGAATTTTTTCTTACAGCCTGTTCAGCACCATGATTATGCTATCAATGCAACCAAGGCTATCTTAAAATTGCAGCAATATACACTTTAAAAGCCAATTTAGAGAAACAAGCACTGCCTGTAGATGTGATGTGGGCAATCATTGATAATAGCGCTCAGCATAGAATATATTGCTTATTGGCTTCATGTTTTAAAGCACAAAAAAAAAGGTTGTTTAAGGCATAAATTGAAATAATCATAAAATAAGTACTCATTTCATGGCGATCAGGTAAAATAAGAACATGACGTGTCATGCAATTCATGATGAATAGATATTCAATACTGAACTGATGTGTATGCTACATTTATCTCATTTACCAGACTACCTAGCACTCATTCGATTTTATAATCCAATCGGTAGCTACCTGTTAATATGGCCTAGCTTATGGTCTCTATGGCTTGCTAATCAAACTGCACCTGATTTCAAATATACTGCTATTTTTATACTAGGTGCTTTCTTCATGCGTAGTGCTGGCTGCATTATCAATGATTATGCTGACCGCTATATCGATAGGGCAGTACAACGCACTCAAAACAGGCCATTAGCTCAAAATCGATTAACCAAGCAAGAAGTTATCACTTTACTCCTTTTATTGCTTAGTTGTGCCAGTGTTTTATTATTATTTTTGAATACACTGACACAATGCTTGGCCTGCTCTGCTATCATTGCCAGCTTAATCTACCCTTGGATGAAACGATATACGCATTGGCCTCAAGCCGTGTTAAGCCTTGCTTTTACTCATACTGTTTTAATGGCATGGACTTCACAAACGAATCAAGTCAATTGGACAGCTGGTTGGTTAATGGGGGGTACTTTTTTTTGGATTATTGCTTATGATACGTACTATGCTATGGTTGATCGAGAAGATGATATGCGCATTGGGGTTCACTCTACCGCTATTTTATTTGGAGCCCATGATCGGCATTGTATTGCAATCCTGAATGTTTTAACTTTAAGTTGTTTCAGCTACCTAGGCTATCGATTGAATCTCAATCTATATTATACGATGAGTTTATTGATTACTGCTGGACTATTCCTCTATCAATATGTGATAACACGCCATTATAGCCGACAAGCTTGCTTGCAAGCTTTTTTATTAAATCACTGGGTAGGATGTATCTTGTTTTTAGGTATTTTAATGAGCTTAACCTAAACCGACTATATCGATAATTTTAAAAAACATCGTACTTAATTGTTTTGTATGAAAAAAATCTATCAGAACAGATAAATAGAATCATCATGCGTTTTGTTTTTCATCCCGTTATTATTTTATTTTGAGGCCTATTTTGACCATATCCATTACAACTGAATTCATTCGAAAAACACTATATCCTATCGAAGTCATCGATACGCCTGATATATTAAAGCAATATGCTCATGATACTTTAAGCTGTTATGATACGAATGCAGCAGCCATTTTATTCCCTGAGAACACGGAACAAGTACAAAATATTGTACAATTTGCGAAAAAACATCATTTAAAATTAATCCCTTCCGGTGGCAGAACAGGAATGACAGGTGGAGCCACAGCCATACAACATGAACTCATTATCTCTATGGATAAAATGAATCATATCTTATCTATTAATAAAACAGAACGCTTAATCACTTGTCAACCGGGTGTTATTTTACAAACATTGCATGAATATGTTGAATTACACCGTTTATTTTATCCCATTACACTTGCTGCTAAAGGATCCTGTCAAATAGGTGGAACAATTGCCACCAATGCTGGAGGTGTTCATGTTGTCAAATATGGCAATACACGGCAATGGGTCGCTGGATTAAAAATCATTACAGGTAATGGAGATTATCTCGATTTAAATAGTCGAGGATTAATGAAAAATAATACAGGATATGCTTTACATGAATTAATTATTGGATCAGAAGGGACGTTAGGTATTATTACAGAAGTCACCCTGAGATTAACGCAATTACCCAAAAAACCCATGACGTTATTACTAAGTCACGACAGTCTTCATCATGTAATGACATGCTTCAATACAACGAAACAATCTATCACATTACTGGCCTTTGAATTTTTTGATCAATCGTCTCTAAATCAAGTCATGCAACATCAAACATTACAACAACCTTTTCAAAATGAAGCACCGTTTTATACATTAATTGAATGGGAAGCAACACCTGATTCAGAAGAACTTGTTTTTCAGTTACTTGAAAAAGGGTTGTCAGAAGGCTGGGTGTCAGATGGCGTATTCAGTCAAAATGAAACACAACGCGAGCAATTTTGGCAATACCGAGAACACATTAGTGAAGCATTACGACAAGATCAACCTTATAAATATGATTTATCGATTCCTATTGCTTCGATTCCAGACTTTTATGAGCAGGTGATGCCGTTATTTCAACAAGACAGCATGAGACTACAAAGCGCATGGTTTGGTCATATTGGCGATGGAAATATTCATCTCAATGTCTTTCAATCGACTCCTAATATGCAAACTGAATTTTATGCCAAATGTGAAAAATTAAATCAAACACTTTTTGCATACGTTAAAAAATATGGAGGTTCTATTTCAGCAGAACATGGTATCGGGCTACTCAAAAAGCCTTATTTGTCTTTTAGCAGAAGTGCATCGGAAGTCAAACTCATGCAACAAATTAAAACAATATTTGATCCTTATCATCTTTTAAATCCAGGCAAAATATTTGATATGCCTTCAGATGATCATCATCAAAATAGCGCTGTGTGATCTAACTTTTCAAAACAAATGATGAGCGCACTTTTGAAGGGGTGCATTGTTTTGACAAGCCAGCTATCCAATTGTCAAACAAGCGTTGTGCCACTAAGCTGTCTAATGGTTTATTCATTAATTGTTTCGTTTGCCATGCTAGCTTCTGCATCCCTCGCGCTTCAAAAGTCGTTAACCGTTCATCGACAGCATACCAAGGTTTGTTAAAGCGATCACTTAATCTACAAGCAAATTTTCTTGCACGCAAAGCCATAGGAGACCAAGATCCATCCATATGTAATGGAATGCCGACAATAAAGGCATCTGGTTGCCAATCAAATACTAATTTTTCTAAATCAAAAATCCGTGGAATGCCAAATTTTGCAGGGATGATCGGTAAAGGATTAGCAGTTTGCGTCACTGATTGCCCAACAGCAACACCTATTCGTTTAACGCCAAAATCAAAAGATAACACCACTTTCCATGGTAAAATAGAGGGCTTAGACAACGGTTTCTTGATTGTTTTTTTCATATCATTTAAACCGACGAACTCATCTCTTCTGTTTTTTTGAATGCTTTTAACGGATTGCTAGAAACGTTAGGCTGGTCGTTAATGTCAGTCATCCAATGCTGATATTTTATATTATTTCCATGAAGAACTTGATGAAAGCTTGATTTTAAACAAGTTGAAATAGGGCCAATGACACCTGATCCTATCTTGATATGATCCACTTGTATCACTGGCATTAATTCAACGGCAGTTCCAACTAAAAACATTTCATCAGCTAAATATAACTCATTACGTGTCAAATTTTTCTCAACAACTGGAATGTTTAAATCACGCGCTAAATGAAAAATAGTATCTCTGGTAATACCAGGTAAAATATTAGCGTCTGTTGGCGTATAGAGTATTTTATCTTTGACAATAAATACATTAGATGAACTGCCTTCTGCAATAAATCCTTCCAAATCCATTAAAATGGCTTCATGATAACCAGCATTTTTTGCTTCCTGTAAAGCCAATAACGAATTGGTATAATAACCGGTTGCTTTTGCTTTTGTTAAAACGCTATTCACGCTATGGCGCCTGAAAGTAGATGTTTTAACTTTGACACTATTTGCTGTAGATGCTGTAGATGCTGTAGATGCTGTAAAATAATTATCCCAAGACCAAGCAGCAATCGCAACATGCACATCTTGTAAATTTTTAGGATATACACCTAAAGAAGCATCACCATAAAAAACAATAGGGCGAATATACGCTGCCAATAATTTATTTTTTAATAATACTTCTTTTTGCGCATGCAACAAAGTTTCATAATCAAAAGGCATCAATAAATTCATTAATTTTGCTGAATTAAATAATCGTTTTGTATGCGCCTCTAGTCTAAAAATAGCTGAACCAGATTTTGTAGAATAGGCTCTGACGCCTTCAAACACACCTGAACCATAATGCAAACCATGACTCATCACTGAAATATTGGCATGATGTTCTGGTATCAGCGCACCGTCATACCAAATGACTGTATTTTTACTCAGAAAACTCATAATAACTCCTTAAAATTTAACGAGTTTTAATTAAAAAATTCATTTTTATTCCACTATCACTAGATTATACTTGATTATATTGAGAGCTATCATACGCAATCTAACAACAACACACAATATGTCTTCATAAGAAGCTTGATGATTTAATCAACCTATTATTGCTCATTTCACTTATAATGTTCTGATTTAAAGAGTAAAACATCTTATTTATTCGTCTATTATATTGTTTATCTCATGGAGTAGATTAATGTCAATTAAATATATGCAAGACATCCCTTTAGCTGGCAAACGCGTCCTGATTCGATCTGATTTAAATGTACCAATACAAAAAGGTCAAATTACAAGTTTTACGCGCCTTTTAGCTTCCATTCCAACGTATCAACAAGCCTTAAAATCCGGGGCTCGCATCATGATTATGTCGCATTTAGGTAGACCTACAGCTGAGCAATGGGATGCTTCCTTTTCTTTAGCACCTGTTGCTAAAGCACTTTCAAAATTACTCAATCAACCGGTTCATTTTATTGAAAATTTATTGAATATACAAGAAGCTCCTAAAGATCACTCCATTATTTTATTTGAAAATGTACGCTTTTTAGAGGGGGAAATCAGTAATCAAAGCCAGTTAGCGCAAAAAATGGCTGATTTATGCGATGTTTTTGTTATGGATGCTTTTGGATCAGCCCATCGAGCACATGCTTCAACTTGTCAAACAGCATTATTAGCCCCTATCGCTTGTGCAGGCCCTTTGCTACAAAAAGAATTGAAAGCATTAGAGCATGCTGCTATTAACCCTAAAAAACCTTTATTGACAATCGTTGGGGGCTCGAAAGTCTCCAGTAAATTAATGCTTTTATCCAGCTTAGCAAAAAAATGTGATCAATTAATAGTCGGTGGAGGCATTGCCAATACATTTTTAGCTGCTGCAGGCTATCCTGTAGGTCAGTCATTATATGAACCCAATTTAATAGAGGAAGCAAAAAAAATATTACAACAAACACAGATCCCCTTACCCGAAGATGTCGTGGTGGCATCTGCATTAAAGCCAAACGCAATCGCGACAATTAAAAACATACAAGATGTTGCATCACAGGATATTATTTTAGATATTGGCCCTAAAACGCAAGCTTATTTTACACAATTAATACAAAAAGCGAAGACAATTATTTGGAATGGACCGGTTGGTGTTTTTGAATATGAACAGTTTAGTCACGGCACACACACGATCGCCACAGCGATTGCAAAAACAACTGCTTTTTCTATTGCAGGTGGAGGAGATACGATTGCTGCGATTGAAAAATATAATATATCCGACAATATTTCTTATATCTCTACAGGCGGAGGTGCTTTTTTAGAGTATCTTGAAGGAAAAACACTGCCTAGTGTTGCGGCATTAACAGCATCAGCACGTTAAAAAACATAGATCATCAAATCGTTATGCTACAATGTTTTTTGATATCATCAATCTATACTGCATATGATTTGCAATATATCTAAAGGGATCCGATAGGAGACAGACTTAATGCCATTGATTAGCTTAAAACAGTTATTAGATCATGCAGCCGAAAATCATTATGGAATTCCTGCATTTAATGCTGCAAATTTAGAACAAATGCAAGCCATTATGGAAGCTGCGCATGAAACAAATAGCCCGGTGATATTACAAGCTTCAGCTGGTGCAAAAAAATATTCAGGCACTGTTTTCTTAAACCATCTCATGCAAGCAGTAATTGAAACATATCCTCATATTCCAGTTGTATTACATCAAGATCATGGCACTTCTTTTACTGTTTGTCAGCGTTCAATCCAACAAGGCTTTTCTTCTGTCATGATGGATGGTTCATTAAAAACAGATGGGAAAACGCCAGCCTCATACGAATATAATGTAAATATTACACGCGAAGTGGTACAGGCTGCACATGCTTGCGGCGTGTCTGTTGAAGGTGAATTAGGGTGTTTAGGATCATTAGAGTCTGGCTTAGCGGGAGAAGAAGACGGTATAGGTGCAACGTGTACTTTGACGCAAGATCAAATGCTTACAGATCCTGATGAAGCAGCTGATTTTGTGAATAAAACAAAAGTAGATGCCTTAGCGATTGCTTGTGGTACTAGCCATGGTGCTTATAAATTTTCTCGCCCCCCAACGAATGATATCTTATCTATGACACAAATTAAAAAAATTCATGATAAAATCCCCAATACACATTTAGTCATGCATGGATCGTCTAGTGTACCTCAAAATTGCTTGCATCTTATCAATCAACATGGCGGTAATATTCCTGAAACCTATGGTGTGCCTATAGAACAAATTCAAGAAGGCATTCGGCATGGTGTCCGAAAAGTCAATATTGACACAGATCTTAGATTAGCGGCAACAGGTGCTATTCGGGAGTTTTTTGCTGAAAACCCTACTATTTTTGATCCTAGAGCCTATTTAAAAGTAGCAAAACAAGCCATGAAAAATATTTGCCTGGAACGATATAGAGCGTTTGGTTGTGCAGATCAAGCACAACATATTAAGCCGCTTCATTTAGAATTAATGGCTTCATATTATGATAAAAATCAATAAAATATAAATTGACTAACAAATCGTATGATGATATGGCTATCAGGATATAACATTTGATAGCGATCAAATCCTGATGTAAAAAAACAGAATCAACATGACACTTATTGAAACAAGTGTCGTTTAAACTGCTTGCAGCAACATTCACTGAAAAAATGCTCGCTGTAGACATTCATGAAGACATCATCTCCCTCATTTTAAAAAATAGACCCTAAAAAAATTATCCTTATTATCAAAATAAAATACGATGAAAAAACTGATTTGTCAGGATTCATTTCATATAAAGCATTAGCGTGGTATAACAACAAACGCTGAGACCTTTGCAATAAGCAGTTCAATGAATAATTTATGTGTTTTTTTATTCAAAAAACACATAAATTACGTCATTTTTTAAACTATTTTAATAAAAAAGATCATATCAGGCGTCTTTGTTGTCTTATTGCAAAAGTCTCAGACCCTATATTTTACATCAAGATCATCACAAGCGAAAAAATGAACAACCTAATGATCCTGTCAATGTGAAGAAGCCTTGTTATAGTAAGACTCTATTTGAATACACTCAATAACTGAATAAGCATACGATATTTGTTCAGAATAATACAATGTCTTCCAAACTTCTCATGCCATATCAAAACAATCATCAAACGATAGGTTCTGTTATATCTATTTTTAAAGTACTCCATTGTGATCTTTTTTCTGAAAAAAACATGCATGTCAAGACAACAGTTAAGCCATTTTTTTATATAACTCAAGATAATACTGAGT
>VSKW01008278.1_pt1 | contig 10440 bp, 8 predicted proteins | sample 4798611 | NCBI WGS metagenome assembly VSKW01 (sample SAMN12179536, study PRJNA552185) | sponge metagenome | biome: deep-sea hydrothermal plumes; feature: spots directly above weak diffusing fluid; material: sea water; isolation source: sponge from the Crane site of a hydrothermal vent ...
TGCCGCCTCGTATTCTTTAGCAGAAAGCACCTGCATTAACTGGGGCGGGGAAGGGGACATTAGGGACACACATTAGGGGCGCGCGCATGCACCGCTTCTATTTCTGCGACAATCTCATCTGTTAAATCAACATCAACAGAGGTGACGGCAAGTTTTAGCTGTGCCATCGTTGTCGCCCCGATAATGTTTGAGGTCACAAAAGGTCGTGTTGTCACGAATTGATTAGCCAGTTGCGAGACGTCAATGCCATATTTTTTAGCGATAGCAAGATAGCTTTCTATGGCATTATCCGCCCCCGGGGTTTCATAACGTTGTAGGCGGTTAAATAATTCTTTGCGCGAGCCTTTGGGCAGGGCGCCATTTTGATATTTACCGCTTAAATAGCCTTGCGCCAAAGGTGAATAGGCGAGCAGTCCGACATTTTCGTGGAAGTAAATCTCAGATGAGCCCATTTCATAAACACGATTGATGAGGTTATAGGCATTTTGCACAGACACCATACGCGGCAAGCCTTTGATTTCAGCGTGATGGAGGAATTTCATAATGCCCCATGGTGTTTCATTGGATAGACCAAAATGGCGCACCTTGCCTGATTTTTGTAAATCGCCCAGCACTTCCAAAATATCTTCTATGCGATTGATTTCATCGCTTATATGGGTGTAAGAAAAATTACTGCCGAATAATTTCATCGGGCGGTCAGGCCAATGCAATTGATAGAGATCAATATAATCGGTTTTAAGGCGGGTGAGGCTTTTATTGATCGCCTCTTCTATTTGGGGGCGCGTTTGTTGGGCTTTGGCACCATCATCACGCATCCAATCAAAATCGGCACGACCCGCTACTTTGGTGGCGAGGATAATATCATCACGCTTGCCAGATTTTTCAAGCCAAGTGCCAATAATGCGTTCTGTAGAGCCTTGCGTTTCTGCCTTTGGCGGCACAGCATACATTTCTGCTGTATCCAAAAAATTGATACCCATAGCAAGGGCATAATCTATTTGTTCGTGTCCTTCCGCCTCAGTATTTTGTTGCCCCCATGTCATCGTGCCAAGGCAGATGCTGCTGACCTTTATATCCGTATGCCCTAATGTGCGGTATTCCATAATCGTCTCCTCTACTTTATGTTTATCTCTTTTAGCAGTCTTTCTAACGTTGGCAAGATATTGCTGACAATAATTTCAATCCCCTGCGCATTCGGGTGGATGCCGTCGGCAAGGTTCAAATGCGGCTGTGCCGCCACTCCTTTCAAGAAAAAGGGATAGAATTCCACCCCATATTGGGCGGCAAGTCTTGGATATATTGGGGTGAAACGTTGATGATAATCCTGCCCCAGATTAGGCGGCGCTTGCATACCCGCCAATAGCACAGCCAACCCTTTTGCTTGTAGGCGGGTGATAATCGCCGCCAGATTTTGTTGTGTTAGGCGGGGGTTAAGCCCGCGCAGTGCATCATTGGCGCCCAGTTCCACAATCACGGCTTGGGCGGTCGGGGCACCCGCCAATGTCCAATCAAGCCGACTTAACCCGCCAGCACTGGTATCACCAGAGACGCCAGCATTGATTATTTTAACCTTATGCCCTCGCGCCCGCAAGGCGGCCTCAAGGCGTGGCACAAATCCCAACCCGGACGCCAGACCATAGCCCGCCGTCAAACTATCCCCCAAAGCGATAATGGTTTTCTCTTGTGCTAATGTAGGACTCGCGCCTAAAAAAATCAACAAATATAAGACAGAAAAAATGTGTCCTATGCGTTTAATTGGTAAGCGCGTCATAAAAAATTTTTGTGCTATAAGCATAAATAATATCCAAAAAGAGGTTTATCAAAGATGATTAATATCAATAATCTATGTGTTAGTTTGCCTTCTAAATCGGGTCGCGTCAATATATTGCGTGGCGTTAGTTTTGCGGTGGCAGCCGCAGAGACGATTGCGCTTACCGGGCCGTCAGGGTCGGGCAAATCCACATTATTGATGGTGATGGCGGGGTTAGAGCCTGCCACAGCGGGGCAAGTCTTAATCGGCGGCAAAAATTATGCGACAATGGATGAGGCGGCTTTGACGAAATTTCGCGGCGCCCATATTGGTATTGTCTTTCAATCATTTCATTTGATTGCCGGTATGACGGCACGAGAGAATATAATGCTACCGCTAGAACTGGCGCAAGTCAGCCCGCCCGCAGCTCAAAGTCGTGCCGACCAATTGCTAGCGGATGTCGGTTTGGCAGCGCGGGCGGCGCATTATCCGGCGCAATTATCGGGGGGGGAACAACAACGTGTGGCGATAGCACGGGCCCTCATTGCCAAGCCGCCTGTTTTATTGGCAGATGAACCAACGGGCAATCTTGACCAAGCCACAGGCGATTTGATTTTAGATTTATTGATGAAACTGACAGAGCAATATAAAACGACTTTATTTTTGATTACCCATGATAGCAAAGTCGCGGCACGATGCGACCGCCGCATAGAAATCCGTGATGGCATGATTCTTGACGGCGCTTCTAAATGAAAGGGGGCTATATATGAAAATAAAAAACCTTCCCTTAATCGTGCGTCTGGCATGGCGAGAAATGCCGTCATTGGCGTCAGGCGGTCGGGGCTTTCGCATATTTTTACTCTGTTTGATTTTGGGTATTGCGACCATTGCGGGGGTTGGTTCTTTATCGGCGGCTTTTGTTGGTGGTTTGGCGGCGGAAGGGCAAGCCATATTGGGGGGTGATGTATCTTTGCGCCTCGCCCATCGCCGTGCCAGTGCCGCCGAACGCGCTTGGCTAAAACACGGCGCCAAAAATGTGCGCTCACTATCGGAAGTGGCAACTTTACGCTCTATGGTTAGGGTGCGGCTTGATAGTAAAGAAGACAACAACACAGCATTGGTAGAATTAAAAGCCGTTGATGCCATCTATCCGCTTTATGGGGCGGTGTTATTATCGCACCCCTCTTCGCATTTGCAAGAAGCAAAAGATAAACAATCACTCAATGATATTATCACCCGACCTCCTACAGAAGGGGGGGCTAATACAGATAAAGCCACGCCGCTTTATTATGGTGTGGCAGAAGCCGATTTATTTGACCGCCTTGACTTGGACATAGGGGCACAGGTGCGTATCGGGGCGATAGATGTAGAACTCGTGGCACGGCTCGTGCAAGAACCCGACCGCACTTCGGGTGGTTTTCCGCTGGCACCCCGCCTGCTTATATCGCACGCGGCGTTAAAGGCTTCGGATTTAGTGCGCGAGGGATCTTTGGTGCATTTTCATTATCGTGTCAAACTAGCACCAGAAAATAATGACTCTAATAACTCCACTACCAGTAATGAAATTTTGCAAAATTTTATAAGCGATGCCCAAAGCACTTTCCCTTATGCGGGTTGGCAAATCCGCGACCGCAATGATGCCTCCCCCACTTTGCGTCGTTTCATAGAGCGTATGGCACTCTTTTTTACCGCTATAGGCTTAACGGCATTGGTGGTCGGTGGTGTGGGGGTCAGCAATGCCATAGGGGCGTATTTGACAACACGGCGCGAGACAATGGCGATATTAAAATCATTAGGCGCACCCGCCACCACCATTATTGGTATTTATGGTGTGCAAATCGCCCTCTTTACAATGCTTGGTGTTGTCATCGGTTTGGCATTGGGGGCGGCACTGCCTTTATTGGCGCAAGTGATGATTGGGGATGTTTTGCCTGTGCAGATTATTGCCGCCCTTTATCCCGCGCCGCTTTTATCGGCGGCGGGGTTTGGCATATTAACAGCGATTGCCTTTGCTCTTTATCCGCTAGGGCTGATAGAAAAAACCCCTGTGGCACAATTATTTGGTGGCGCGGTGCGCCTCGTTGGCGTGCGCCCTGCGCCCTATTTTATATTTGGTATCGCCCTTTGTTTTATTGGGTTGGTCGCGATGGTGTTCTTATTGGCAAATAGTATCGCCATTGCGCTTTGGTTTTGTGTCGGGCTGGCCTTTGCTTATTTCGCTTTGCGTATAGCGGCAGCGCAAGTGATTAAACTGGCATTCTGGTGTCGCCAGCATGTTGCGCATAATATGATATTGCGCTTTGCTTTAGCGCATATTACGCGTCCGCATGCCCCTGTTTTGGCGGTCACTTTATCGATTGGTTTATCGGTTGCTTTGCTCGCCAGCATTGCTTTGGTGGAGGGTAATCTTTCCCGCCAGATTGATGGCAACCTACCGACACGCCTGCCCTCGTTTTTTATGCTGGATATCCAGCCCGACCAGATAGATGATGTCCGTGTTTTAGTAGAAGCCACCACCATCAACACGACTTCCGCTATTACCCCCAATACAATTGAAACTTTGCCGATGTTGCGGGGTCAGGTTTTATCTATCAATGGTGTAGCGGTGGCAGATTTAGAAGTGCCCCCGCAAGCGGCATGGATTTTTCGGGGTGATAGAAATCTCACTTATGCCGAAACGCCCCCGCCGGGTGGGGAGATTGTAGCGGGGCAATGGTGGGCGGCTGATTATAGCGGGGCGCCGCTTCTTTCTTTTGATGCCGATATTGCCGCGCATTTAGGTGTGGTGGTTGGCGATATGATTGGCGTCAATATATTGGGTCGCCCGCTCCAAGCACGGGTGGCGAATCTGCGCCGTGTTGATTGGGCATCGGGGGGTATTAACTTTGCTATGATATTTTCGCCAGAGCCCTTGCGTTTTGCGCCGCATGTTTATTTAGCATCGGTGCATATTGATGAAACCCAAGAGGTTGGTTTTATCCGCACGATTTCGCGTGACTATCCGAATATCACGCTGATTCGTGTCAAGGATGCGTTGCAAAGAGCGGCTGATATTTTACGCCAACTGCAATTGGCAGTGCAGATAATGAGTGCGATTACTTTGGCGACAGGCTTATTGGTGTTGGCGGGGGCGATGGCGGGCAGTCATTATGCGCGTCTTTATGATAGTGTTATATTGAAGATATTGGGGGCATCACGCCGCCACATTCTGGCTATTTATGCGCTGGAATATATGCTGGTCGGGGCGGCGGCGGCGTTTATGGCGGCTGCTCTTGCCACACTTGCTTCATGGGGGTTGGTAGCGGGGCTTATGGATGCCGATTGGGTGTTTTTACCGCTACCGCTCATCTTAACCTTAACGGCGGGGGTGTTGGTGGCGGCTAGTCTTGGCATTATCGCCACTTTATATACACTTAATGCGCCTGTTGCTTCGGCTTTAAGAGCGCAATAAGTCGCTATCGCCTTATAGGCGGGGGAGACAAGAATAGGGCTTGAAATTCTCCCCAAAAGTGCCATATTAAACATAACACTTAAACGCGACAGGCAAATAGAGAGATAATGAGAGAGGCTGATATGGCAAACCCACAAAATAAACAAGAGACTTTTTCCTCAACAAGCGCTTCCCAACAAACAGGCGTAATGGATGCGGGACTACGCATCTATATGTCCAAAGTTTATAATTATATGGCGATTGGCTTATTGCTGACAGCATTCACGGCTTATGCCGCCGCCGCTTCAGGGTTTTATCAATCCATCGCCCAAACTCCATTGGTCTATGTGGTGATGTTTGCGCCTTTAGGTATGGTGCTCTGGCTTTCGGTGCGTCTCAATCGTATGAGTGCGGCACGGGCACAAACGATGTTCTGGCTCTTTGCGGCTATGATGGGGCTATCGCTATCCTATGTGTTCCTTGTCTATACAGGTGCTAGTGTTGTGCAAACCTTTCTGGTGACCTCTGCGTCTTTTGGGGCGCTTAGCCTTTATGGCTATACGACAAAACGCGATTTATCCGCTATGGGTTCCTTTATGTTTATGGGGCTGATTGGTATTATCATTGCTTCTATTGTTAATCTATTTATGCAAAGCAGTGCCTTGCATTTCGCTATCTCAGCTATTGGGGTGTTGATATTTGCGGGGCTTACTGCCTATGATACACAACACATCAAGCGCATTTACTATAGCGGTGATACCCGCGAACTGGCGGAGAAAAAAGCCATTATGGGGGCGTTGCGGCTTTATCTGGATTTCATCAATATGTTTATTTTCTTGCTGCAATTTATGGGTAATCGCAACTAATCTATTTGGCAAGTTTTAACTGCTTGCGATCAAAATAGCGCAAAAGTGCCGCCAGATCTTGTCCGCGCCGCAAAGTGTGTCCTTGTTCGCCATAGCCTTTTATGGCGCGCAATTGATAGAGCAAAGGCTTGGTATATTTCTCTATGCAATAAAGGGGGCGGTCTTGAGCACGCGCATGGATTGTAAAAAGAGCCGCTTCGGTTTTGCTCGTGCTCGCCGCTAACCGATAATCCCGCCAATGCCCCGCCGCTACATAGCGTCCATAAACACCCAAAAGAATCGCCAATTCATCGCGTTGCCACATCACCATTTTTGAGGCGGTAGAAACACGAAAATTGGTATGGGGCGTATAAGACATTATGTCATTGTGTGGGGGTTCGCCCCAAAAAGCAAGCCTCTCTCGTATTTAGGCGGGCATTTGCGTGTTCTTTTAGAAGCGAATAAAAGCAAGTATCGCCTGTAAATACCTTAATTTTGCCTTAATTCTACCCTTCTCACGCCTCATTACCTTCGTATATTCTTAATGTGCGTTGGGTCGTATACGCACATAAAAGTCTAAAGTCCGGATTGGCGCATTCTCTCCTCCCGAATCGCCACCGGACTTTAGCAATTTTAGCCTCAAACGCTTGCTTAACTTTTTTCGCTTTTATCTTGCACTTGCGCCCCCAGACGCTAGATTGCCTGCTATGATTGAGGTGCAAAATTTAACAAAAACATTTGCGGATTTCACGGCGGTGTCGGATTTATCTTTTCGTGTCAGCAAGGGTGATGTGCTGGGGTTTTTAGGGCCTAACGGGGCGGGTAAATCGACCACGATGAAAATGCTGGTTGGGTTTTTACGCCCAAGTGGCGGGCAGATTATGGTTGATGGTATTGATATGGTGCAAGACCCGCTTGAGGGGCAGAAGCGTTTGGGTTATCTACCAGAGGGGGCGCCGGCTTGGGTTGAGATGACGCCGCGTGAGTTTTTACATTTCATAACAGCAGTGCGTGGGCTAGATAAAGCGGCAGCCCATAAAGCCTTGGCACGCGCGATAGACCTTACGCAATTGCATAATGTTTTAGATCAGCCGATAGATACCTTATCAAAAGGCTATCGCCGCCGTGTTGGTTTGGCGCAAGCCATCTTGCACGACCCGGACATTTTAATTATGGACGAGCCCACCGATGGGTTAGACCCCAATCAGAAATCACATATCCGTGCCGCCATAAAAGAGATGGCAACAGATACGGCGATTATTGTTTCCACCCATATTTTGGAAGAGGTTGATGCGATATGCACCCGCGCTATGATTATTGATAGGGGGCGTCATTTGGCATCTGGCACACCGGCGGAACTGGCGGCGCGGTCGCGTTATTGTGGGGCGGTAGAAGTGGTGGTCAAGGCGTCCGCCCGTGCGGCGGTGGCAACTTTACTAAAAGCCCAGTTCTCCGATATAGAGTGCTCCGATATAGAGTTTCCTGCTACAAAAATGACAGCGTCTCATGGTGATAATAATAACGACACACGCTTTTGTGTTTTTGCTGCCAACAAATCTGGCGATGAATCCTCTCCAAAAATTAAGGCGGCTGATTTTTTGCGCCTTGTGCAAGATTGCCTTGCCCCACAGCAAGAGGCGCTATTGGCACTTTCTTTGCAAAGCGGTCGCCTTGATGATGTATTCGCCACTTTAACTGCCGCACCCAATACGGCAACTGAAAAGACGGTGTCATAATGGATAGAGAAGCACAGCATAATCAAATCAGCAAAATGTTTGCCGTTATGCGACGTGAATTTGCGGGTTATTTCGCCACGCCTTTAGGGGTGGTGTTTATCATTGTATTTTTATTAACGAATAGCGTGGCGACATTTTATTTGGGCGATTATTTTGCGGCGGGGCAAGCGGATTTACAGATTTTCTTTTCGTTCCAGCCATGGATTTACCTGTTCTTTTTGTCGGCTATTTCTATGCGCCTCTGGGCAGAAGAGAGACGCAATGGGTCTATTGAATTGCTTCTCAGTCTGCCGATTGCGCTCCCCGCTATTGTTATGGGTAAATATCTAGCGGCGTTGGGGTTTGCGGGGTTTGCCTTGCTTGGTACTTTACCGATTTGGTTCAGTGTTAATTATCTAGGCAGCCCTGATAATGGCGTTATTTTATCGGGCTATGTTGGCAGTTTTTTTGTGGCGGCGGGATATTTGGCAATCGGTATGTGTGCTTCGGCTTGTACGCGCAATCAAATCATTGCGTTTGTTGTGGCTGTTATGGCTTGCTTGCTCTTTACTTTATCGGGGGCGCCTTTGGTGTTAGATTTATTGCGCGGGCTGGTGCCGCAAATTCTATTAGATGTGATAGCTTCTTTTAGTGTTATCCTAAATGTGCGTGGCTTCACCAATGGCGTGATTGATGCGCGCGCGTTGATATTCTTTATCTCTTTAATCGGCGGTTTTTTGGTGGCGACTATCATTATCGTTGATGCCAAAAGAGGGGATGCTTAATGTCTCGCAATTTATCTAGCGGTATAAAAGGCATTCATATTTTAATGCTGGCTATGGTGGCTTTGCTTTTTGTCTGTGTTAATCTAGCGGCGGGGATATTCTTGCGCCAAGCACGGCTAGATTTGACGCAACATAATCTCTACACTTTAAGTGCGGGCACAAAGCAGATAGTGCAAAGCCTAGAGGCGCCTATTCATTTGCAGTTTTACTTTTCGCAAAGTCTGGCGACAGATTATCCGCAAGTGCGCCTTTATGGGCAGCGCGTCCGTGATATGTTGCAGGAACTGGCAGGGCTCACCAATAATGAGGTGTTAAAAATCACCCTTATAGACCCGGCTCCTTTTTCTGATAATGAAGACGAAGCCCTCGCCAAAGGTTTGGTGGCACAACCTATTGCGGATAATGAGGTTATTTATTTTGGGCTTGTTGGCAATAATGAACGCGGCGCGGTGGAGACAATCCCCTTCTTTGCTGATGAACGCCAAGAATATCTGGAATATGATTTAGCCCGCCTCATTCAAAACTTGGCAGTAGCGCAAAAACCGACATTGGGGATATTATCCAATCTGCCTTTGGATACAGGCGCGGGTGGTATAGCGGCTGCCTTGCGGGGGACATCGCAACCTTTCCTCATCTATAATGAACTGGCAGACCGCTTTAATGTTGAGTTCATAACGCAGGATGCCGCTACAATCCCGCGCCGTATTGATGTGGTATTATTGGCGCATCCGCGCCCGCTCGGCGATAGGCAAGCCTATGCGATAGATCAGTTCATCATGCGCGGTGGGCGGGTGATTGCTTTTATTGACCCGCAATCAGAGGTTAGTTTGACGGCGGGTGCCAATGGCGAACCTTTGAAGGGGGCGACTGCGCAATCCAATCTGCCGCGTTTGATGCGCACGTGGGGTGTGGCAATGGATAGCACGATGATTATTGCCGACCGCGCCCGTGCTCAAAAGGTGGCGACAGGCACAGATGCCCGCCGCCTCGTCAGTGATTATATTATATGGCTGGCACTTGTTGGGGCAGATATGAACAGACACGATGTTATCACGGCGGGGATAGACCGCCTCCATATCGGCACGGCGGGGCGGCTTACTTTCACAGATTTACCTAATGTGCGCCACGAGACGCTTGTTTCCAGTTCTGGTGATGCCGGATTATTGGCGCGTGATTTTATTTTGAGGGCGCCCACCCCTGATGCCCTATTGCAAAAATTTGTGGCACATGAAACGCCTTTGGTGATTGCGGCACGCATAAGCGGCACGATAAAAAGTGCGTTTTCTACGCCGCCGCCTCCTCCTGCCGCACGCCGTGCGGAGGCGACAGCAAGCACGCAAGAAGGGGTGCCAGCCCCCGAGCATATTAGGCAAACGGATAAAGCCCAGATTTTGGTTTTTGCCGATAGCGATTTTTTTGATGACCGCTTTTGGGTTAGCGAGCAAATCTATCAAGGGCAGCGTTTTGGGGTGCCGATAGCGGATAATGCTAAGTTTCTCTTAAATGCGGTGGAGCATATGATGGGTTCTTCGGCACTTATTTCTTTGCGCGGGCGCCAACGTATTGAACGCCCTTTCACACGCGTAGAAGATTTGCGCGCACAAGCCCAAAGCCATTATCGCGCCCAAGAAGAGGCGTTGCTCATGCGCATAGAGGCGGCGACAAGCCAACTTGATGCGATAGAGCGTGGCAATGCGGGGGTGGCGGCGGCGTATCGTGCCAGCACCAATTATCGCCAAGAATTGGTGGCGGCACGCAAAGCCTTGCGCCGTGTGCAAGCCGATCTTAACCGCGATATTGATAGATTGGCGGCGCAAGTATTATGGGTTAATATCGCAACCGCCCCCCTATTATTGTTGATAGGGGCGTTGCTATTAGCGGGGTCACGTCGTCATCGCCGCCGCAAAACCCAAAA
>VSKW01006252.1_pt1 | contig 10404 bp, 9 predicted proteins | sample 4798611 | NCBI WGS metagenome assembly VSKW01 (sample SAMN12179536, study PRJNA552185) | sponge metagenome | biome: deep-sea hydrothermal plumes; feature: spots directly above weak diffusing fluid; material: sea water; isolation source: sponge from the Crane site of a hydrothermal vent ...
AGCTAAGCAATACAATGCAGGCTTAGCTTTAAAATATGATATTATTCCGTTTGTAATTACTCCGCGATTAGGGGGTACTGTAGATTATACTTTCCGCCAATACTCTATGGGAAGTTCTTATAGAGATAATTCAAAAAAGTTAGATACGCATTCTGTGGATGTAGGTTTAATTGCTGGTGGTTATATTCAAGTCTCTAAATATTTAGGAATTGAAATTAGTTATAGACAAATGATGAATGTATCCACTAGTGCTAGAGACAGTAAATATCGCCCTAGGGGTGGTAGTGTTGTAGGTAATAATACTGTAACTTTACTAGATAAGTCTTCTTATGGAATATTTATGCTTTCTATACAAATGGGTTTTAGATAATATTTAAAAACATAGAAAGCTTGCTTTTTTAGTAAGCTTTTGTTAGAAGAGAGGTGTAAAGAGAGCTTTTTAGCTCTCTTTTGTGTTTTTAAAAGGGCAATTTAAAGCATTTTTGAATATTTAAGCAAGAGATTATTTTAAGTATGGAAACTTCCACTGATATAAAACAATTAGATACAATGGAAACCTTAGTAAAAGAGGTTGTAGAAAGAAAGGGCTGTATTTTTTACGCTTTAGAACAGTTTCGTAGAGGCCAGAGTTTAATTTTAAGAGTATTTATTGATCATAAAGAAGGCATTAATGTAGATCATTGCGAAAGCGTTTCGCAAGCTTTAAGTTTACAGCTAGATGTTGCTGACTTTATAAGTCAGGCTTATGAATTAGAAGTTTCTAGTCCAGGATTAGATAGAAAGCTAATAGAGCCGTGGCATTTTAATAAAGTGGTGGGTCAGTCTATTAAAATAATTTGCGAAAAAGAAGCTAATAAAACCGCTAAGGTAAAGGCTACTCTTTTAAATGTAAGTAGCGATGGTGTTTGTTTAGATAAAGAGGGTTTTGAAGATGTTAAATGGAAACAAATAAAAAAAGCAAATTTAGTATATTAAGTAAAACGGAGGAAGGTTATGTCAGCAAGTGCAAATTTATTTTCTAATATTGGAAGATTAATTGATCAAATTCATAAGGATAAAGGCGTAGAACGCAATATCGTGGTGGATTCGATTATTCAAGGAGTGGGGGCAGCGATTCATAAAACCTACGGCACTTATCGTGATATTGAAGTTCAGTATAATGAAAAATCGGGTGAGGTAGAAATTTTTGAATTTAAAGAAGCTGTTCAAGATGCAGATTTTATTGATGAAGAAGTAGAAATTAAATTATCTAATGCGGTTAATTATGACCCCAATGCACAGGTGGGCGATTCGGTAGGGGTTAAAATTGAAATTAATGAATTAGGGCGAGTAGCGGCTCAGTTGGCTCGACAAGTGATTGTTCAAAAAGTGCGTAATGCAGAATCAGAAGTCATATTTGCCGAGTTTGAGCAAAGAAAAGGAGAAGTGGCTTCTGGTATTGTTCGTAGAGTGGAAAGAAGAACCGTAGTTGTAGATTTGGGAAGAACAGAGGCTTACATGCCTTATAGAGAACAAATTCAAGGCGAAATGTTTAAAGCGGGTGATCGAGTACAGGGTTATATTGCTGATGTTCGTTTAACTGGTCGTGGCCCTCAAATTATTATTTCTAGATCTCATAATGATTATTTGCGCAAATTATTTGAATCAGAAGTTCCTGAGGTTGCAGAAGGAATTATTGAAATCAAAGCCATTGCTCGTGACCCTGGTAACAGAGCTAAGGTGGCCGTTTACACAGCAGATTCTGCCATTGACCCTGTGGGTTCTTGTGTAGGGGTAAAAGGAAATCGTGTACAAAACATTACTCAAGAATTAAGAGGGGAAAAAATTGATATCATTTTATGGATAGATGATATTGCTCAATTTGTGTGTAAAGCTTTATCTCCTGCAGATATTACTAAAGTAGTTTTAGATGAAAATAATAATCAAATGGAAGTAATTGTTCCTGACGATCAACTTAGCTTAGCCATTGGAAGAAGAGGAATGAATGTTCGATTAGCTTCTCGATTAACAGAGTGGCATTTAGATATTTGTTCAGAGTCTCAATTATCGGCTAGAACCGCAGAAAGTTTAGTACAGCTAATGAGTTTAGATGTTTTATCAGACGAAGAAGCAAGGGTGTTAAATAATTCCGGTATTATTACTGTGGATATGTTAGCAGAATCCAATGTGGATATTATTACTAATCTATTGGAATTAGAAGATGATAAAAAGGCAAAAAAGATTTTAGATACGGCTATTAAATTTAAAGGTAAGTTTGCTAATTTAAGTGAATTAAAATTATCTGTTAAAGAAAGTTTGGGTAATCAAAGCTTAAAAAAATCTGCAGAAGATGTTTTAAAAGAAGAAATGAAAAATTTAGAAACTGCTCAAAAAGAAGAGAAAGCAGAGGAAAAATCTGAAGAAAAATCTGAAGAAAAAGTAGAAGAAAAAGTAGAAGAAGAAACTGCAGAAAAGTCAGAAGAAAAGTCAGAAGAAAAAGCAGAAGAGAAAGCAGAAAAAAAAGCAGAGTAAAGTAAATAGTCAGTAAAATTAGTATTTTAAAGTAGGAAAGGAGCAAGGTTTTGAAAGTTTTTGAATTAGCTAAAGAATTAGGTATAGAAACCCTAAGCTTAATGGATGAAATTAAATCAGCAGGTTTTGTAGTAAAAAACCATATGGTAGTCTTAGATGACCAGTTAATTTCTGATATTAAATCTTGGTTAAGTAAAAAATCAGAGACAGCATCTGCTAAAAAAAAGAAAAAAGTAACTAAAAAGAAAGCAGCTTCTAAAAAAGTAGTTACAAAAAAAACAACAAAGAAAGTCACAAAAAAAGTTACTAAAAAAAAGCTAACTAAACAATCGGTAAGTAGCAGCATTGAAAAACCCACAGTAAAGAAAAAAACACAAATAAAAAAAACGAATAAGATTTCTGCAGAAAAAGATTTAAAAGAAAATAAAATTATTTTAAGAAGAAAGTCAGAAGTGGTTATTAAACCACTAAATATAAATACAAAAGAAAGCACTTCTACAAGCATTATAGACAGTGATGTGAATAAAGAAAAATTCTCTGGGGCAAAGGTTTTAGGAAAAATAGATATTGCCAAAAAATCTACTACAAAATCACCTACTACAAATCAACCATCTTCTTACTCTGCGCGCTCAAGAGGTTTGCGGCCTGGGTTTTCGCCAGATAATTCTGTTCAATCTACGGTGCCTTCTGTAAATTCTTTTGATAAAAAAAGAGAAGTAAAAATAGTAAAAAAAGAAGTACCAAAAACCACTACTGGTTTGGGTGAGGTGCCTAAGTTTAGTGTTTCTGATTTTAGAAAAAGAGAAGTGGTATTTCCACAGCGCCGTAAAAAAATTCTTTCTCATAAAGACTTTAAAAAAACACTTATTACAGAAAGTAAAAGTTCAAAGCGGGTAGTAGAAATGGGAGCAGAAATTAATATTTCTAATTTAGCTGCTCAGCTTAATATAAAACCAGGAAAGTTAATTAAAGTTTTAATTAAAAATGGTATTGCAGCAAATATTAATATGAGTATTGATTTTGATACAGTTAGTTTAATTGTTCCAGAATTTAATTTTTCTGTAAGAGCTCATGTAAAATCTAAAGAAGATGTGTTATCGACTATTCTTACTACCGACTCCGCAGAGTCTGCGGCAAGACCTCCTATTGTTACAGTAATGGGGCATGTGGATCATGGAAAAACATCTTTATTAGATATTATTAGAAGCACTAAAGTTACAGAAAAAGAGGCTGGAGGAATTACTCAACATATTGGAGCCTACAAAGTAAAAACCTCTTCGGGGGCAGATATTACTTTTTTAGATACTCCTGGGCATGCGGCCTTTACAGCCATGCGAGCAAGAGGGGCTCAACTTACCGATATTGTTATTATTGTGGTAGCGGCAGACGATGGGGTTATGCCTCAAACTATTGAAGCTATTAATCATGCATTGGATGCTCAAGTTCCTATACTGGTTGCTATTAACAAAATAGATGCTCCAGGGGCTAATTTAGATAAAGTAAAAAAAGAATTATCAGAACATAATTTAGTATCTGAAGATTGGGGCGGAGAAAATATTTTTTGTGAAATATCGGCTTTAAAAAATATAGGAATTGATTCTTTATTAGATAGTTTAGCTTTAATGGCAGAAATGTTAGAGTTAAAAACTTTTCCTAAAAACTCTGGTCAGGGTGTGGTTATCGAAAACTTTTTATTAAAAGGTTTAGGTAATGTCGCTAATATTTTAGTAAAAGATGGTAGTGTTAAAGTGGGGGATTATTTAGTAGTAGATACCTTATGTGCTAAAGTTCGCCGCATATTAGATGATACAGGAAAAGTAATAAAAATAGCACAGGCTGGAGACCCTATTCAAATTACAGGCTTTGATTCAGGAGTGGGTATTGGCGAAACTTTTTATGTTTGTAAGACAGAAAAAGAGGCAAAATCTTTAATTGAAGCCATAGAAAATACAAAAACTAAAGAATTTAGCTCGTTGTATTCTTCTGATCCAGAAAGTGTTTTAGCTCAATTAGATAAAAATAAGATTACAGAATTAAAAGTAATTTTAAAAGCAGATGTTGGAGGAAGTTTAGAAGCAATTAAAGCGGCTTTAGAAAAAATGAAAACCGACGAAGTGGCTATTAAAATTTTACATTCAGGGGTGGGAGATGTTACAGAAAGCGATGTATTATTAGGAAGCACTACAGATGGTGTAAATATTATTGGTTTTAATGTAAAGGCAAACAGTGCTGGACAAAAATTAGCAAAAGAAAAAAATATAGAAGTAAAAATTTACAGTATTATTTATGAACTTTTAGATGATTTAAAAGAAAAATTAAGTGGGTTGTTAACTCCTGATAAAGTAGAAAAAATTATAGGACAAGCCGAGGTACGAGAAGTCTTTAGTGTGTCTAAGGTGGGAGTAATTGCTGGGTGTATGGTCACCGATGGAAAAGCAAAAAGAAATAATAAGGTTAGATTAGTAAGAGAAGGAAAAACCCTTTATGAGGGCGAAATGTCTAGTTTAAAACGATTTAAAGATGATGCTAAAGAAGTGGCTCAAGGTTATGAGTGTGGTATTGGTCTTAAAGATTTTAATGACATTAAAAGTGGAGATACTATGGAGTTATTTACCATGGAAGAAATTAAAAGAAAATTAGTTTTAGAACAATTGTAATTGGTGATTTTATAATGGGTGAACATCGTATTCAAAAAGTAAACAAAGAAGTTAAGCAATTAATTTCTAGTTATATTTCTCAAAATCTAGCTAGTCAATTTTCTGTAATTATATCTATAAATGTTGTTATAGTTTCTAGAGATTTAAGAACTGCTAAAATCTTTGTTTCTTTTTTAAATAAAGATTTAAATTTAAAACCTAAAGAAGAAAATCAACATATAGAAATTCTTCAAAAACATGCTGCCGAAATACAATTTTATATTAGCAAGCGTCTTAGGATGAAATTTAATCCTAAATTAACATTTTTTTTAGATGATAGTGTTCAACAGCAAATGTCTGTTCAAAATTTATTAGATTCTTTGTAAATTTTATGTCTATTTCCAAATATTCTGGTCTTTTATTAATAGATAAGCCTGTAGATTTAACCAGTCATGATGTGGTTTATAAAATACGAAAAAAGTATAAAGTTAAAGTAGGGCATTGTGGCACTTTAGACCCTTTTGCTTCTGGATTATTGGTTTTAGTATTAGGAGAAGCTACAAAAATTGCTTCTTATATTAGTTCAAACAATAAATACTATAACTGTGAAATCTTATTAGGACAAACTTCAGATACTTTAGATATTACAGGGGAGTGTAAAACCACTGCTTTGCAAAAAGAGTTATTATTTTCCGAAATGGATATAAAAAAAGCTATTAAAAAATTAACAGGAAAAATCTCTTTAGAAGTTCCGATGTATTCTGCAGTAAAAGTAAAAGGAAAAAAATTGTATGAATATGCAAGGGAAAATAAAAATTTAGAAAAAATTCCCATTAGAGAAATGAATTTTTTAGATGTGCAGTTTCTTTCTTATAAAGACAATATATTAAAAATCACTATGAAAGTGAGTTCTGGAACTTATGTTAGGGCGTGGGCTAAAGCTTTAGGAGAATATTTAAAAGTGGGAGGTTTAGTTAAAAGTTTACGACGCGTCACTTCTTCTCCGTACAATTTAAATCAAGCCATGGATTTGCCAACAGCTTTACATTTAAATCTATCTGAAAACAATAATGAAGACAGTTGGAACAAAGCCTTTATTCCCATAAATAAAACTTTATTAGAAATGGATAAAATTTTTTTCTCTAGCAAAGAAGCCCATTTATTAAAAAATGGCCAAATTCCTCATAGCGTGGAAAATGCCTTAGTGGTGGCTCAAAGGCAGGCCCAGAAATTAAAAGAAAGCCACCTGTATGTGTGTTTAAATAAAGACGAAGAGCTACTAGGTATTTTAGAAATAGCCATATCTGGTAAGCTGTCTATTAAGCGGATAATGGCTAATTAGTCTTTTTTTACCTCCTAGGGGCTAAAAAATAGTTTTCCTTGACGAAATACCCCTTGTTCAGTAACACTTTTTAAGTATTTTCAATAAGTTAAACAGAAAAAAAGACCATTATTTAGGAGACCGAATGCCGCTACAGAAAGAGATAAAAAAGAATATTATAAAGGAATTTAAAACTTCCACTTTAGATACAGGAAGTGAAAAAGTACAAGTGGCTTTATTAACTGGTCGAATTAAAATGTTAACAGAACATTTCAAAATACATAAAAAAGATAATCATGGTCAGAAGGGTTTAAAAACACTTATTAACCGTCGTAGTAAATTATTAAAATATATAAAATCTAAAAGCATCGAAAATTATACTAACCTAATTAAATCTTTAGGTTTAAGACGATAATAGTTCTTTACTGTAAAAGTATTCAATAAAAAAATAAAAAATAAAGGTAGTTATTTATGAAATCAGTGAGTTTTAATTTACAAGGTAAAGAGGTTATTTTAGAAACTGGCCGTTTGGCAAAACAATCCGACGGTGCTGTTTTAGTAAAGTGTGGAGATAGCCGAGTTTTAGTTACAGTAGTTTCTGATAAATCAGCATCTACAATGGATTTTTTTCCACTAACTGTTGAAGTACAAGAAAGATTTTACTCTGTAGGTAGAATTCCTGGTGGTTTTTTTAAACGAGAGGGGCGCCCCAGCGGTGACACTATTTTAAATTGTCGCTTAATTGATAGACCATTAAGACCATGTTTTCCTGATGGATATAAAAATCCTACACAAATTGTTTCTACGGTTTTAAGTAGTGATAATGAAACCTCCCTTACCAGTCTTGCTATTATCGGCGCATCTGCAGCTTTAAGTGTTAGTGATATTCCATTTAGTGGACCTGTGGCTGCAGTACAAATTGCTAGAATAGATAAAGAGTGGAAGTTAAACCCAAGCTCTAGCGCTTTAAAGAAAGCCGATTTAAGCTTGTTTGTGGCTGCTCGTAAAGAAGGTATTTTAATGGTTGAGGGTGAGGCTGACTTTGTTTCTGAGGCCGAAGTTTTAGAAGGTTTAAAATTTGCGTATAAAGAAATGGAAGTCATTTTTAAGGCGCAAGAAGATTTAACCACCCAAGCTAGCAAAGGGAAGAAGCGTAGCTTTACTGTAGAGGAAAAAAATGAAGAGTTTGCAAAAAAAGTAAAAGAGGTAGTAACTCCATTAATTAAAAAGGCCTTATCTTGTAAAGACAAAATGCAAAGGTATGCAAAATATGCAGAATTTAAGTCACAAGCCAAAACACAATTACTAGAAAATATTTCTGAAGATAAAGAAAAATTAGAAAAGCAATTTTCTTCTGTATTTGAAGAAGTAAAATACACTATAGCTCGTAATATGATTTTAGAAGATGGCCAGCGTATAGATGGTCGTAATATGGTTACCGTTAGGCCTATTGATTGTATCGTGGGTGAATTACCTCGTGCTCATGGTTCTAGTGTATTTACCAGAGGCGAAACTCAAGTCTTAGCTGCTGTAACTTTAGGAACTCAAGATGACGAGCAACGATTAGAAAAGCTAGAAGGGCCCGCAACAAAGAAATTTATGCTGCATTATAATTTCCCTCCTTTTTGCGTTGGAGAAACGGGAAGATTGGGTGGACAAAGTCGTCGTGAAGTAGGGCATGGCATGCTGGCAGAACGCGCTTTACAAGCTATTATTCCAAAAGGAGATAATTTTCCTTACACCGTTCGCTTAGTTAGTGAAGTTTTAGAATCCAATGGCTCAAGCTCTATGGGAACAGTGTGCTCGGGCTCCTTGGCTTTAATGGACGCAGGGGTGCCTGTACATACTCCTATTGCAGGTATTGCTATGGGGTTAATTTCTGAAGGCGATAAAAATATTATTTTAACAGATATTTTAGGTGATGAAGATCATTTGGGTGATATGGACTTTAAAGTGGCAGGAAGTGCAACAGGTATTACGGCATTACAAATGGATATAAAAGTAGAAAGTTTAAGTTTTGCTATTTTAGAAAAAGCTTTAGCTCAGGCTAAAGATGGGCGTCTTCATATTTTAAAAGAAATGGAAAAGGCTTTGTCAGAACCTCGTAAAGAGTTTTCTATTCATGCTCCTAAACAAAAAAGTTTAAGAATTCCTGTTAAAAAAGTAAGAGATGTTATTGGTTCTGGTGGTAAGGTAATTCGCGGTATCATTGAAGCCACAGGAGCAAAAGTAGATATTGAAGACGATGGTTTGGTTACAGTGTTTGCTGTAGATAAAAACTCTTTAGATGCAGCCATAGAAATGATTGAATCTATTATAGCAGAGGTAGAAGTGGGTAAAACTTATCCTGGAAAAGTGTTAAAAATTACAGACTTTGGAGCTTTTGTTGAAGTTTTACCTAATACTAGCGGGCTTTTACATATTTCTGAGTTAGCTCATGAAAGAGTAAAAAAAGTAGAAGATATTTTGTCTGAAGGGGAAACTTTAGATGTAAAAGTCTTAGATGTAGATCATTCTGGAAGAATTAAATTAAGTCGCAAGGCTTTGTTAAATTCTTAAGTAGAAAAAATATAATAATAGATTTTTAAAAAATAGCATTTAGAGGTTAAAAATGAACTCTCACCCTTTAGTAAATGTAAAAGTGAAAACTTTAGAGCATTTTAAAGGAGAACTTCCCATTTATCATAGTTTATTAGCTAGTGGATTAGATGTTAGAGCGCAAATAAGCCAAGCATTGCTTGTTGCACCCTTAGATAGAGTTTTAGTTTCTACGGCTTTGTGTTTTGAAATTCCTTCTGCTTATGAAATTCAAGTTCGTTCTCGTAGTGGTTGGGCTTATAAAAAAGGCATTAGTGTTTTAAATAGTCCAGGAACTATTGATGCAGACTACAGAGGAGAATTAAAAATTATTTTAGTTAACTTATCTAATCAAGAGGTAAGTATTTCTCCTCAAGACAGAATTGCTCAGTTAATTTTAGCACCAGTGGTACAAATTAATTGGAAAATGGATACAAATCTTTCTGCGACACAAAGAGGAGAGAAAGGTTTTGGAAGTACTGGCTTATCTCATGACTAAAAGTATTTTTATAGTTATTTCTTTGTTTTCCATAGTGGTAACTGCTGCTCCAGCTAAAATTATTACAGAAACCGCTTTATATGAAAGCAATGATTTTGATGCAGATATTATTACTTATTTGCCTGCTAATAAAAATATTCAAGCTTCTAAAAGAATTTATAAAGGAAAGAGTTTTGGTAGTTTTCGAAAAGTAAAAATAAAAAAATCTACATACGGTTTTGTTTCTGATGTGGATATTAAATTATTAACAGAGTTAAAGCGTAGGAAAAAAAAATTAAAAAAAACATTAACACGATTTAAAAAAGAACAATTAGAAAGTAGGTATGTGTATATAAATAATTATATAGGCTTAGGTTTTTCTTTTAGTAGATTTACAGAAAAAAATATCGTTGATGAACAAAATAGAAATTCTCCTTTAACAGCTATTAACTTTCAGCTAATAGGGCCAGGAAGCCTAATCCCTAAACTACCTTTAAATTTTAATTTTTCTTATGCAAAATTGCCTTCTTATTATAAAGATCTTAATACTGATCAAACTAAATCTTTATCAGGTTATACTATGTTTGGAGACATTAGTTACCCCATTGCTCTTTCTGATTTAGATAATGTACTAATTTATTGGAGTATAGGTGCATCGTTTAGATTGGTGAAGGCCACTGTTTATAAACAAGTAGTTTCTGAAAAACCCTCTCATAGTGTAAAAATGAACCAGTTTTACTGGGGGAGTCTGTTAAGTGTTGGTGCTTTATGGGAGGTTTCTAAAAATTTGGCGGCTAAAATAGATGCCCGTTACCATTATAATGGTGGAGTTTTTTTTGAAGAGATGCAAACCACTTTATTATTTAAATACTAAGCGCTAT
>VSKW01027709.1_pt1 | contig 10395 bp, 10 predicted proteins | sample 4798611 | NCBI WGS metagenome assembly VSKW01 (sample SAMN12179536, study PRJNA552185) | sponge metagenome | biome: deep-sea hydrothermal plumes; feature: spots directly above weak diffusing fluid; material: sea water; isolation source: sponge from the Crane site of a hydrothermal vent ...
ATTTATTGGGGCGCGCCGAATATTGCCGAGTTTTTTAATCCTGCTTGTTTTATCAACTGCCATGATTATGATTCATTAGATGCAGTCATTGAGCGCGTTAAACAGATTGAGGCAGATCCCGATTTATATGCACAATATTTGAATGCGCCAAAAGTCTTGCCTGATTCACGTCTTTATGATTATTCGGGTGATAAATTTAAAGCAAAAATGAATGAGATCATGCAGCGCGTTGTGGCGCATCAAGCCGTACGGCGACAATGGCATTGGACAGATGACATGCGTTATCGCCTGCAACATTTTAGCCTTGAAGCTAAGACTGTCAAAAAGATGATCACATCTGCTATAGGTTCTTGTATTCCAAATGTCATATTAGCGAAGTTGAAGCGATAAGTTGCGATACGCGCACTTTAAACAGCATTGATGATTTAGATAATATGCAAATACTAAAAAACAAAGTTGCGGTAGTCACGGGTGCTAGTAGCGGCATCGGGCGTAGTATTGCCGAGACGTTAGCTTTAGCAGGGGCTGATGTGACGGTTAATTATCGTCAATCACAAACTTCTGCGAATGCAGTTGTGCAGGCGATTCAAGCAGCAGGACAACAAGCCGTTGCCGTCCAAGCAGATTTATCCGATAAAGATTCCATAGCAACGCTGATTGAAAAGACTTTGGCGAGTTTTGGTCAGATTGATATTTGGATCAATAATGCGGGTGCTGATATTTTGACGGGTTGCGGTCGTGATGCCGATCTTGATACAAAATTGACGCGCCTGATTGAAGTGGATTTAAAAGGCACGATCAACGCTTGTTGGGCGGTTGCCAAGATCATGCAACAACAAGGGCATGGCGTGATTGTCAATACGAGTTGGGATTTGGCTATTCATGGTTTTGCAGGAAGTAATCCACAAATCTTTGCCGCAACTAAAGCGGGTGTGATGGGCTTTACGCGCTCATTTGCAAAGACAGTTGCCCCTGCTATCCGCGCCAATGTTGTCTCGCCTGGTTGGATTGAAACCAGTTTTGCCAAACATGAGATGGATGATGATTATTATCAAGAACGGGTCTGTGAAATTCCATTAGGGCGTTTTGGGAAACCACAAGATGTTGCCGCCGCCGTGCTGTTTTTAGCATCCGATGATTCTGCTTATATAACGGGCGAGGCGATCAAGATCAATGGCGGGTTGGTTTAAGCAAATAATCATTAAACAGGCGGATAACAGCAAAGGTCAATGTCCGATTGATGATGTTGATTTATACTGATTTTGTCTTTTGTACCTTGCCTAATGCCTGCCCAACTTGAATGGGGCTGTTGAGCGTTAAATCGGGTGACCAATGCAAACGGTCTTGTTCAAAGATCAAGATCACAGTTGAGCCCATATTAAAATGTCCAAACTCTTGCCCTTGATTGAGCGTGATAGGTTTTGCTGTATCGTCTTGAACGAGTAATCGTTGCTTTTTAGAAGGTTGAATTTGACCTAACCAAACCGTTTCCATGCTACCGACGAAGATTGCCCCAACCATGACCAATGCCATCATGCCCATCTCGGTTTCAAATATGCTGACAAAACGCTCATTACGAGCAAATAGATCGCGAACATTTCTAACCGTTGCATCGCCAACGCCAAATCGCTCGCCACTAATATAGATTGATTTTTTCAACGTGCCTGTAGCAGGCATGTGAATGCGATGATAATCTCTAGGCGACAAATACAAAGTCGTAAACAGGCCATTATGCAAACGCCTGACCGATTCGGTATCATGCCCAAGCAACTGCTCCAAACCATAATCTTTGCCTTTTGCTTGAATGAGACGATTGCCTTGTAGATTACCAATCTGGCTGATCGCACCATCAACAGGGCTTAAAATACTTGCTGTATTAATCGGAAAATTTCTAGCATTTGGTTTGAGGTGGCGGGTAAAAAAATCATTAAACGAGACATAATCTGCAACTTGTTCGCGTTGTGCCTCTTTCAAATCAACCTTGTATAAGGTCACGATGGTTTTGATTAAAACATTTTTCCATAGTTTAAATTCAACTCTAGCCAAGTAATCAACTATTTTTGATAAGGCTTTCTTCGGTAGTATGTATTGGGGAAAAATTTTAATAAAATCGTACATAACGTGTTATTTTTAGAATGTGTGTTAATGGTCGTGTCTTTGTAAATGATCGGTACTATCAAGGCGTTTGACAACAAAGACAATGGTTTTTATTGTGCCATTAGCAAATGCAAAATGGATCGTTTTTGTATCGCCAATGCGCAATGGTCTCTTTGGCTCAAATAACATCAGATGATAACCGCCTGGCGAGAATGCGTGGTTTGCGCCTGCTGGAATGATTATTGTTTTTTGCTTTTCCATGCGTGCTAAATCATTGCTCACAATCGTTTTGTGAATTTCAATCTTGGCAAAATCTGGACTAGATACTGTTTGCAAAACAAGGCTTTGATCAGTGTTATTGACAAGGTTGAGATAAGCGGCTGATATGGATAAAGTCGGTGGAGATTGTTTGATCCAGGCATCATTGATTTCAATGTTACTGTGCCCGTCGGCAAATGCAATGTTTGCAATCAATAACAATACATTGCACAAAACAAGTTTGCGTTGCATGGTTTAATGGATTGCCGAATGCGACATGATAAAGGTTTTGATTTGAGTGAATTGCTCAATGATCTGATCTTTTTGATGTGGGCTTGAGAATTTGCTGACTAAGCGAGCGGCTGGATCAAACAAAAAGATTGAGGCGGTGTGATCAACAATATAGTTGTCGCTCTCGCCCTGTTCGTCTACATAGTAGGCAACGCCAATCTGTTTAGTGAGGCTCTCAAGCATGGCTGTATCGCCGCCTAAGCCAATAAATTGATCGTGAAAATAGGCAACATATTGTTGTCGTTGTGCCGCCGAATCACGCTTTGGATCAACAGACACAAAAAGCGTTTGAATATTGTGGTGTTGATCAATAATCTCAGTATAGACATCCGCCATAATCGCCATCGTGATAGGGCAAATATCGGGACAATGGGTATAGCCAAAAAATACAAATGACCATTGCCCTTGTAATTGCTCTAGCCCAAATGCCTGCCCGTTTTGATCCATCACGGAGAAAGGTTTGAGTTGTTTAGGGTTTGGCCAAAACAAGCCATCAATGTTTGTTTGTACTGCAACAGGTCTTTGTTGCTTTAGTGAAATATAAAAACCACTGGAAGCTGCTAATACGGCAATGATCACCATTGCTGGAATGAGAAATTTGCTATCACTAAGTTTATTGATCATTGGATCAGAGTCTGCTGTAATCGGCAATCAAGCCAAATGTTTTTTTATAAATGGAGCAGCATCGGCAATTTGAATAGATTGTTCTGCCGAATCTGTCCGCCCTTTGTATTCTATAGTTCCCGCATCAAGCCCGCGTTCGCTCAAGACAAAACGATGTGGGATTCCGATCAATTCCATATCAGCAAACATGACCCCTGGTCGTTCTTTGCGATCCTCTAACAATACATCAATCTTGGCGGCTAATAATGCTTGATACAAGGCAAGTGTCGCATCGCGTAATCGGCTTGATTTATGCAAGTTGATTGGTATTAAGGCAAGTTCAAAAGGGGCAATCTGCCTAGGCCAGATAATGCCTTGCTGATCATGATTTTGTTCAATGGCGGCGGCGACAATGCGGGAGATCCCAATCCCATAACAGCCCATGCTAAAGGGCACCGTTTGCCCTTTTTCATTTAAACAGTGCGCTTGCATTTTATCGCTATATTGCGTGCCTAATTGAAAAATATGACCGACCTCAATACCTCGCGCAATACATAATTCTCCAGAGTTGTCAGCTGCCATCTCGCCTGCACAAACATTGCGAATATCAACGCTTTCTGGTACAGGGAGATCGCGTCCCCAGTTGACTCCGACAAGATGCTGGTCTGTTTCATTCGCACCACAAACAAAATCAGCAACTTGCGCAGCGGCATGATCAACGAATAATGGGATTGGGATGTTGACAGGGCCAATGGAGCCAACATCACAACCAATAGCCGCTTTAATCTCAGCGTGATCAGCCAATGTTAAAGGGTTTTTTATCCCATTCAATTTCTCGGCTTTGGTCTTGTTTAATTCATGATCGCCTCTCAATACTAAGGCGATTAAACCGTCATGATCTGATTGAACAATCAGTGTTTTAAGGCATTGTGCAGCATCAACCTGCAAAAATTGACGGACTTGCTCAATGCTGTGTTGGCGGGGTGTTGCAACCGTTGCCATATCTTTGCTCGGCGTTGCGAGGTTTAATGTTGATTTTAGGGCAACGGCTTGCTCAAGGTTTGCGGCATAGTCGCTATGCTCTGAAAAGGCGATTTGATCCTCGCCTGAATCGGCTAATACATGAAACTCATGGGATTTGTTGCCGCCAATATTGCCTGAATCTGCCATGACGGATTTAAACTTTAATCCGATTCGTTTGAAGATGTTGCAATAGCTTGTATACATTTGTGCGTATGTTTCTTGTAAGCAAGCATCATTTAAGTGGAAAGAATAGGCATCTTTCATGATAAATTCACGCGCCCGCATCACGCCAAAACGAGGACGAATCTCATCTCTGAATTTAGTCTGGATTTGATAAAAATTGATGGGTAATTGTTTATAACTATTGATCTCGTTGCGAGCAATATCGGTGATGATCTCTTCATGCGTCGGGCCAATACAAAATGGCTGTTGATGGCGATCAACGATCCGTAACAATTCCGTACCATATTTATCCCAACGTCCCGATTCTTGCCATAATTTCGCAGGTTGAATGGCAGGCATGAGCAACTCTTGCGCACCTGCTTGTTCCATCTCGTCTCGCACAATCGCTTCTATTTTACGCAATACCCGAAGCCCTAGCGGCAACCAAGTATAGATCCCTGCCGCTAAACGGCGGATCATCCCCGCTCGTAATAACAGTTTATGGCTGATGATTTCAGCATCTGCTGGTGCCTCGCGTAGTGTGGTAATCAATAATGTTGATGTTTTCATAAAATTATAAACGGAGTAGATCGTTTAGTCTGATACTATAAGATGAATTGATTAGTCAGTTCAGTATTTTTTATTGGTGTCTGATAGTGTATTGTATAAGGAATATTTTTTGAATATTGATGGTAATTTTTGTTAATATTCTTAAATCTGATCTTAAAATATCATATTAAATCATGTTTTATCTGATCTTTGGTGGAGCGTTGCTCTGTACATTTTAAATTTTAACAGTTTTTAAAGATTGTGGCTGAAAAAAAAGAAATACTTCGTGGTGCGGAAATATTCTGTCGTGCTTTAAAAGATGAAGGGGTCAAACATTTGTTTGGCTACCCTGGCGGGGCGGTATTGCATATTTACGATGCACTATATAAACAGAATGCAGTAGAACATATTCTAGTCAGGCATGAGCAAGGTGCGACCCATGCCGCCGATGGTTATGCTAGAGCAACAGGCAAGGCGGGCGTTGTGTTAGTGACTTCAGGGCCAGGGGCAACGAACGCCATTACAGGAATTGCAACCGCTTATATGGATTCTATTCCATTAGTTGTTTTTACAGGGCAAGTTGCCACCCACGTGATCGGTAACGATGCTTTTCAAGAAGTGGATTCTGTCGGTATTACGCGCCCTTGTGTCAAACATAATTTTTTAGTCAAAGATGTTAAAGATTTAGCAAGCACGATCAAAAAAGCCTTTTATTTAGCGACAACAGGGCGACCTGGCCCCGTCGTTGTTGATTTTCCAAAAGATGTCGCCGCCGATTCCTGCGAATATGACTATCCTAAAAAAATAGAAATGCGCTCTTATCGCCCTGTTTTAAAAGGGCACTTAGGGCAAATTAAAAAAGCGGCTAAGTTAATATTGACGGCTAAAAAACCGATGATCTATTCTGGTGGTGGTGTGATCTTGAGTGGTGCAAGCTCTGAGTTAACCGAGTTTGCGCAATTATTAAATTATCCTGTTACCAATACCTTAATGGGGCTTGGTGCTTACCCTGGAACAGATCAACAATTTGTCGGCATGTTGGGTATGCACGGTACTTATGAAGCGAATATGGCAATGCATCAGTGTGATGTATTGATTGCGATAGGGGCGCGGTTTGATGATCGTGTCACGGGTGATTTAGGACAATTTTGTCCCGATGCAAAGATTATTCAGATAGATATTGATCCCGCTTCAATCTCAAAAAATGTGCCTGTTGATATTCCGATAGTCGGCGATGTCAAACATGTCTTAAAAGAATTAATCACGATCTTAAAAAAGGATAAAGAACAGTTAGACCCGAAGGCAATCTTGCCTTGGTGGAAACAAATTCATGAATGGGCGGCGATTGATTGTTTGAAATATGATCGCACATCAACGATCATCAAGCCGCAGTATGTGGTTGAGAAATTATGGGAGTTGACAGACGGCGATGCCTATATCACATCCGATGTTGGGCAACATCAAATGTGGGCGGCTCAATTTTATAAGTTTAATAAACCGCACCGTTGGATCAATTCTGGTGGGCTTGGCACGATGGGGTTTGGTTTGCCGGCAGCGATGGGGGTGAAGTTAGCTTTTCCTGATGAAACAGTTGCTTGCATAACAGGCGAGGCAAGTCTGGTGATGTGTATTCAAGAGTTGTCAACTTGTTTGCAGTACAATACGCCAATAAAAATTTTAAGTCTGAATAATCGTTATCTCGGAATGGTACGTCAGTGGCAAGAGTTTTTTTATTCTAGTCGTTATTCGCATTCCTATATGGATGCCTTGCCTGATTTCGTTAAAATGGCAGAAAGCTATAATCATGTTGGTATGCGAATTGAAAAAACAAGCGATGTTGAAGCGGCGATAAAAGAAGCACTTGCACTAAAAGATAGAACCGTCTTGATGGACTTTGTTACCGACCAAACAGAAAATGTTTATCCGATGATTGCAGCAGGTAAAGGTCATCACGAGATGCACTTATCATCAGATAAAAAAACGGCATAGATCATGCGTCATATACTTTCATTATTGTTAGAAAATGAAGCAGGAGCATTGTCTCGCGTTGCCGGTTTATTTTCTGCGCGAGCATTTAATATTGAATCTTTAACAGTCGCACCAACCGAGGATCCTAGTGTTTCTCGCATGACTTTGGTCACGATTGGTTCAGATCCGATTATTGAACAAATGACGAAACAGTTGAATAAATTAGTGGATGTTATTAAAGTCGTGGATTTGAATGAAGCGCGTCATATTGAACGGGAGTTAATGCTGATTAAAGTCGCCTCAAAACCAGCAGATCGCGCCGAGATTAAACGCATGGCTGATATTTTTAGAGGTCGTATCATTGATGTAACAGAAAAAACTTATACGATTGAAATGACTGGAACGGGTGAAAAACTAGATGCCTTTATTGAAGGCTTGAATGAAAAATTGATCTTAGAAGTTGCGCGCTCGGGTGTCTCGGGGATTGCGCGTGGTGACAAATCAATCCAATCTTAAATTTTTTAATAATCATTTTTTGAGAGTAAATTTATGAATATCTATTACGATAAAGATGCAGACTTATCATTAATCCAAAATAAACGCGTGGCGATCATCGGTTATGGCTCGCAAGGACATGCTCACGCAAATAATCTCAAAGACTCTGGGGTCCATGTTTGTGTCGGATTGCGTGAGGGATCAGCCTCTAGTGCCAAAGCTAAAAATGCTGGATTAGAGGTCCAATCAATCGCCGCCGCTGTTGCAAGTGCCGATGTTGTGATGCTGCTGGCACCTGATGAACATCAAGCACAACTTTATTTAGAAGACATTGAACCGAATATTAAACAAGGTGCGGCAGTGGCTTTTGCGCATGGGTTTAATATTCATTTTCAACAGATCATGCCGCGTGCTGATTTAGATGTCTTCATGGTCGCGCCTAAAGGGCCAGGGCATCTTGTGCGAGCAACATATATAGGCGGGGGCGGTGTGCCTAGTCTGATTGCTGTTTTTAAAGATACTACAGGGCAAGCAAAAGAATTAGCGTTGTCTTATGCGAGTGCAAATGGTGGTGGGCGAGCAGGGATCATTGAAACAACCTTTAAAGAAGAAACCGAGACTGATTTATTTGGTGAGCAGGCGGTTCTTTGTGGCGGTTTGACGGCATTAATACAAGCTGGTTTTGAAACATTAGTGGATGCTGGTTACGCCCCAGAAATGGCTTATTTTGAATGTTTGCATGAGACCAAACTGATCGTTGATCTGATCTATGAAGGTGGTATCGCAAATATGCGTTATTCAATTTCAAACACGGCTGAATATGGTGACTTTACCCGTGGCCCTCGGATCATTACAGATGAAACACGCCGTGAAATGAAAAGGATTTTGACGGAGATCCAACAGGGTGAATTTGCCAAAGAATTTATTCTTGAAAACAAAAGCGGTGCGGCAACACTCAAGGCAAAACGCAAGATCAGTCAAGCTCATGGGATTGAAGTTATTGGTGAGAAATTGCGTTCAATGATGCCTTGGATCAAGACCAATCAATTAGTCGATCACGATAAGAACTAAAAAGACTAATTAAAAAATCATCCTCTTAAGATTGCTGTTTTAAAAATTAAAATAGCCGCAATGTTTTTGTTACGATGCTAAGTAATCGTTATCCTTTAATTGCTAAAGAAACCTGGCCGATATTAGCACTATTATTGAGTTTAACAGTGCTCGTGCAATTTGTATTTGGGCTACTAGCATTTATGCTTGCCTTATTGTTTTTTCTATTTTTAGTCGTGTTATTTCGGGATCCATTGCGGGTTATTCCATCGCAACCTTTGGCTGTCGTAAGCCCCGTGCATGGCATTGTGACGTTGGTTGAAGAATCTGAAGATGTTCGCTTAAAGATCAAGTCAAACCGTATTCAAATCACCATGCGACCGTTTGATATTTATTCTTTGCGTAGCCCGATTGAGGGCAAAGTTATGGAGCAATGGTATTCTGCACCGGATAAACATGAGTCACGCCGTCACCTTGATTTTCATATTCAATCAGACGAAGGCGATGATGTTGTCACCGCAATCAGATTACGAGATATTGTGCCTTATTTTCATGTTTATTTGTGCTCAGGTGAGCGGATAGGGCAAGGACAACGGTGTGGTTATGTTTATTTTGGCGGTGTGATTGATATATTTTTGCCGATAGAATCAAAACTACAGGTTGAAATAGGCGATTATGTTTGTTCGGGTAGCACGGTTTTAGGTCAGATCATTCATTCAAAAGCCGCTAGCGTGATCCATGATTGAGTGATTTGGTCTAAACTACAATAACTGTTTTAAGGGTTAATTGAACATGGCGCAACAAAAACACGGGCTTTATTTATTACCTAATTTAATGACAACGAGCGCATTATTTGCGGGTTTTTATGCCATTATTGCGGCGATGAATAAGCAGTTTGAGGCAGCTGCGATTGCTATTTTTATTGCGATGTTACTAGATGGCATGGATGGGCGGATTGCGAGGTTGACGAATACACAAAGCGATTTTGGAGTGCAATATGATAGCTTGTCTGATCTGATTTCATTTGGTTTAGCCCCAGCGTTAGTCGCTTATCAATGGGCTTTATTTGATTTAGGTAAGTTAGGTTGGTTGGCGGCGTTTGTCTATGCCGCTTCTACAGCATTGCGCTTGGCACGTTTTAATACGCAAGCAAGTAGTCTTGATAAACGTTTTTTTCAAGGGTTGCCGAGTCCCGCGGCAGCTGCCGTGTTAGCGGGTTTAATTTGGTTGGGAACACGTTACGAACTCATAGGCAATATTGCTGTGACGATTATTTGTCTTGTATTGTGCGTGTCCGTTGGAATATTGATGGTTAGTAATGTGCGCTATCATAGTTTTAAAGAATTGGACTTGAAAGGACGGCGACCGTTTATGGTGGGTTTAATCATCGTATCCATTTTTGTACTCGTTGCGATAGAGCCGCCCTTAGTATTATTTTTATTGGCATTATTGTATATGTTATCAGGCCCTGTCTTGACGTTATTCATGTTGCGTAAACACCGTGAAGCTAAAAAAGTTGCAATAGATGAAAATTGATTTAAGCCTTTCTAAATATATAATGATTTAGAATGGCAAGGGACATGGCGAATGAAAAGAATGACAAGAAAAAAGATTGGGGCTGTGCCGAGAATTGAAGCGGGTTTGCACAACAATTAAAGCTATGCTTTAATTGTCGTTAGACTTAATTATAAGCGATCAAATTCTTAACTACATTGGAGGATTTTATGGATTTAATAGATCATATTAAAGATATAGTGTCAAAGATACCTAAACAAAGAGATCATATTAAAACAGAAGAAGCTACAAAAAACGCATTCATAATGCCATTTATTAGTGCTTTAGGATATGATGTTTTTAATCCTTTAGAAGTCATTCCAGAATACACTGCTGACGCAGGTA
>VSKW01020003.1_pt1 | contig 10392 bp, 7 predicted proteins | sample 4798611 | NCBI WGS metagenome assembly VSKW01 (sample SAMN12179536, study PRJNA552185) | sponge metagenome | biome: deep-sea hydrothermal plumes; feature: spots directly above weak diffusing fluid; material: sea water; isolation source: sponge from the Crane site of a hydrothermal vent ...
ATCTTTTGTAGCATCTTTTCCAGCGTCATTTGTAGCATCATTAACCGCATCATCAATTACAGGGTCCTGTCGCCAAAACTTTGTTGGCGCCCCTGCCACAACTGACCATTCTCCTTGCATTGCAACTTGGCTGGCAAAAAGCATGTCCTCTCCTATGACCATAGATTGGTCAAAGCCATCTTTGGGTAATGCAGAAATACGAAATAAACTACAGGAAAGAATGGATGACCCATAATACAACATCCAACTCACTGGTGCCTTAGCCATATCCTGCAGGTCGTCAAACACGGGCTTACTATGATATTGTTTCTTATGATCTTGTCCGTCTAATAAAGTAAGACGTGGTGATGAGACCGCAACTACCTGTGCTTGTTCTTGCACTAGTTTAGTAGTAGCTTCTATGAAATTAGGTGAAAGTTCATCATCTGAGTCCAAGAATAAAACATAATCACAAACTTTATTAGAATCCTTAATTTCAGACAATCCAAGATTACGAGCAGTTGAGGCATTACTGTGTTCTTGAGTGAGCAGAGTTATATTCACTCCGTTAATAATATTATTCTTATCATCGCCAAGCCATTTACGGATATTGTTAGAGGTCTCGTCTGTTGAACCATCATTGACTATTATCAGATTACTCGGTAATAAACTCTGCTGCATCACGGAATCTACCGCCCGTCGCCATAAAGTGGCACGGTTATAAACAGGGATGATAACTGCGGTAGTATTCTGGGGCATTTTCAATATTATAGAACATTCCCAGACGCCTTAAAGTTATAATAATAATATGAAAACATTATATGACAAGCTATGGCAAAGCCATCTAGTAGAAGAGAGTCCCAATGGCTATGCTTTACTCTATATTGATCGCCATCTGGTGCATGAAGTTACTTCGCCTCAAGCATTTGAAGGGCTCAGGATAAATGGTAGAAAGCCCTGGCGTATTGCTTCTATTTTGGCAACAGCTGATCATAATGTGCCGACCACCGATCGTGCGGATGGAATTCCTGGCATAGAAGATAGCACTTCTAGAATACAGGTGCAGACCTTGGAAGACAACTGTAAAAGTTACGGTATAAAAGAATTAGGTATCAATGCTAGCAAACAAGGTATTGTTCATACCATTGGGCCTGAACTGGGTGCTAGCTTACCAGGTATGACCATAGTATGTGGTGACTCACATACTGCAACCCATGGCGCTTTGGGGACCCTGTCGCATGGCATAGGAACTTCAGAGGTTGAACATGTTCTAGCAACTCAGTGCCTCATAGCTCAAAAAAGCAAGAATATGCTGATAAATATTAATGGCAATCTAAATCCTGGCATATATGCCAAAGACATCATTCTAGCTATTATCGGCAAGATAGGCACAGCAGGTGGGACTGGCTATTGTATTGAATATGCTGGATCAACTATTAGTAATCTATCAATGGAAGGACGTATGACCATCTGCAATATGTCTATTGAGGCAGGAGCTCGGGCTGGCATGATTGGTGTGGATGAGGTTACTGTTGAATATATCAAAGGTCGTGAATATGCCCCTAAAGGTGAAATGTGGGATCAAGCAAAAGAATATTGGCTTAAAGAATTGCACTCTGATCAAGGGGCACACTTTGATGCTACAGTTGAATTGGATGCCTCTCAAATAGAACCTCAGGTAACTTGGGGAACCTCACCGGAAATGGTAACTTCTGTGACAGATAAGGTCCCTAACCCCAAAAATGCCAGAGATGAGACGCAAAAATCTAACTGGCAACGTGCTTTAGATTATATGGGGCTGAAGCCAGACACTGCTATACAGGACATTAAACTTGATCGCGTATTCATTGGCTCTTGCACCAATTCCCGCATAGAGGATTTAAGAGAGGCCGCCCAAGTAGTGAATGGTAAAAAAATCTCAGATAGTATTAAGCAAGCATTGGTAGTGCCGAGTTCTGGAATGGTCAAACAACAAGCAGAAGACGAAGGACTAGATAAGATCTTCACAGCTGCGGGATTTGAATGGCGTAATCCTGGATGCTCCATGTGTCTTGGAATGAACCCAGACCAGTTGAGCCCACAGGAACATTGTGCTTCTACATCCAATCGGAATTTTGAAGGTAGGCAAGGTAGTGGTGGACGCACTCATTTGGTCAGCCCAGCCATGGCAGCTTTAGCAGCTATTAATGGTCACTTTGCTGACGTTCGTGAACTAATGCCCAACTAAAAATACAAGCAACAGAATAAAAATTGAATAATTCCCAATCAAAAGATACCAATATGCTGGTTAGTGTATTAGTTCCTACTTATCAAGAATCGCAAAATATCAAGATCTTATGTGAGCAGATAGCTCAGGAGTTGCAAAGCGTCAGTTATGAAATACTTATAATGGATGATGATTCCCAAGATGGTTCCGAGCAAGTTGTTGCACAACTCCAAGAGTCCAATTTACCAGTATCAATTATCACCCGTAAAGATAAAAATAAAAGCTTATCTGCTGCAGTCATTGATGGTCTAGAAGTTATTCAAGGTAAGTATTGCTGTGTAATGGATGCTGATTTGTCACATCCGTCAAGTGCAATCCTTCCTATGATCAAAAAACTGCAAACAAACGAAGTTGATTTCTGTTTAGGTTCTCGTTATGTAGAAGGTGGTTCCATTGATATTGAATGGACTTGGTCAAGACGGCTTATATCATTCGCAACTACTTGCTTAGCTATGCCATTGTGTAATATTAAAGATCCTATGAGCGGTTTCTTTACCTTTGCAAAAAATAAACTCCCTCCTCTGCATCAGCTTTCGCCAGTTGGTTACAAGATTGCTTTAGAGTTAATGGTTAAAGGTGATTTCAACAAAATCTATGAATATCCTATTCCCTTTAGTCAAAGAATACACGGTCATAGCAAAATGAACGTGAGGCAACAATTCTTTTATTTACGCCACTTAAGACGCTTGTATCAATATAAATTCCCAGTTGCTTCAGAGTTTGTCCAGTTTGGTTTAGTTGGTGGCAGTGGTTTCATAGTGGATGTATCCATCTATTACCTCCTACAATATGCAGCAGATATGCAGCATATCATGGCACGCGGATTATCTTTTTGGGTGGGAGCATCTTGGAATTGGTTTTGGAACCGCACCATAACCTTCTCTGACCATTTCAAGAGTCACCCAGTGAAACAATGGTCCAGCTTTGTCTTGATAAGCATCTTTGGCTTTTCCATAAACTGGGGTAGTTATTATCTGCTGACAGAATATGTGGCATTCTTTGATGACTACAAGATATTCGCACTGATGGCTGGAGTAGTTGCTGGAATGGGTTTGAACTTTATGTTCTCGCGCATATTTATATTTAGACATATTGAGCAACAATAATAGAATGACTATGGATAAGAATTTTAACTCTTCTGCAATAGAAGCAAGATGGAGTAAATACTGGGAAGAAGAAAAACTCTTCGCTCCCTCCAAGAACAAAGAAGAATCCTTCTGTGTTGCCATACCCCCACCCAATGTCACGGGAACTTTACATATGGGACATGCTTTTCTTAATACCATTATTGATACCTTTGTGCGTTATCAAAGAATGCGTGGTAAGAATGTTCTATGGCAGATGGGAACAGACCATGCTGGCATAGCTACGCAAATGGTTGTGGAAAGACGTTTGGCAGCACAAGGCATAGACAGGAAAACCATAGGACGTGAAAAATTTATAGAAGAAATATGGAAGTGGAAAAATGTCTCGGCTGGCACCATTGAGAAACAACTCAGACGTTTAGGAGCATCAGTTGACTGGGATACTAGCCGCTTTACAATGGACGAAGATTATTGCGAAGCAGTGAAAGAAGCATTTGTCCGCTTGCATGAGATGGGGCTAATCTACCGCAAGAAAAGATTAGTTAATTGGGACCCTGTGTTGCAAACAGCCATATCTGATTTGGAGGTGCGTGCTGAAATTGAACCCTCCACACTCTACCACATACGTTATAAGTTCACCGATGATAAAGTGCTTAATCATGAAGGAGAGAATTATATGATCATAGCCACAACGAGACCTGAGACAACCCTAGCCGATGGTGCTGTAGCTGTTCATCCAGAGGACTCTAGATATAAAGATGTTGTGGGACAAATGGTGCATGTTCCAGGCACTGACAGAATCATTCCAGTCATAGCTGACAACTATGTCAAGCAGGATTTTGGTAGTGGCTGTGTTAAGATAACGCCTGCCCATGACTTTAATGATTATGAAGTTGGTAAACGTCATGATTTGGAAGAGATTAATCTTTTTACCAAAGCTGCACTCCTAAATGATAATGCCCCCCCTGCCTATCGTGGACTTGATAGATATGAGGCACGGGCTAAAGTTTTGGAAGATTTCAGAAAGGAAGGTTTGCTTGCCAAGGAGCAAAAACATTCTCATAGTCCTCCTCGCGGAGATCGTAGCGGGGTAATCTTGGAGCCCTATTTGACAGATCAATGGTTTGTCAAGATGGATGGGTTGGCAAAGAGAGGCATAGACGCGGTAAAAAATAAAGATACTAATTTTGTCTCACCTATGTGGGAAAAGGTTTACTACTCATGGCTCGATGAAATTCAGGATTGGTGTGTGAGTAGACAACTTTGGTGGGGGCATAGAATACCTTCATGGTATGACGAGCAAGGCAATTATTATGTTGGAAGAAACCTAGAAGAGGTACGAAGTAAAAATAATATACCAGAATCAGTTAATTTACAACAGGACGAAGATGTTTTAGATACTTGGTTCTCTTCTGCACTCTGGACTTTTGCTACCATGGGCTGGCCCCAAGAAAGCGAACGGCAACAAATATTCAATCCGACTTCTCTATTAGTAACTGGGTTTGATATCATATTCTTCTGGGTAGCAAGAATGATTATGATGACCTTGTGCCTCAAAGATGAAGTTCCCTTCAATCAGGTGTACATTCATGGACTGGTGCGCGACTCTGAAGGACAAAAGATGTCAAAGTCCAAAGGCAACATATTAGATCCTTTGGATATCATTGATGGTGTAGAATTGGAAGAACTACTGCATAAACGCACCACAGATATGATGCAACCAGACAAGGCAAAATCTATTGCAGCAGCGACAAAAAAACATTTCCCTGATGGCATAGCTCCCCATGGTACAGATGCTCTGCGGTTTACTTTTTGTGCCATGGCGACTGGAGGACGAGATCTTAATTTTGATACTGCAAGGTGTATCGGCTATCGCAATTTTTGCAATAAGTTATGGAATGCTTCACGTTATGTGATGATGAGATATGAATCTCTACAAGATAATGATGACAAAAGTGCTGATACTGATACTTCATTATTTCATCTGAGAGAACCACTCAACCAATGGATGGAATCACGTTTTACCAAAGTCGCTATAACAGTTAGTGCTGCTTTGGAGAATTACCGCATAGATTTGGCAGCCCAAGCAATCTATGAACTTGTATGGCATGAATATTGCGATTGGTATATTGAACTCACTAAGCCCTTAGCTATGAATGCTAATAAAGCCCATCAGGAAGAACTCAATAATGACTTGTTGCAAATGCTAGAAAAAATATTGCGACTAGCTCATCCCTTCATACCTTTCATCACTGAAGAGATCTGGCAAAATATCCAACCAATATTAGCGAATAGCAAGGACTCAAATACTGGTGAAAGAGTTAAAAGTATTATGTTAGCTGAGTTCCCCTATATGGAAAGCAAGGAAGGGAAGGAATACGACAAGGATAACGAACAACTGGCGGCTATTGAGTGGATGCGTGAGTTAATCCAAGAGGTCCGTATCATGCGGAGTGAAGCGAATATACCGCCTCGCCAAGAACTACAATTCATATTAACAACTAACTCTAAGCAAGAGCAACAATGGTTAGCAGAATATCAAGGATTAATCATTCCATTGATTAAAGCATCAGAGCTATCATTGATGGAAGGCGAAAAGCCCAGCGGTTTATCGCGGCTAGTCGGTCAAGGAGAAGTTATTGCAATATTTGAACGCAGTAGCATGGATAAAGAAAAAGAACAGCAGCGACTGCAGAAGTCCATCACTGATACTCAAACAGAAATTGAAAAACTCAATGCTAAACTTGGCAACAAAGAGTTCATAGGCAAAGCACCTGATAATATTGTGTCATCAGTTAAGACCAAGCTAAAGGATAAGCAAGATACCCTTAACAAGTTAGAAAAACAATTAGCTGAAATCTAAAATCTTTTTAGCTAGCTGCCTAGTCATCTAGGTTATAATCCACCTAGTCATCCAGGTTGTCGCGAGGATTGTTAACAATAAAATCTTCTATGGCTTTAAGACGTGCCTGTCTAATGGCGTTTGGTATCTGTTCTGGCGACAAGCCCTCTATGATATCTCGTGGGTTAACTCCCTGTGCTTGCTCAGCAACTTTGGCAAAATAATCTCCGCGTTTATACTGGGCTTTTTCTTTACCAGTTCTGCCTCGTGTATCAGCTTTACATAGAAGCAATAAATTAGCAAAGCGGTGCGGACGCCGCCACAAGTCAAACGCGTCAAATACCTTCAGCATTGTGTCAGGTCGAAGTTCTCCACATAAATGCGGATGAGTATGATAACGACAACACAATAATGCTAATTGGGTAATTTCTTTGGGCACCAATAATCTATTGCATAATCTCTTTACTTCGTTTACACCTCTCTCCTCATGGCCATGATGTGAAGGTAACTCGTCTTTAGGAGTCAATCCCTTACCCAAGTCATGGGTCAGTGCAGCAAAACGCACAGCTAGATCATTATCTAGATCATTAGTTAGTTCAGTTAGTAAAGTTGCTTGTTCTAACACTAACATAGTGTGTATTCCGCAATCAATCTCTGGATGATACTTTTCTGGCTGTGGCACACCAAACAAACGTTCCAGTTCAGGAAACCAATAACCAAGTGCTTTGGCTTGGTGCAGGGTTTCAAAGAACACCTGAGGTGAACTAGATTTCAATGCTTTAGCTGTCTCAACCCATATCCTCTCAGCACTCAAGGTGCTGATTTCCTCTGTCATGCTGGCTAATAACTCTTGGGTTTCAGTTGCTATGCTAAAGCCCAAGTGGCTAAACTGGGCAGCGAACCTAGCTACTCTGAGAACTCTGAGTGGGTCTTCTATAAAAGCCGGTGAAGTATGGCGGATGATTTTGTCTTTGATATCCTGCTGTCCGCCATAAGGGTCAACAATATTACCTTGCCCATCTTGAGCCATGGCGTTGATAGTTATATCCCGCCGACGCAAGTCCTCCTCAAGAGTAACGTCGGGAGAACTATAGAAAACAAAGCCATGATAACCCTTGCCTTGCTTCTTCTCTGTTCGTGCTAAAGCATATTCCTCCTTGGTCTCTGGATGTAAAAATACTGGGAAGTCCTTACCTACTGGTTGGAAGTCCTGTTGCAACATTTCTTCAGGAGTAGCTCCTATGACCACCCAATCCCTATCCTTGAGTGGTATGCCCAAGAGCTTGTCACGCACAGCTCCGCCCACCATGTATGTCTTGTAACTCATTAGCTAGTGATGCCTCTCACTTTTTTCTTCCACTGATCAAATACCCGATCACTTATAAATCTAATACCGAATATGCGGGTCGGAGCAGTTATCCAGCCCAGACCAACTGCCTTATAGGCAAGATGAATGGCATCAAGATCTTTGAAAAATAATCCTTCACTGGTGCGTAGATGCAGAGAAATGTTAAGCTCTAAACGGGAAATCTTTGCAACACGTGGATCAGTAAAGTCGGGTGAGGCAATGTCAATAAATTCTAATTTTTGCAATTTATCTTGTTTCTGCAGCCACGACATTTTTTTACAACACAAAGAACAAGCACCATCATAGTAGATGGTTAACTTATCGTTGTTAACTTCTTTCACCCAAAGATTACTAGCTGTTATATGCAAGTCATGATATCCACTTTATGATACGAATCATTGTAGACATAATTACCAACCATCCTCGGTATTTAATGTTTTACGATTGACTTAAGGTATTAAGGCAGCAGGTGCTTGATAGCGTCCCTCTCTTCCATCAGCTCTTGCTCAGTTGCCTTCATCATCTCTTGGCTAAAATCATTAATATCTAAGCCCTCTATTATAGAGACCTTGCCGGAGTTTAACTTAACTGGATAGGAATAGAACAGGTCGCTGTCTATACCATAGGCACCACCATGCACAGCCATGCTCAGCCATTCATCAGATGCAGAGGCGATATCAGAACTACCACATAAGTGCCAATCACGCATTGCTTCTAAAGCGGCATTAGCAGCACTGGCAGCACTGGAAGAACCACGTGTCTTAATAATGGCAGCTCCTCTTTGTTGAACATTAGGAATCATCACTTCTTTATACCAACCAGAATCCACCAAGTCCAAGGCATTCTTGCCGTTTACTTGACAATGATGAATATCAGGATATTGAGTAGCTGAGTGATTACCCCATACAATAATTTGTTTAACTTTCTCAATTGCTGTGTCTGTCTGTAAAGAAATTTGGGCAGCTGTTCTGTTATGATCCAAACGTGTCATAGCAGAAAAGTTAGTGCTGGATAGCTTAGGTGCATTATGTAAGGCAATCAACGCATTGGTATTAGCTGGGTTACCCACCACCAAAACCTTAACTCCTGATGAAGCACTATCGCTCAAGGCCTTGCCTTGGGCTTCAAATATCTTAGCGTTTGCCTCTAATAAGTCCTTACGTTCCATGCCTGGTCCACGTGGCATGGCTCCAACCATAAATACAAAATCGACATCAGCGAATGCCACATTAGGATCATCAGTACAGGATATCTTATTCAATGCGGTGAAAGCACAATCTTCCAACTCCATTTGCAGTCCTTCAATAACTGGTAATGCTGGACTTCTCTCAAGCATGTTTAAGTTTAACTTGACACCTTTGCCTAATAAGGCACCTGACGCAATTCTAAAAAGCAAGGCATAGCCAATTTGCCCGCCAGCTCCTGTCAGTGCTACATTATAAATTTTATTCATATCAATATTATACCCCTAATTAGGCGATGAAGACGCTATGGGCAATTAGCCCTAGATAAGCACAATAGATGCCAAGTAAAAGCACCCCGCCTTTCTTGTGTAATGTCCTCTCTCCTCGCCAAGCAAAACCTATGAAGATTAATATGCTAGTCAAGCCAATCAAGAAGGCACCATCACGGTATAAGTCCGTCCAACTAATATGCAGTGGTTGGAATAGATAGGCAATCGGTAATACCAGCAAAACATTAAAGATATTGGAACCAAGTAAATTCCCTATGATTATATCTGTTTCTTTTTTGAGAGCTAATTGTAAAGTAACTACCATCTCTGGTAAAGATGTACCAAAAGCCAAGATTACCAATGAAACCACCTGTTCAGACACTCCTACCTCATAGGCGAAAGCACCGGCATTGTATACTGTCAATTCACCACCATAGCCCACCATGCCAAACCCCAGTAAAGTCAATAAAGTTACTAGGTATGGGTTACGTGGTGTAACTTTGTTAGGTGATGATGCTGGAGGGCTTGTCGTCAGCAGCAGATACATGCAATAGCCAAATAATGCTAAAGATATTAATGCTTCATAGGGCATAAGATTCATATCTGAGGCAAAAATTGTCACAGATAAAACCGATAATCCTAAGAAAATAAAAGATACTTTTGTGTCTTTAGCACGCATTACCAGAGGCACAGATGAGACGCAGGCAGCTAATCCTAAAACTAACCCTATATTCAATAAGTTTGAACCTATTGCATTACCATAGGCAATCAAAGGGGTCTCATTGATAACAGCGAAAATAGAGACCACCACCTCTGGGAGAGATGTGCCAAAGCCCAAAATAACAGCTCCCAATATAAATGGAGGGATGTTATATCTTGTAGCAAGATATTGAACTTGGCGAATTAATAATTCTGCACCTCCAACCAATATTCCAATACCTACGCCAAGAAGTATAAGTGAGTTTACTAGAGATGAGAACATTTTTATTTAGTGTTCTAGTGTGTTAGAACACAATTATTGTATTGAATTTCAATAGATCAAAAGATCAGCTATTAACTGATCTTTTAATGCATCAAATTTTAAGACCCCTAAAGATTAGTTAGAGATAATTTCTGCCCAGTTTTTATCACCAGTTGCAATGTAATTATCTATATCTTCATTGAACCTTTTTCCAGTTTTCTTATTGTAATTTAGATAAAGTTTACCTTCTTTGATAGTGTATATCTTGGGATCTATTTTTACTTTCTTGCCAGAATCACCCATTGCAAAAGCACACCAGCCATTATACTGAGGAGCATACTTAGTTGGCTCATTTTTGAATAGCTCAAGATTTGCCGCAGAAGCAAATATCCAAGTAGCACCTTTATATTCAGTACTAAAGGATTTATCTCCCTTAACCGCCTCATTCTGAGTAAAAT
>VSKW01007455.1_pt1 | contig 10337 bp, 8 predicted proteins | sample 4798611 | NCBI WGS metagenome assembly VSKW01 (sample SAMN12179536, study PRJNA552185) | sponge metagenome | biome: deep-sea hydrothermal plumes; feature: spots directly above weak diffusing fluid; material: sea water; isolation source: sponge from the Crane site of a hydrothermal vent ...
CTTTCTGACCAATGGCATGGTATGGTATGGCAATGCAGGCTTTTTATTGACTTCGAAAACAGTTTTCCGCACCCTTTGGGTATGAAATACATTTTTATCTCGCTGTTGGTTTGGTTAATTAGCATAAACAGCTACTCTAAGGGTCTAGACTTAGACATTTCTGGTGATTACACCTTAGTTACCTATTCGGGAGTTCCTAACGAAGGGGATTCTTCTAGAAGTATTATTATAGAGCACGCATTTACTTTACGACCATCATGGTTAATTTTAGATCACTGGTCTTTGCACTCTCGTTTAGATTTTTTATCCTCACAAGCACAAACAGAAGATGGAACAATAAATCTTAGAAAAAATTGGAAATCGGGTATTGCTAAAGTAAACGATACTTTTTTAAGCCAATTGTATTTAAAATATAATTATAAATATCATGGCGGACATGTGGGGATTAAGCCTTTGTCTTTTGGATTAGGTATTACTCACAATGATGACCTTACCGTGCCTGTGGCTAATCAAGTTGTTGATAATTCTCACCCTTCATTAGCTTATTGGTTTAAGTTAGGCTCTATTAAAGTAGAAACTTGGCATATTTATTTTAAAAAAAATAAACTTGCAGACAAAGATACTTCTTATAAAGCCGCCTCGTCATTTAAAATTTTATATGGAGGGGAAGATTGGGCGTTAAATTATTTATATTACAAAGACCTTAAATTTTCGGCGCACAATGTGTTTGCTAATAAAAAAACTCCTTGGGCCAACACGGCTTTAGAACTTGTTTTTAGTTCGCCTTTACAAGGGGAGGACTACACTCGGTCGGCAGCCTTATTAACTGTAGATTGGAACTTTAATTTGGCAAAAAATATTTTACAAATAAACAACAGTTTTTTGTACGCCTCTGGCGATGTTAACAGCACAAACAACATTGATGAATCTTATTCTTTTTCTGCTAATAAATTTTCTAGAGATTTATTTTTAAGGTACAGCGGAAACGGAAAAATAACTAATACCATGGCCACCTCTATGAAAGTGAGCACAAGCTTTTTACAAAATTTTGTAGGTTCTGTTTCTTTATTATATGCAAAAGCCATACAGGCCGAGGGAAAAAAAGATATGGGGTTCGAATTATCCACATCGGTAAATTACTCCTTCAATGAAAGATTTAGTTGGTTTAACCAAGTAAATCTTGTATTGCCAGGCAATGCTGCTAAAGCAGTGTGGCCAAAAAATTCGTTAGGTTTTTATTCAGTTATTGCCATCAACTTTTGATTACATCTTGATACGCACTTTATTACATCATGATGGCATAGCCCAGGGGATTGACCCTGGGCTTTTTTTTTATAATTAAAGTAAGTGTTTGGCAAAAATAGCTAAGTGCTAATCAGCACAGCTAAGTGCTATAAAAATAGCTAAGCACTAATCAGCAACAGCTAAGTGCTAATTAAAAAGCCTATGATTATTTCGGCCTGCTCTTTTAGAATTGTTTTGTTTGTTTGTTTGTGACTGGTTATTTTTAAAACTATTTCTAAAATTATTACGACCATTATGACCATTTCGATTATTTCGACTATTGTCATAAGAAGTCGACTGCTCGTAGTAAGGTTGTGTAGAAAAACGATTATAACCATCAGACTTATATTTAGTATGGTAATAATCACTGTTGCTACTTATTTTATATTTAAATTTAATATCTTCTGCGTTAGAAGCTTCTAAATACTTTTCTGCTTGTTTAATGCTTTCTAACATCTTCTTATGGCTGGCGTGCTTAAATGCACCGTTTTGTTTATGTCTTTGCAAAGAAAAAAGAAAAGATTGAGCGCGTTGGTGTAAGTTAATAGAGCGCCAAATATCACTATTGTTTTTAACTTGCAGTAAAGGGTCGTCGGTATTTTTCTTTTGCTCTTTTTCTGCAGTTATGGCTAAATTTCGTGACTGGTGCTCGTTTAACAAAGCCGTAAGCAGTTCTTGATCGATTTGAGTACTTAGCAACATTCTATCTATATATTTTTCGCTGGGGTAAGAAATAGTTAAGTCACCCAAGTGGTCTAATAAAAAGGATTTTATTTGATTCAAATTGATGTTTAAATTTACATATTTTTTTATTGCAGCTTTTTTTGTGTTTTCAAAATCAGAAACTCTTAATTTTTTTATGGCCGCTTCTCTAACTAATTGCAGTTGATTAAGTATAGCTACCAAGTAGCTGTTATAGTTTTTTTCTGCTAGTTTTTTTGATGAGTCTCTTAGTTGATTTAGTTTTGTGTCAAAGCCTATTAATTGTTTTTTAAAGTCTAAAGGCAGATTAAAAATATTTAATTTTTTGTTACTAAGTTTAATAGTCAGTTTTTCACTTTTTTTACTATTAAGAGCTGTTTGTATGTCGAATAATTTTTTTTCTAACTCCGCTTTAGAGCAATCTTCTAAGCTGCACTCAGTTAAGTGAGCCTCCGAGCTTGAGCCCGAAAATATACTGCTCTCTTTAGCATCAAAGCTAAAAAGGACTAAGCCACCAACTAATATCAGCCCTAATACTCCCAAGCTAATAAAGTAATTTTTTTGTTTCTTTAGTGAATTACGCATAAATACTCCTTATAATTATCTACCAATAGGTATATCGGAGCTAGGCTTAAGATTTTATATAAATTATTTGCTTTCTATGCTATTAAAAAGTAGAAAAAATGTATAAAAAATATACAAAAGCTATTTTGCTTTAAAGGTACCCGTGAAGCCCCTTAATTTAGATGACTTAAAAAAAGCCTACGCAAAGTTGCCTTCAGAGTTAAAACCCACTCCCTTTAGTTTTTCTAACAACGCTAGCCAAAGGGCGGGTAGCTCTATTTATATTAAGTATGAAAATTTGCAAAAAACAGGAAGCTTTAAAGTTCGCGGGGCATATAATAAAATTTCTTCCTTGCTAGAAACCAACCCAGAAATCAAAAAAAAAGGGGTGTGGGCCTGTTCGGCAGGTAATCATGCCCAAGGTGTGGCGTGGGTGGCCTCTCAACTGGGTTGCCCCTCTACAGTGGTAATGCCCAAAAGGGCTTCTTTAGCAAAGGTAGAAGCAACAAAGGGCTACGGGGCCAAGGTTATTTCGGAGGGCAAAGATATTATTGCCAGCATGGAGTACGCCGCTGTCCAGTGCAAAAAACAAGGGGCTTTTTTAGTGCACCCCTATGATGACCCCAAAATTGTTGCCGGCCAAGGCGGTATTGGATTAGAAATCATAGAACAATTTTTAAAAATTTCTGACAAACCTTTAGACTCAGTAATTGTTCCTATTGGAGGGGGAGGATTAATTTCGGGAGTAGCCTTGGCCATTAAATCCCTAAGTCCTAGCACTAAAGTTTACGGGGTGGTTTCCGAACTTTGCCCTATTGCGTACTCTTGGTTTCATAATTTAAATGTGCAAGAACAGGTTTCTAAAAATCAATATCGAATTAGTTTGGCTGACGGTACTTATGTTAGCAAACCCAGTGAATATAATTATAAAAATTATATTCAAAAATATGTCGATGATGTTGTTTTTGTAACCGAAGAAGAAGTTGCAGAAACTATGGTTTTTTTACTAGAAAGAACAAAAACTTTAGTAGAGGGTTCGGGGGCTTTGTCTATGGCGGCGGCTTTTTATGGCAATTTAGATTTAGGAAAAAATTCTTGCGTGTTGTTATCGGGAGGCAATGTAAATTTAAATTTTTTAGCCTCTATTATTGAAAGAGGATATTACCAAATGGGCAAGCGGGCAAAATTAAAAATTGTAGCAGCCGACAAGCCCGGCTTATTAACCGAAATCACAAAAATCATAGCACAATATGATGTAAATATTTTAAGTATTCAGCATAACCGTTTAGATGTCAGAGCTGTGGGAGAGGTGTTAATCGAAGTTCTTTTAGAGCTAACCGGAAAAGAGCAATTAAAACTGTTAAACGAAGGCTTACGCCAGAAAAAGTTTTTTGTTCAATAAAAAGGAAAAAATATGTTAACAGTATCTAGGCATATAAAAGACTTAAAAGCTTATAAACCTGGCGTGTCTTTAGAAGCCATTAAAAATCAATATCACTTAAACACTTTTTTTAAATTAGCCTCTAATGAAAATCTACAAGGCTGTTCTGATGAAGTAAAAAAAGTATTAATTAAGTCTGTAGAGTTGGCACACTTTTACCCCGACCCTCAATGCACAGAATTAAAAAACGCCTTTGCCGATTTTTACAATATAGACACTAAGCATTTAAGTTTTGGAAACGGGTCTAACGAAGTTATTGATCTTTTAATTCGCATTTATTGCAATCCTTTAGAGGGAGAAAAGCTGTTAGTTTCCAAGGGGTCTTTTATAGCTTATAAAGTTTGTGCTCAGGCAGCTAGGGTAGAGGTTAAAGAATGCCCGTTAAATAAAAATTTAAGCTTTAGTGTTGCCAACATAAAACAAGCTATTATTGAAGATAGTAAAATTAAAATCGTGTTTATACCTAACCCCAATAACCCTACGGGAACTTATCTTGGTAGCGAAGATTTATTACAACTAGTTTTGTTTTGTAAAGATAAAAATATTTTATTAGTTGTTGATGAAGCCTATAACGAGTTTGTTACCGCTAGCGACTTTCCCAAAACTTTAGATTGGTTAAAAACTTATAAGCATGTAGCCCTTATTAGAACTTTAAGTAAAGCTTATGCTTTAGCAGGCTTGCGTTTAGGGGTTTTGGTAGCAAACCCTCAAATTATTAGTTACTTTGATAAAGTTAGAAATCCTTTTAATGTAAATTCTTTTGTACAAGCGGCCGCCAAACTAGCCATTAAAGACACCAAATATTTACAAAAGGTGTATGAAAATAACAAACAAGGGTTACAATTTTTTTATCAATCTTTTGATGCCATGGGCGTGAGTTATATAAAATCACAAGCCAACTTTGTGTTATTTGACTGCAAAAAAAATGCAGAGCAATTTTGTGCCGATTTACTAACTAAGGGCTTGGTGTTGCGTCCATTATTTCCCTACGGTTTTAAAACACAAGTGAGAATGACAGTGGGCTCAATGGAGCAAAATAAAAAGGCCATAGAGCTGTTACAAGAGCATTTTAAGTCATTATAAAAGTATTTTTATACATTAAACAAAGCTTGATATGCTTAAATTTTTATTATAGATTTTAATTTCGGGCTGGGTTAGCTCAATTGGTAGAGCAACTGATTTGTAATCAGTAGGTTGCGGGTTCAAGTCCCATACCCAGCTCCATTTTTTTTGGAGGGGTGCCTGAGTGGTTAAAAGGGGCGGACTGTAAATCCGCTGGCTTCGGTCTACATAGGTTCAAATCCTATCCCCTCCACCATTTCAATTTTTTATCTTCTTACAGGTGACAACTTTCAGGCCTATATCGCGGACTATTTACATCACAAGGGCCATAGTTAGATTCGCGTTTTTGTTTTGGAGTATAAGTGATGTTGTTTAATTCGATAGAAAATAAGCGGCTTAACTTAATAATATTATAAAATTGATCGTATTCAAGCACTCTGCAAAAAGTTTTTTTAGGTATATCTACGCGGCGAATATTTTCTGTACTATTAAACTCCGATAAAAATAAATGCTTTTTCTTTTTTTTCCAGTCACTTATTTTTATTACAGAATTAAGTTTAGAGTTTTGACACTCTAGCTTTAAGTTATTAGGGCTAGAGGGGGGCTTGATATAAATGCCACTTAACTCTTGCTCTTTTATCGACAGGGGATTTGTACTACTTTTTAATTCTATTTCTTTCATTTTCTCTTTATATTCGGAATAAAATAAAGCTAAGTGTAAGTTACCTTGTAAGACATTGGTGTCCAATGTGGTTTTTATTTTTCGACTCAATTTAAATTGGTGTTGGTCTTTATCCGAGCTATAAGCGGTAAATTTAAAATCACACTTTAAAAAGTCTGGCAGTAAAGGGGAGGAGGTAATTTGCAAAGCCTTTTTTGGTATAAAATTAATAAAAGATAATATGTTTTTTATTTTAATTTTAGTAATATGGGTAATATAAGTTAATGGTTCAGACAACTTTTTTACGGGAGCACAAATACTAATTACCTTTAACTCTAAGCCCAAATCTTTTTCTTGAAAATGCAATTGACTATTTAATTGCAAATCTAAGTGATTAGATGGCCCTTCTGATAAATTTACAAAATGTTTAAATTGCGAAAAATAAAAAGCATAGGGTAGTTTAGTGTTTACCGAGGTTTTAACACTGTTTTTTTTGATTGCGCTAATATGCGCTTGGTTTTTTTTAGGTTGTAAAATTAAAACGGGTTCAGAAATACTCCATCTGGTTTTTTCTCCACAAGAGGTAATGGCGGTAATCATTAGCAATAAACTAAGCTTGGCGAAATAGTGGTTTCTTCTCATTTCTAATCTCCCTTTTTTTAAAAACAGTTGTGAAAACAGTTATGATATATATGCAAGATTGTTGCCACTATGGCGAATTAGTTTTAAGGATATTTAGCGTTTTGTTGTACGCACCTCCCTTTATCCCCAGCGTACCTATAATAGTATGAAATATATTTGCATGCGAAAATGTGCCCACCTGTTTTACCTTATTGTTGCTTAGGCCCTGTAACTTTATTAAGGCTTTTGACCTCCAAATAATAAAAGGAATTTCTTTTTGATATTTTGGTGCAAACATAAATGGTGTGCCATGTAAATAAAGGCCATTTTCTCCTAAAGATTCGCCGTGATCAGAAGCATATATAAGCATTACAGGCATTTTTAACTTTTTTAGTTTTTGTATTGTTTTATGTAAAAAATAATCGGTATACAATATTGTATTATCATAAGCGTTTATTAGTTCTTGTTGTGTACATTTGCTTAACTCTTCGTGGCGACAAACGGGCGAAAAAACTTCGAATTTTGAAGGGTACTTAGCATAGTAGCTTGGCCCGTGGCTTCCATAAGTGTGCAACACAATAAATGTTTTTTTCTTTTTAGATAATTGTATTTCTTCATTAATTTTTGTTAGTAAAACTTCATCAAATTGGCATTCTTTTCCATGACATTGTTTTTTTAACTCCGAACTTTTTTGATATTTAGAGGTATAAATGGGTGGCTCGCCCCAATTGTTAGTTCGCCAAATAACATTAACGCCAAGTCGAGTTAAATAACTAGGTAGGGGTTCGTAATTACCCTTACCGTTATTATGAGACAACATGCAAGCCACAGAAGCAGTGGTGTATGTTGAACAAGAAGTTGTTTTGTTAAAAACCAGTAGATTTTTTTCAGAATGTAATTGAGGGTTAGTATTTCTGGGATACCCATACAAGCTAAAATTTTGAGCCCTCGCGGTTTCGCCAATAACCAAAACCACAGCCACTTTTTTGTTGTTAAAGAATGTGCCTTTAGGTAGTAGTATTTGTTTTTTTTTACTTCGTGATATGCCCGAATAATAGCGAACGCTGTTAATAATATAAGACCACGGTAGCATTTTGCCACCTAATAATTTAGCATGCTTGTCTATCCATAACCAGTTAGAGGAGTTTAGGTAAAGAAAAAAAATACTTATTACAAAAATTAAAAATCCATTAAAAAGAATTTTTAATCTGTTTAATGGGGTTACTTTAATTTTTAATATAAGAAGGCTTGGAATGACGGCAAATATAAAAATATAAATTAACAATGTTGGGGTTAATAACGCAAAGGATTCGGAAGTTTTTGTGTTAAATATATTTCCCATCATTGTTCGGTCTAAAGTAACTTGATAAGAAATTAAGTAATATAAAGCTATGGAATTTATAAATGCTGTAATTATAAACAACCATTTAACTAAAAGGGGGGTTATAATGGAAAATATAGAAATAAATAATATATTAAAAAGAAAAACAATAACCAGTATGGAGCTTGCAATTATAATTCCGCTAAGGGTGTATATATTTACATTTAAGGCAACAAAAGAAAAAAGAGCAGAGTTAAATAAAACGGTATTTACTAATGCTAATAGCAGTACAAATCGACTGGCAGATATCTTCCAGCGGTTTTTTGAAAAAAAAATAAAATTAAAGGCTTTCGTTAAGGACATTTTTCTTTAGGGCTAATAATTTTATCGTAACAAACACGGCTACAATTAACGACAACCATGCAACCACTAGTTGAGAATATTCTACTATCATTGCAAAAGACACTGCTATTATTATTAAAGCCTTAACATACCAAAACTGTGGTTTAGTTATCCAGCGCCACCATGTTGAATATTTAAAAGTTAAAATAGCGCCACTAAGGCCACCAAAAAAACCAAAAATTGCACCAAGCAAAAGGTCGGCGGGCCAATGAGCACCAATGGCAACGCGTGAAATAGCCACTACAAAGGCTAAGCTAATTAAGCCCACAGCCCATACTGCAAAAGCCTTTCTGCTGCTGTTGTTGCTGTTGTTGTAATTTTTTTTGTTGTTGTAAAATAAAACCAATAAAACCGCAGACACCATAGCAAAAATAGTTATGGTGTGGCCCGAGGGTAAGCTGGTTGCCCCGGTTAAAGTTTTGCCCATTATTGTAAATTTATCGGCGTCAATAATTGCAGCGGGCCTTGAAACAGAAAAAAAGGCTTTGCCAAAATGACTTAAAATTGCAGATAGTGGCACAGCTCCAAAAAGGGCTGCCCATGCTTGGGTATTTTTAAAAACAAAAAAAGAAAGCAGTGGAAATAAAATTAAGGCGTCGCCCAGTGCTGTAATATTTAACCAAAAATTTGGCCCAAAAACTGTTCCCGATAACGCATGATTTATTACCAAAAAAATATCCATTTGTGTGGAGGTGTAATAATCTTTATGGATTCCATAAAAGCCAATGCCAACCACTATGCCGAGTAAAAACAGTAATCCAGTAATTTTTAAATGTATTTTCATATTTTTTGCAAACCCAAACCCAAGCCTAAACTAAAACCTAAACCTAAACTAAAACTAAAACTAAAACTAAAACCCAAACCCAAACCCAAACACCAAACCCAAACACCAAACCCAAACACCAAACACCAAACCCAAACACCAAATTCAAATTCAAGCATAAGCTATAACCCGTGTTTGTATAGAACTTTGTATTTTTTTTTCTAAAAATTTAACAGACTTAAGGCTGATTATATTTCCTAGAAGGCATTGGAAGGTTGTGTTCTTTTTAAAGAGATTGAATAATTATTTATGCACTTTGTTTTATTGCGGCCTTATTATTTAAAAGCACTAATCTTTGTTTTTACTTTGCTAGTTAGTTTTTCTTTACCCGCCCAAGTAAGAATGCCTGTGGAAGGAGGAAAGTTAGACTGTGCAAAGCAAGTTGTACAAAATTTGCAAAACAATACCGACGACATTGAAGAGGCCATTAATGCTAGTCGTTGGACCAATACTAGGGGAAGAATAAGAGAGATTACCGATGATGAAATATACAGCCCCTTAAATGCAGTGGGGATTATAAAGTGCACTGATTATAAAAATTATAACTTCGCTGCCACAGGAACTTTAGTACTTCGTGATAAGGCCCCCACTATTTTATTTGCGGGGCATAGTACTTGTAATGGCAAAACGAGGGTTCCTTTGGAATCTTGCGTATTTCAACACACTTATGTGGGCAATGATAAAAGTCGGTATGGTCAAGTTTATGAATACAAATTTAAAACAAGGGCTACTAACCACCAGTGTGGTGTTCCGTTTGAACATGATATAGCGGTAGCCACTTTAGAAGATTTTTATGGATTTTGGACATCTACGGTGACGATAACCGATAGTATTAATAAAACTCGCTATATAGATAGGCAAGGCAATATTAAGTACAAAGCTTATAATAATAATGATCATGAAGATGTTAGTATGTTATTAGTAGGAAGAGATAGACTTTATAACAAGTTAATGGTGTCAGAAAACTGTGGATTATTTGACCCATCAAATACAAGGACCCGTTGGCATGATGCAAAAAAAAATGAAATAATTCATGACTGTATATCAAGCGGTGGTTATTCGGGAGGGCCTATTTTTCAAAAGAGCTTGAATAAAAAAAAAGGCTCGTATGATTATAATTTAGTATGTGTTCACTCTGGGGCTACATATTATAGTAATAAAGAACACATTTATTACCGTAAGTTAATTAAAGGCCATACAGGAGGCTCTTGCTACCCTATTGAAAAAAGTGAGGTAAATCAGCTCTACAAAGAGGCTGGTGCTAAATAGTTTTTAGGTGGTTTTTTTAAATACTTGTATTAATTTGAGAAAAACCCTTAATCACCGACTTTTGTCTTAAAGTTTACCAACAAAATGGTCGAAAAATCCTTAATCTTGGAGGATTTATGAAATTTTTTTCTTATACATTAGTTTTATTGTTACTACTAGGAAACTCTGCTTATGGTGAGGGTGGTAA
>VSKW01013674.1_pt1 | contig 10246 bp, 9 predicted proteins | sample 4798611 | NCBI WGS metagenome assembly VSKW01 (sample SAMN12179536, study PRJNA552185) | sponge metagenome | biome: deep-sea hydrothermal plumes; feature: spots directly above weak diffusing fluid; material: sea water; isolation source: sponge from the Crane site of a hydrothermal vent ...
ATCTGTTCCATCCATCCAAGCATATAAGCATTATTCGGCGTCATAAAAAAAACCACTCAGTCATTGGCAAGGCGGGCTTACTCCATCCGCGCCTACTAACATTTCCCCAGCTATCTAAACTACAGGGTTATGACCTATATGCCTGCACTCTTTGCCTAGACGATTTACCTGAGCGACCAATACCAGCATACAAACCCTTCTCTGATTTACCCACTGCTAATTTTGAGCTCTCCCTAATAGTCCCTGAGATACTTATCTATGCTGATTTAGAAAAAATAATTAACAAATCATTTACTCAAAAACCAGACAAAATAGAACTGCTTGATGTTTATCAATCAGATAAATTACCCGCTGGCTACAAGAGCATAGCATTACTTCTCAAGTGGCGACCAACCGATGCCACTCTCACTGATGAACAAGTCAATACTCTGGTGTTTGACATGATCAAGAAGTTAGAAGCCAATCACGACATAAAACTCCGCTCTTAAATACTATATCTGTTTAATCCTACATCTATTTAATCTCAGCACCTGTTTAATCTTAGATGATGCATATTGTCTGCTCCCGCCATCATACCCCCGCAGATTTAGGTTAAAATATATTCAGTCGGGGCGTAGCGCAGCCTGGTAGCGCACCACGCTGGGGGTGTGGTGGTCGTAGGTTCGAATCCTGCCGTCCCGATCCTTATTAACTAACCACGATACTCATTAAATCCATTTCCCCCCAAACCCACCTTCCCCAAAATCCTAAAATTTCAGTATAATATTAAAGGAGATGAACGAAAATATGACAATGGAGATTAAGATACCTAAAAGGATAAACCCTTGCCCCATAACTAGAGCTACTATTGAGCTTGTGTTTGATTCAGCTATTCCATTAAGCACAGTAATAGGTATTGTCTATAATGAATTTAAGCATGACTACCCGAATCTTAGAGAACTACCAACATCTCAAATGCCTGATTTTATCAGACGTAAGGAAGCTTCTTTACAGAATAGCCCATGTTATCTGTTATCAAAGGAAGAAGGCGATTACGCATTGTGGGTTGGAGAAAAAGTTTTATCCCTAACAAACCAAGGTTCTTATGTAGGATGGGAAGCCCTAAGGGCTAAGTTTGGAGAAATGCATGAAAGAATTAAAAAGATTTCTCTTATTAAAAAGCACGAGAGAATTAGTGTCCTATATAGCAATGAATTTACATTTAATATTATGGAACAAATAAATATAGCTATTTCCATGCAAGGTAAATATCTATCTGATGCTGGAACAGGAGTTCGCTTAAGTTTGAAAGATGACAAGTTCATAACCAACTTAAACATTGCTAATGATGTTCAAATGCAGGACAAAAAAGAGAGTGCTAAATCTTCTGTAATTGATATAGCCACTTGGACTGGGGATATAACTAATGATATTATGCAAGAACTTGAAGATTGTCACACTAAGGAAAAGAGAGCTTTTTTTGAATTACTTAATCAAGATTTTATTGAAAACAAATTAAACCCGGAGTATTAATTATTATGTTAGACATACCTTTGTTTGAATCACCAACTACCTCATCATTACCCAGCTATCATATAGAAAACACTCATAGTTTTTCATATAATCAGCAATCTAATCAAGCGTTAAGCATTTCTTCAAGTAATTCTGAATTATTTTATGTGCAGTTATTCCGTGAAATCTTTGCTACTTTATCAGTAGATCATAATAAATATCAAGTTGAAAAAGATGATGCCCAAATAGAAGAGGATATGGATGATATTGACTTTCCTCTTATTCCTCCAGTTAGGACTTATAAAGTTACTGGTAGAATAGGTAAAATTACAAGAGGTGAATTGGCTATATCCTTTGAAGAAGATATTGATGATACTGACTTTCCTCTTATTCCTCCAGTTAGGACTTATAAAGTTACTGGCAGAATAGGTAAAATTACAAGAGGCAAGTTAGCTATATCTTATGAAGAATAGCGGTTAAAGTGGATAACCCTAACGATTGTTGGTATGATAATGTTGCATCTGACATTTCACCTGATGAATTATTGCAGCAAGGCGACTTGGTTATGCAGTGCCCTATCGTTAATCTAGAAGAGGATCCAGTTGAAAATGAAGAATATGTATATGATATTAATGATTATGATATTATAGTTATGAGTCAATCCTGTGATTTGGTTTCTGGTAAAACAAACTTAGTATTGGTTTGTCCTTTTGCTAAGTTAGAGAGTTTGCCTGAGTATGACACAGATAATAAAAAAGAGAGCTTACGCAAAGGTAGAAATCTAGGCACTCACTTATTAAATAGATGTGATCTTGAAGGAGAGTCCGACTTCCTAGTTGTAGATTTTAGAAGTACTCATTCAGTCCCTCTGCATTTTATTCAAAAATTTGTTGCTAAACAAAAAAACCGTAAACGTCTATTAACACCATATAGGGAACATTTATCTCAAGCATTTGCAATGTACTTTATGAGAGTAGGGTTGCCTTCAGGTATTCCATCCTTTAAAGAAAAGGCGCCCCAAACTACTAATAGATAGTAGAGTATTTATAATAGTAATTATATCTCTACTGAAATAGTGGGATTTTTAAATAGTAGCTATACATAAACTGACTTTAAATAAAACTAACGTTACCTCTTACTCATATAGTTAATCACGGGAGATTAAATTAGAGGCTATAATAAGTCACTATATAAGAGTATAATAACATCAGCATAGATGCTTGCATGTATGATTTGCAAGTTGCTTGAATATTATGGATAAAATGGTTATTAGAGTTGGGCAGTTACGCACCTTATTAGGGCGGTTCTTAAAACTTGTATTAGTGTTCACACTACTTCCCATATTATTCCTATCCCTAACTCTGCCGAACTCAGCTGTTGCCTATCCAGGCGAGAGACACTACCAAGAGTTTATTAGCATATATGGCGAACTACTGGAAAAACACATCATTGTCAATGACAAGAAAGAAGGCATTTTCGTCACCAGTGTCAACTATGCAGGTTGGTCAAATGACTCGCTCCACCAGCAGGCAATGACTTACCTGAAACAAATCAAAGACCCCTTTGCCATTCCCCCAGTGGAGCAAATGGCATTTTGGATCAACGTATATAATTACTTAACCATAGATCTGATTTTGCAAGCAGAAGAAAAAGAAAGCATCCGTAACCTTGATGGAATGATTCGGAATATTTGGCGTATAAAAGAGTGGGATTTATTTGGCAGGGAATATACTCTACATGATATTGAGCATAAAATATTAAGACCTATGAACGAACCCCGCATCCACTATGCCATTAATTGTGCTTCACTCTCTTGCCCAGATCTGCGTGAGACACCTTATAGTGGCAGGGGCTTATTTACTCAATTAGAAGAACAGGAACTCAAGTTTGTATCTGATTCTACCAAAGGGATTTTTGTGGAGTTTGGTGCTGATGGCAAGGTTGTTGAGATCAGGGTCTCGCAACTATTCAAATGGTATAAGCATGACTTTACAGGTAAACATGATCTTCACTCATTGCTCCAGCGACATAAGAAAGTCAAGAGCAAACATGCAGTGAAGTTTATGAAATATAACTGGGGGCTTAACGGCGACTGGTAAGCTTAGATTGATAAGCATAAATTTGATAAAATAGAATTACAAAGCGGGGATTGAGAAGCGGGGATTAATAAAAATAACTTATAAATAATAATTAATAAAAAGGAGATTGAGAATGGAACCTATGACAACAAATGGCGTCAAGTCAATAAGAGAAGAGCTAGAACGACTTACAAGAAAAGAACGTCCGCACATTATTGAGGCAATCGCTTCCGCCAGAGCTCTTGGCGATCTAAAAGAGAACAGCGAGTATCATAGTGCCAAAGACCGCCAAGGTATGATAGAAGCACGCATACGTGATTTAGAAAATAAACTGCGCGATTCGCAGATCATTGATATAACCACTATACCCCCTAATGGCAGAGTTCTTTTTGGTTCCACTGTAACTTTAAAAAACCTTGACACCAAGAAGAATATTAAATACCAGATAGTTGGCGATGACGAAGCTGATGCCACTGCCAAGAGAATATCCTATGCTGCCCCAGTTGCCAAATCAATAATGGGCAAACCTCTCAAGGAAGAGGTAGAAGTAGCTCTGCCGGATGGCAACCTTAGATATAGGATAGAAAAGATTGAACATATCTAGGCATATATATCTATACCTATATAAGTGCAGCAATACCTAGACCTCTTAACTAAAGTCAGAAGAGAAGGAGAGTTACGTCCCAATCGCACAGGTGTATCCGCCTATAGTATATTCGGGCATCAGATGCAATTTGATTTGCAACAGGGCTTCCCTCTACTTACCACCAAGAAAGTTCACTTCCCATCCATCGTTCATGAATTGCTATGGTTCATCAGCGGATCCACCAACATCAAATATCTTAATGACAACAAGGTCCGCATCTGGGATGAATGGGCTGACGAGAATGGTGAGCTAGGACCTATATATGGCAGCCAGTGGCGTAGCTGGCGAACTGCGAGTGGCGAAAAAGTGGACCAGCTAAAACAGCTCATAGAATCACTAAGGCGAGATCCTTATAGTAGACGCCATATAATAAGTGCTTGGAATCTTGGCGACTTACCAGACATGGCATTGGCTCCTTGCCATGTGATGTTTCAGTTTAGTGTGTCTGGCGGAATAGGGGCGGGTGATAAAGACCCAGCCACAGACAAAGACCCAGCCACAGACAAAGACCCAGCCACAGACAAAGACCCAGACAAAGACCTAGCCACAGACAAAGACCTAGCCACAGACAAAGACACAAACATACAAATACCTCCTACTCTGTCATGCCATCTCTATCAACGCAGTGCAGATATTTTTCTCGGCGTCCCATTTAACATTGCATCCTATTCACTACTCACAATACTCATGGCTCGGACACTTGGAATGCGCCCAGGTAAGTTCGTCCATAGCTTCGGCGATGTGCATCTATATAAGAACCACATCACCCAAGCCGAAGAACAACTCTCCCGCACTCCACGCACTCTGCCCCATCTACAAATTAAGGAACGAATTAATGACGACTCCTCTGAGCCCCTAGATATTTTATCCATCACTGCCGACTCCGTCCAACTCATAGGTTACGACCCACTCCCTAGCATCAAAGCCCCGATAGCTGTCTAGGCAATCATTTAGTCAGCCATCCAGCCAGACATCTACCCGGGCATTTATACAATCATCTAGCCAAGCCCCTTAAGTCCTTGAGGCAGCAGCAATTAATATTCTGCCAGAACCCTATTGCCATCATATTACTATTATGCTCGCCATTATTATGCAGTGAAAACTCTCATACCACAAAAATAGCTAAAATCCTCAATTTCGGGTAAATTTCCCAAAATACAAAAAAAGGCAAAAAAAGGCAAAAAAAAGCTAAAAATCCCCATATCCTCTAAAATTATGTATAATAAAAGAGTTCAGCATGGCTTTGTTGCATTAGGCATGTTGCATAGGGATAGGACTAATTAGCTCTATCATTATGCAAGCCCATTGCTATTGAGACATGTGTACAACACGGCGACTTAGGTCTGCGGGTTTTTCCCAAAGTTATAAGTTGCAGTGTTTAAGATATGTAGTATGTGCGTATTTGTCTGACAGATGTGTATATGCGGTCAGTGATGATTCATATTGATTTATTGCTGGCATTAATTTGTTATAACAAAATAAGGAGTAATTCCCTATGAAATTTAAAAAAACTTTAATGTTACTCGCTGCTGGTATAACTGGTGCAGGGCTTCTAGCCACTGTTCCTGTTTCTGCAGCCGAGTATTCAACTTCTTTCAGCGGTAATGTCCGCGTGGAAGCTTTATCAACATCTGAGAAGAAAGGTGATGCTGATGCAGTCACTACACTATCTACTGGATTTGGTGGTGATGAAGAAGAATCATCAACTGGTGGTGATACCTACTTACAGTGGAACCATGCCGGTGAAAGTGATAATGGTGCTGCTAGTGGTTTTATCCGCTTTGCTAGTGATGGTGTCATACGTATAAATGTTGCGGGTTCTTCCGAACTCGGTGGCTACAAAGGCGAAATCAAAGCTGAGTGGGAAACCGCTGATGGCTTTGGCGGTGATGTAACTGAAAGAGATCAGTTCGCTAAACTTAGTCATACTGACATAGGCGTTTATTATAAGATCGGTCGTGAAGAATGGTTTGGTAATCAGAAAGGTTATGCTACTGACTTCTTATCTTATACTATTGACTATGCTGATGCTGGTACTTTAGGTAATCGCAGATCTGCTCATGCTCTTGGCTGGACAGGTTCTGGAGCTCATGTAGCTTTGTTCCTACAAAGAGATAATGGAGCATCTGCTGGTGAAGAAGGAAACCTTCCTGGTATTAGTTCTACTGGCGATAAGTCAGATGTTGTATCAAGCACTGGCCTCCTACTTGGTTATTCAGCTGGTCCAGTTGATATTGCTTTGAACCTTGGTTCTGGCTCTGTCTCTGCACAAACAAAAGGTAGAGATCTTGCAATTACTTCTTCTTTCACAGAATTGCAGTTGGCTTTCCCTTTAGGTAGTGTCACTCCTTTCTTAAACTTTGGCTCTCTTAGTAATACAGTTGATGATGTGGATGGAGTAGCTGTAAGAGATCAATCTAGAAGTGGTTCTAACCTTGGTGTTTCTATAGGCCTTGGTGCTTCTGACTTGGTTGTAGCTTTTGGTTCTTCTTCTGACGAAGATAAAGAAAAAGATGGAGCTTTTTTTGTAGCTGCAGTTGAGGCAGCTGATGAAGAAATAGACGATCTAGGCCATGTTACAGAAGAAGTTGTAGCAAAAGATGCGGTTACCCCGACAAGTAAATCAGTTCGTTCTGGTTTTGAAATTATCTGGGCAACTAACCAAGATCCTTTGAAAGTATCTTTGGCTTATGCTTCTGAATCAGGAACAGACACTGTTGTTATTGATGCTGCTGGTACTACCAGAGAAGATAAGATAGCTAATAGCAGATATGGCGTGCGTTTGGACTTTGGTTTCTAACACCCCCATATATTTGATAAGCTAAGTATTTATACCTAAGTTTATTCATAAAAGGGCTCGTCTGTGAAGACATACGAGCCCTTTTTTTATGCTCTTATATAAGCATTTAGCATAACTATGAAGTCGTCTCTCTATAATATATACTTAATAACCTTATGAGAATTTTGAAACCGCAAAAAATCGTCAAATGGCATCTATCATTACTAATGATCTGCTTATTAGTGATTAGCTTGCCTATACCGGCTCATGCTGGCAAGTTCAAAATTCTAATCACTCCAAATTTTTTACGTAGTACCAGCACTGCCACATTGGATGCTCGTGCTCCTGATTCAGTTGAGAGTTCAGCCAATCTTGCCATAGCTTTTGATTTTGGTAATGATCGCGATTCTTTTGCCCTAGATTACAAAGTGCAATTAATAAATATTAAATATTAAATATTGGCTAATTGCTGGGAATGTTGTATAATAATCCTATGCGTCGAATTAAAAAACAAAAAAATTCCAATATGTTATGGACCTATACATATCTATCTAGATCTTCCCATTTATGCTATAATAGATGTATGTTTACTAATCTATTATTGGGTAGTTCAATGTGGGTATGTTCTACTCATCTGTCTATAAATATGCACATATCTAGACACCTCCAAACCTTATTATTTTTAATTCTATTGTTATTTGCTAGTATGGAGTTGCAGGCTGCATCTTATACATGGAGTGATGGCAAACGCACTTACAAGCTAGAAGAATTGCCATCTATGCAAGCCGAGTTTACCAGTAGCGGCATAAAAATCCTAGATTATGCAGATAAAGCCGATTCTAATAATCCGCAGCAAGTCCCAGATGGGCAGAGATCACCGCCAATATTTCCTAATGATAGGGAATATGGAAGCCATGGGAGTTATAGAAGCGGTAGCAGTTATGATGCTGATACAAAGGTAACATCTAAGTTATCCAAGCCGAACTCTAATGAGTTCCAAGAAACACAAAGAGCACAAGAATCATCAGCTAGATCCAGCACTGCTAATTCATCACCAGTGTTTCGCGATAGTTCTGGCGGCCTGCGTGCCTTGCCTGGCGGCGTCCTCATTATCTTCCATAAACATATTAGCCAACAGGACCTACTCAGATTTTGGCAGGATAGAGGTATCAGCCAAAACCGCATATCCCGAGTTGAGGCGATTGATAACTTATACAAAGTCCAAACCTCAGCTGGGATGGAGTCCCTCCAACTCTCTAATTCACTTGCCCAATATCCTGAGGTGGAATATGTTTCGCCAAACTGGTGGCGAGAAGTTGTAACAAAGTAATGACTTCTATAGCCCTAACCAAACTCCCTCAGGTTGAGATGATGATTAAACTAACCCAAAGATTAAGTATCACATTATTAGTGACAGGTCTGATTGCCTGTGGCGGTGGGGGAGGTGGCTCTTCAGTGCAACGATTCTCCCCCACCCCACTTGCTATTGGTGAGGTTGCTCCTGGACATATTAGTAGTGCAAATGATATTGGTGTCTGGATTATCTCATTGAACCGGACAGGGGCATTACGTGTATATACAAGTAATGCTGATGATGGCAGTGAAATAGATACTATAGGTGCTATATTTAGACCAAGAGATAGATTCTCTTTTGCTTATAATAACAATGCTGGGCGGAGTTCTAAACATTTTCGTCTTTGCTTGGTATTAGAACCAAACGACTATCGTATCCAAGTGTATTCCGTTCAGGCGGGGGGTTATAACATACATGCTGAACTTGACGAAACCAAAACAAGTGGCTATTGTGGCATTGATACCTTCAATGAATGGACTATAGATGATTATGGCATACGCAATTTGCACAGAACAGGTGCCACAGGAGAAGGAGTAAACATAGCAGTTGTTGATGAGGGACTGGAGATAAGACATGAGGACTTAACAGAAAATGTTCTCTCAGGAAAGTCCCATAACTACTTATCGAGAGCACCATTTCGTGACGATCCCACTCCAGAATATGGAGAAAGCCATGGGACAGCCGTTGCTGGCATTATTGCAGCCCGTAGTAATAATGGTATTGGTGTAACTGGTGTGGCTGGGCGAGCGTCCATATATGGCTATAATTACTTAGTAAATAACTCAAATGTAAATGTGATAGATGCCATGACCCGCCATCACGAAGTTACTGACATATCTAGCAATAGCTGGGGACCTGCTAATAAAGCGAGATTCTCCTCCGCCCCGTTTTTGTGGGAAAGAGCCATAGAGACAGGTCTAAATAGTGGTTCTAATGGCAAAGGAATTTCATATATTTTTGCGGCAGGCAATGACAGGGAAATAGACAATAATGCTAATTATGGTGGATATGCTAGTTTTTATGGAGTAATGGCTGTTTGTGCGGTTGGGGAGGACCGAATAGTCACAGATTATAGCGATCTAGGGGCTAATCTTTGGCTATGTGCCCCGTCGGCTTCTCGTATTTCAGGAGTTACCACAACCGACTTAACTGGACCTAGTGGTTATAATAAAGGTTTTCATGATTTGAATTATTCTAATATTTCCTATACAAATAGTTTTGACGGAACTTCCGCCTCCGCACCATTTATATCAGGTGTTGTGGCTTTGATGCGTCAAGTAAATGCTAATCTAACTTGGCGTGATGTCAAACTCATTCTAGCTCAGACGTCAGATATGCCTGCCATAGATGGTATTATAACTGGGGCAAAAATCTATAACAATGCTGCTAATGTCGCTGATGCTACTAATACTACTAATGCTACTAATATTGCTGATGCTACTAACAATGCTAACGCAGGTGAAACAAACTACACATTTCATCATGACTATGGTTTTGGCATTGTCAACCCTACTCGTGCTGTTGAGGTGGCTAGGAGTTGGCAACCCATAGATTCACCTTTGTTGGAAACAAACTATTATTTGAATTTAGGGGAAGATATTTTTTATCCATTTATCCCAGATGCAGGAGGTGGATCTGTAACATCTACTATTAGTGTTAGTGGCAGTGATATTAACTTTATTGAGTATGTTGAGATAGGGGTGTCAATAGATCATACCTATACTGGTGACTTAGACATTTCTCTAAGATCTCCAAGCGGCAAGACAAGTGATTTGGCTCATAGCAGGATATGTCCATTTGGCTGTGGGGACTTGTTGAATAACTTCCGTTTTGGTTCCGCCATCCATCTGGGCGAGAGTGCTGACGGTGAGTGGTCTTTACAAGTCACGGACCAACTA
>VSKW01013780.1_pt1 | contig 10244 bp, 9 predicted proteins | sample 4798611 | NCBI WGS metagenome assembly VSKW01 (sample SAMN12179536, study PRJNA552185) | sponge metagenome | biome: deep-sea hydrothermal plumes; feature: spots directly above weak diffusing fluid; material: sea water; isolation source: sponge from the Crane site of a hydrothermal vent ...
AAAACACCTTGCGTACCATGGCGCGCCTCGTCAGGCAATAAAGACGGAATTGCCCAATCTACTTGCTCACCATTTTTAAACGGGATGCCGCGTAAATCACTCGGCTCCATTTGCGACAAACGAATGTCAATCATCGCCACATTATGCTTTTTAGCAATTTGATTGATGATTTGTGATTTGCCAATCCCGGGCGCACCCCATAGCATCACTGGCGTGTGATGACCACGGGTGACTGAATCAAATTCTTGATTGAGGATTTTGCTAACTTGCTCTGGGCGCATACTTATTAAATGGTTAAAATAGCGCTATTTTATAACAATAAAGCCCTTGGTTATGGACCTAACTTCTGAAGAAATATTTAATTTCCCCTGCGACTATCCTGTTAAAGTCTTTGGCAAGGATTGTGAAGCCTTTCGCCCTGCTGTTTGCGACATTATTGAACGCCATAGCGATAAATTACACGTCAATCAAATCACCGAAAAACGCAGTTCTAAAGGCAGTTATGTTTCGTTAACAGTACGCATTATTGCCAGTAGCAGAGCGCAATTAGACGCCATCAATCAAGAATTACAAGATTGCCCTTTGGTTGCTTATGTGTTATGAAAATTCTTAATCTGGGTCAGCAGAATTACCAAGACAGTTGGGATAAAATGCGCGCGTTTACCAGTGCGCGTGATGATAATACCGAGGATGAATTATGGATTGTTGAGCACCCCCCAGTGTTTACCGAGGGCATTTCCAGTAAGGCAAAACATTTATTGTTTGACAGTGATATTCCCAAGGTTAAAACCGACCGAGGCGGGCAAATTACTTATCACGCTCCGGGACAGCTGATTGTGTATTGTTTAATTGACTTAAAACGCCTTGGTATTGGGGTTAAAAAAATGGTGTCCATTATTGAGTCTAGCATCATTACACTATTACAAAATTACGGTATTGATGGGCATTTGAAGACAGGTGCACCGGGTGTGTATGTAGGTGACGCCAAAATTGCGGCATTGGGACTTAAGGTCAAAAACGGTAAAACTTACCACGGTTTAAGCCTGAATATTGATATGGACTTGTCGCCTTTTAAACAAATTAACCCTTGTGGTTATGCTGATTTAAAGGTAACACAATTGTCTGAGTTAACGGATAATACAGACTTTGAAAAAGCCGCTACCGACCTGTGCAATCTACTAAAAAATAATGCTACAAACCATTGAAATTAAAGCCTTAAAAGGCGAATCCAAAGTCTCACGCTTAAAAATCAAGCCTGACGCACAAAGAAAGCCGATTAAAAAACCCAGTTGGATTCGTATTAAATACGGTACTGGCGCCAAAGTTGCCAAATTAAAAGACACTCTCAGAGAGCAAAAACTCTTTACTGTGTGTGAAGAGGCGCAGTGCCCAAATCTAAGTGAATGTTTTAATCACGGCACGGCCACCTTTATGATTATGGGGCAAATTTGCACGCGTCGCTGCCCGTTTTGCGACGTGGCACATGGCAAGCCAAAGCCTCTAGACGTCAATGAACCAGAGCATTTGGCACAAACCATTGAAAAAATGGCACTTAAATATGTGGTGATTACCTCGGTTGACAGGGATGATTTACGCGACGGCGGTGCCCAGCATTTTAAAGACTGTATTGATGCCATTCGCTGCGCAACACCAAAGGTAAAAATTGAAATCCTCACGCCTGATTTTAGAGGCAGGGTTGAAAAGGCGCTTGAAGTGTTCAAGTCTTGCCCGCCTGACGTGTTTAATCACAATTTAGAAACTGTACCAAGTCTTTATCCTAAAGTGCGCCCAGGGGCGAGTTACGAGTATTCATTAAAATTATTACAATCTTTCAAACAACAACACCCAGAGGTAACTACCAAATCAGGCTTAATGCTCGGTGTTGGTGAAAACACGCAACAAGTGCTAGACGTGCTCTCAGACCTGCGAGCACATGGTGTGGATATGCTCACGCTAGGACAATACTTACAACCCAGCAAGCATCACTTGGCAGTTGAGAGCTACATCACGCCTGAGCAATTTGAGCAGTATAAAACCATTGCTGTGCAGATGGGATTTTCACAAGTGGCAAGCGGACCAATGGTGCGCTCATCCTATCATGCAGACCTGCAAGCTGCTGGTGAGTCTATCGGATAAACTCAAACAAGGTTTTTACAAAAAAAAAATACCGACATAGTAGTCGGTATTTTTTTTTGTAACGAGATAAATCAGTAATTACACATCATTCTTGTCTTCTTTCTTTAACAAGCCATTGGTGTCAATCTTACCATTGGCAACCTCTTGCTTAGACTCTTTAGACTCAGCATTCTTTTTATCAATCATGGACTGAATCCACTTTTTAGGGTCAACGTAAGTTTGAATGGTTTTGTTCTTTTTAGCTTTTGGCGCTTTTTCAACGTTGTATTTAGCGTCCGCATCGGCGTCACTTGGCAGTAAGCCCATATTAACAGCAATATCACGACAAGCCGCCTCACCTGCTGAGAGCATGCCGAGCGGAATCACAATCAGTGTAAGCACTGTAGATACCAACACACCAAACAACAACGAAATTGCCATGCCTTGGAAAATAGGGTCAGACAAAATAACACTAGAGCCGCCAACCAGAGCGAATGCAGTAATTAAAATAGGACGTGTTCTGGCACTACAAGAATTCACCACGGCGTCAAAAAACTTAATCCCTTTGGCGTATTCCTGTACGGTGAAATCCACCAGCAAAATCGAGTTTCGTACGATAATACCCGCCAAGGCAATCCAGCCAATCATTGATGTTGCGGTAAATTCCGCACCGAGTAACCAATGTCCAGGCACAATACCTAATAACGTCAGCGGAATTGGCGCCATAATCACTGCTGGGACAATAAAGTTACCAAATTGCCAAACCACCAGCATGTAAATCACCACCAGTGCTACTGCAAAGGCAGTACCCATGTCACGGAAAGTCTCATAAGTCACCGTCCATTCGCCGCCCCATTCAAAGCCAGGCACGTTTTGATTTTCTGGTGGACCTAAATACTCACCTTGTAATTGCTCGCCGTCAATAGTTTGGTACTTCAGCAACAAGTCATCCACCCCAAACATGGCGTAAATTGGGGCACTTAGACGACCAATCGGCTCACCTAAAACGTATTCAACGTCACTCAAGTCTTTGTGAAAAATCAAAGGGTCTTGTTTTTTGTAAACAAAAGAACCCAACTCAGAGATTGGAATCATGCCCCCATGTTGCGAAGGCACAGGCAATTGCGTTAAATAAGACAGCTGCGAACGTTTAGACAGCGGTACTTTTAAGCAAACACGTGAGGGTTCCAGTGCGTTTTTAAGACGAATAGTGGTGACGTTAAAACTGCTCATTGACATTGCCAAAGTTTCTTTAATGACTTGCGTACTAACACCAAAACGTGAGGCTTTGATGGTATCCACTTCAAAATTAATCACCGGGTATTCATCCCGCATTAAATTGTCAACATCTGTCATTGTGCCTGACTCTTTAAACAAGTCGGTCAAATCGTTGGCTAACTTGCGCCTGGTTTTGTCATCAGGCCCGTAAACCTCTGCCACCACAGGGCGCAATACTGGCGGTCCTGGCGGCATCTCAACCACGGCGTAATTAGCACCGACGCCAGCGGCAATTTGCTTGACTAATTCCCTTGCTTCTAATGCGATTTCATGACTAGAGCGTGACCTGTCAGCTTTTTCAGCCAGTTGAATTTGCAATTCCCCTTCTGAGGATTTTTGTCTTAGATAATAATGCCTGACCAAGCCGTTAAAATCAAAAGGCTTAGCAGTGCCTGCGTAGGATTGAACGGCAATGACCTCTGGAATAGTTTTTAATACTTCTGCCATTTTATGCAATGTTGATGCGGTGTTGCTCAGCGCTGTGCCATCAGGCATATCAAGTACCACACCAAATTCTGATTTATTATCCAATGGCAGCATCTTAACGGGCACCGCTGTGGTGTAGAACATTGACATTGACATGAAAAACGTAATAAACAAACCAATCAAAAAGCCCCAGCCAAATATTTTCTTATTCACCAATTTAAGAATGGTGGAGTGGAAAAACTTGTGCATTATTTTGGCTTCTTTGTGCTCTTTTTCGTGCATTTTATGTAGCACATCAAGTGGCGGTACAAACTTCATAATAAAGTAAGGGGTAAACACAAAAGCAGCAAATAGTGAAAACATCATTGCCACTGAACCCAGCACTGGAATAGGCGCCATATAAGGTCCCATCATTCCGCTTACAGCTGCCATTGGTACCAACGCTGCCACCACAGTAAAAGTTGCTAAAATAGTTGGATTACCTACCTCGCGCACCGCATCAATAGCCGTGCCAATGGTAATTTTATTGTCAATTAGCCAACGCCGGTAAATGTTTTCGGTCACTACAATGGCGTCATCCACCAAAATACCAATGGAAAAAATAAGCGCAAATAAGCTTACTCTGTCAATAGTCATGCCCAAAATCCAAGCAGAGAATATGGTCATCAGTAATACCACTGGAATCACCAATGTGACCACAATGGCTGGACGCACGCCGAGCGCAAACCACACCAACAATGTAACCGCGCCCGTGGCAATAAAGAGCTTGGTAATCAGAGCATTGACTTTGTTTTTAGCAGATTTTCCGTAGTTTCTAGTGACACTAATTTCGACATTATCAGGAATTAAACGCCCTTTTAATTCTTCAACTTTGGCTAGGATGCTTTCAGCCACTTCCACACCATTAGAGCCGAATTTTTTAGCAATGGCAATGGTAACGGCTTGTTCGCCTGTGGCTTTTTTGTCACTTTTATTAGCACTACCGGTGTAATAACTAACGATGTGCTCAGCCTCTTCTGGTGCATAATACACATCAGCCACGTCACGTACATAAATGGCATTACCTTCATTGATATTAAGTACTAAATTCTCGATATCTTCCACTTTTTGAAAGAAATCACCAGAATACACTTCCATATTAAAGCCGTTGAGTTCAATGTTACCCGTACGGTCACTGACGTTTGAGGCGCTAATGGTCTTGGCAATTTGCTGTACGGAAATACCGTAACCCGCTAAGCGTCCAGGATAGATATCAATATGGAAAATTTGCTTACGACCACCCACCACAAAGCCGTTGTTGGTGTCTTTTACCTTGGCCAATTGTTGCAATAACTCCAAGCTAAGTGCCCGCAGTTGTCCATCATCGAGTGATTTTGACCATAAGGTTAAATTAATAATAGGCACATCATCAATTTCTTTAGGCTTAATCAGTGGCTGCCTAGCGCCTGGCGGCATAAAATCAAGATTCGCCAGCATTTTATCGCGCACTTTGATGATTGACGCGTTCATATCCTGACCCACATCAAATTCAACGGTAATGATTCCTTGACCCTTGTCACTGACTGAATAAACGTGCTTTACCCCTAAAATACTCGACATTAGTCGCTCTAAAGGCTTGACAATGATATTGGCAACCTCCTCACTTGAGGCGCCCGGATACTCAACAAATAAGTCAATTAATGGGACTGAAATTTGTGGGTCTTCTTGTCTAGGCGTAGAAATAAGCCCAATAATGCCCGCGCCGAGCATGGCGAAGAACAAAATAATGGATAATGGAGAGGTGATAAAGGCTTTGGTTAGCTTGCCTGCTATGCCTAAATCTGCATCATTCATTTGATTGTTGTCTGACATGCGTTAGATACTCATGCCTGAAGTCATTAAAATATTTGGGTTAGCGACAATTTCTTCATCAATTTTTAAGCCGGATAAAACACTGCGTTTGTCGCCCCCCACTTGCTCGCCTAGGCGTATAAACCTGAGTTCTGTTTGCTTGGTTTGTGGATTAATGACAAAAATACTGGGCAATGACGAGCGCCATATAATTGCCATTTCAGGCACCACAGGTGTTAAAACGCCAGAATCGGTTTCAAAAATTTCAACCTCTGCATAAGCACCCGCCAACACAGGCACGTTTTCTGGTAAGTCAAACTTTACTTTAACGCTGTGCTTGTTGTTATCAGCGATTGGGTAAATTTGTGACAGTGTTGCATTCACTACGATGTTGGCAATGTCTAATTTTACACGGTAAGTTTTGTCTAATTTTAGGCTGCTAACCAGGCGAGAAGGTACATTGACCTCTACTTGTAAGTCTCTAATATTGGCAAATCCAATCAACACTTGCCCAACTTGCACCACATCGCCTTTGTTGATATTCTTCACCACAATCACCCCGTCAAAAGGTGCTTTAATGTTAGCGTCTTTAAGGCGTTCTTCAACTTGTTTAAAGTTAGACTGAGCCTGCTTTAACTTGCTTTTTGCTTGCTGCACTGCTGCGTATGACGAAGCCCTGCTGGCATATTTATTAAAACTTGGATCCCCCCTGCCGGTAAAATTATTCATCGGTTCGGTAAAGAATGAAAAAGCACCGCCAAACATTTCATTTGCATAAGGCGATACAATTGATTTTTGGTGTTGTATTTGCGCATTTCTAAGTGATTCTTTGGCTGAGGCGACACCAGTATCTGCTGCGTCTTTTTGTGCTTTGATGGATGTTTGCTCAAGCATGACCAATATTTCGCCCTGCTTAAATACGTCCCCCTCTTTACCGTGAACGCTTAATACATCACCCGGCACTTGGGTTGATAAACTCACCTGCACAGAAGAAACTACGGCACCGCCCAATAGCGCTCGTTTATCAAGTGATACCCCAGAGACGGTGTGAACCTGATAATCATTTGCAAAATTTTGAGTATTTTGCTCAAGTGCCTGTACTTGAAACGTGCAGGCAAATGCTAAAAAAGCAGATGTGGTCAATGTAGTTGTTAATGCGTTCATAATTGGGTTTTCCAAGAGCAATGACATAATTAAAATAAGTTTTAATATGGATTAAATCACATTAAAATACACTCAGCTTGTCGTTTGTTTTGTTAAGCGAAAAATTTGCCAATATTATAACATGCACCCCTTGCCTGAAATAAAAATGATTCAACAAAAAATAATTCTTTGCCTAACATGACTATTGCTATTACACCCGGTGAACCTGCTGGTATTGGTCCTGATTTGTTGATTATTCACGCTCAAAAAAACACCGCTAGTAATATTTTGGCGTTCACTGACCCGGATTTATTATTGCAACGTGCAAAGCAATTAAACCTACCCATCCGCATTAAAGAAAATGAGCCTGCCTTAGTCCCGGGTGAGGTTTGTGTTTTCCCAATTAAAACCAATGCTAAAGTTGAGTCAGGCGTACTGAATCCTGATAATGCTGAGTTTATATTAAATACACTTGATATTGCCACGCAATATTGCTTGGATAAAAGGTGTGACGCCTTGCTCACAGGACCGGTGCACAAGGGCATCATCAATCAAGCGGGGATTGATTTTACCGGGCATACAGAATATTTAGCCGACATTACTAACACTGATAAAACCGTGATGATGCTGGCGACCGAGGGTTTGCGCGTCGCACTAGCAACCACGCACCTGCCACTGACTCAGGTTGCTGAAAATATTACACCAGACTCACTGGAAAAAACCATTCGTATTATTCACAATTCACTCAAATCAATAGGCATTAAGCAGCCTAATATTGTTGTGTGTGGGCTAAATCCACACGCAGGGGAAGACGGGTATCTTGGGCGTGAAGAAATTGATATCATCAATCCGCTGATTAATAAACTCAATAATAAGGGGTATCAATTGCGCGGCGCTGTGCCGGCAGATACTGCTTTTACGCCTGATGCCTTGCTTGGTGTGGACGCAGTGCTCGCCATGTATCACGACCAAGGCTTGCCAGTGCTTAAAACTTTAGGATTTAAAAAATCAGTTAACATCACGCTTGGTTTGCCTTTTATTCGCACCTCGGTAGATCACGGCACGGCGCTGGATTTAGCAGGCACGGGCAATATCAGTTTGGGTAGTTTACATACAGCGTTAACGTACACCAATCAACTTATTAATCACACCAAATCGTTATGACTAAACATGTTGCCCACTATGCATAAAACTAAACATATTGCACGAAAACGTTTTGGGCAAAATTTTTTGGTAGATACCAAAGTCGTTGAGCGAATTATTGCCACCATCGCACCTAAAAAAAACGACAACTTGCTAGAAATTGGACCAGGTCAAGGGGCAATGACATTGCCTTTGTTGGAATCACTTGAGTGCTTACATGTGATTGAAATTGACCGTGATTTGATTGCCTTATTGGAGTCGTTCAATCAGCCAAACCTAATCATCCACGAAGGTGATGCACTCAAATTTGACCTCGCTACATTGCCCACGCCAATTCGAATTGTGGGTAATTTGCCTTACAATATCTCTTCCCCTATTTTGTTTCATTTGCTTGCTCATCGAGACAAAATAATAGACATGACGTTTATGTTGCAAAAAGAAGTGGTTGAGCGCATTACTGCCAAACATGGTAATAAAATTTATGGACGCCTTAGTGTGGTGTTGCAAGCTTTTTTTGAAGTAGAATTGGTTTTTATTGTGCCGCCAGAGTCTTTTGACCCCGCACCCAAAATAGATTCTGCCATTGTTTATTTAAAGCCGCTAAAGACACCTTTAACGGATAATAGAATTATGCTAGAAAAAATCGTCAAAGCAGCTTTTTCTCAACGCCGCAAAACGCTCAGAAATTGTTTAAAATCACTCCTTACTCAAGCACAAACCACAATCGACCTCACGCAAAGAGCGGAAATGCTCAGTGTGGTTGATTTCGTTAAACTAACAAAAGATTACGCACGCAGTCTATGAAAAACGATATTAAAATTGATGTCCAAGTTACCTACTTAGAAAACCAATCCAGCGTCCAACACCAGCAATATGCTTATGCTTACACCATCACGATTACCAACAAAGGCGATATTGGCGCGCAGTTGCGCTCGCGTCGTTGGCTTATTACGGATGAAAAAGCCCATGTTGAGGAGGTAATTGGCGACGGCGTGGTTGGGCATCAGCCACACTTGTTACCTGGTCAGAGCTTCCAATACTCTTCAGGCTCATTAATTACCACCCCGACTGGCTCTATGAAAGGCACTTACACAATGATTAACGATGAGGGTGAGAGCTTTGAGGCAGCCATACCCGAATTTATACTCAGCAAGCCCTACACCTTGCATTAAAAATGGCTGACTACCTCATTGGTGACGTGCAAGGATGCTTTGATCAATTGCAAGCTTTGCTGAAAAAACTCAAATTTTCAACAGACAAAGACCAGTTATTTTTCTTAGGTGATGTGGTTAATCGCGGACATCAATCACTACAAACATTGCGCTTTGTTAAAGATTTACAAGATAATGCACAAATGGTTTTGGGTAATCATGATTTTCATCTGCTTAATTGCGCTCTGTCAGGTAGAAAACCCAGCAATAAAGACACCCTCTGTGACATATTGGGTGCCAAAGATAAAACTCAATTAATTGATTTTTTACTGCAACAGCCTTTGGTGATTGAGCACAAAAACGCTATTTTAGTACACGCTGGCATCCCGCCTAATTGGGATAAAAATACCGCACTACAACAATCTTCATTAGTACAAAGGCATTTGCAAGGCGACAATGTTGGTGCGTTTATTAGTGATATGTACAATGACAATCCACGCACTTGGTCTGAACAATTAAGCCAGGCAGACAGCTGTCGTTACAGTATTAACGCCTGCATGAGAATGCGTTTTTGTGACTCACACGGCACTTTAGAATTTAAGCATAAAATGAATATTGACCAAGCGCCCAAAGGCTATAAAGCGTGGTTTATGCATGAGGGTCGAGCGCTAAAAAACACGGACATATTTTTTGGACACTGGTCAACACTGAGTAATATCAATAAAGTGCATATTTACCCTATGGATCACGGCTGTGCTTGGGGCGGGCGACTCAGTGCGATTCGCCTTAAAGACAAACAGGTTTTTTCAGTGAATTGCTAAATCTCAACCACACCTTCAAATACAAATTCTGCAGCACCTGATAAAAATACTGAGCCATCTTTTTCATACTCAATCACGGCGTCACCGCCACTTAAATGCGCAACCACTTTAGCATCAAGCAGACCTATGCTCACGCCATGCGCCACTGCCGCACAAGCGCCAGAACCGCAAGCAAGCGTCTCACCAGCACCACGTTCATACACCCTAAGATTAATTTCTTGAGGATTGATGATTTGCATAAAGCCAATATTAGCACTGTTTTTAAGTTTTTCTGAGTGTTGTAAGGCAGTTGCTATCGGCGCGATATCAAACTCCAAATTATCGACAATGGTTATCA
>VSKW01027682.1_pt1 | contig 10183 bp, 7 predicted proteins | sample 4798611 | NCBI WGS metagenome assembly VSKW01 (sample SAMN12179536, study PRJNA552185) | sponge metagenome | biome: deep-sea hydrothermal plumes; feature: spots directly above weak diffusing fluid; material: sea water; isolation source: sponge from the Crane site of a hydrothermal vent ...
ATACTTATATCCATATGATATTAGAACTTTTCCTATCCCGCTTTTACCACAACCCCAGCAGCGACAAATTCAGCAAAAAGTGCAAGAGTCTTTTGCCTTACGCAAACAATCTAAGCATTTATTAGAATGTGCCAAGCGGGCGGTAGAAATCGCCATTGAACAAAACGAGACAAAGGCGATGGCTTGGCTAAAAAAACATTCTGATCACCCGCAATCATCATGATTGAGCCAAATTTTAATGAAATCAGTTCATTTTATCGCATAGTGTTATATTATAATGCGATAAACAACAGGATAGAATTTAGTTTAAGATCACGATTAAACGATAATCGTTAGATTGTTATTAAAATACATTAGAGGTTAGGAGATACATGTCACAAACCAAAGAGCAATTATTAGAAAAACTTGAAATGCGGATTCCCATTAATGAATTGCAACAAAATTTGCAAATTCAGTTGCTTGAGCGATCAGCAGTGTTGGAATTTAAAAAAGGCACGTTTATTTTTAAGCAAGGCGACAAAGATAATTATGCGTATTACTTGCTTGATGGCGAGCTTGAATTATATTCAAACGAGCAATTACAAAATGCGATAAAGAGCGATAGCGACCGTGCCAAATATGCTTTAGCACAATTACAACCAAGGCAACTGTCCGCCAAAACCAAGACATCCTCAATAGTCTTGCAAGTAGACAGGGGCGTATTAGATCAACTTTTGTTATTAGCCCAAGAGGCAACGATTAGCCCGATTGCATCAAAAGGTGTCTCAAAGATGCAGGTTGAAGAAGTGGATGACGACAGCGACAGCGGCGATTGGATGACGCAAATGTTGCAATCAGAATTATTTTCTCGGATTCCGATGGCAAATATGCACCAATTATTTACGTTGCTAGAATCTATTGATACAACCGCAGGCGAGGTGGTGATCAAACAAGGCGAGCCTGGCGAACATTATTATATTATTGCAGAAGGACGTTGTATCGTATCCAGAAAACCATCCCCTAGTAGCGATGATATTAAATTGGCAACGCTTGTCTGTGGCGATGGTTTTGGCGAGGAAGCATTGATTTCAGACTCAACGCGTAATTCAACAGTCACGATGATCAATGATGGAATGTTAATGCGTTTGGCAAAAGAACAATTTGTTGAACTGATTAAAAACCCAACACTCAGTACATTAAAATTTGCCGCCGCCAAAGAGCTAGTTGATAAAGAAGAAGCACAGTGGCTGGATGTTCGGTTTCCAAATGAATATAAAGAATCATCCATTGAAGGCAGTATCAATATCCCATTGAGCGCAATACGATTGCAAGTTGATAAACTAGATAAAGATAAGCAATATATTATTTATTGTGAAACGGGTGCGCGTAGTTCAACAGCGACATTTTTATTAATAGATCATGGATTTAATGTGACGTATCTTGAAGGCGGGCTAGTCAATAATCCTGATGCATTAAATACGCAACAAGCACCTGCTGAACCAGCACCAACACCAGAGGCAAAGCCAGAATCTGCCCCAGAACCAACACTAACGCCAACACCAGAGGCAAAGCCAGAACCTGTCGCAGAACCAACACCAACACCAGAGGCAAAGTCCGCCCCAGAGCCAGAACCGCAACCCAAGACGACATCTAAAACTAAAAAACGAGTTGCTCAAGCACCAGAGCCAAGACCAGAATCGCTCGGTGAGGTTGATGCAGAAGTGCGCTTTGAAATGATCAATGCCGAGATAGAAACAACCTTGATTACGATGGAGGTCACTGAAAAAGAAAGCCAAGATGATACAGATGTTGAAAAAAAGCAAGAACTTGAAGAGATTATGCAGCAGTTAGCAGATGAAAAAGCAAGGCTAGAACAAGAAAAAACAAAAGTCCAAGCAGAAGTTCAAAAAAGAACAGAAGAACAAGAGTTCAAGTTAAATAAAATTCAGAAAGAGGCAGAAGCAAAAATACAGCAAGAGAAAACACAACTAGAAGGTATCTATAATAAACATGCCAAAGAGATGGAAAAACTGCAACAAGAAAAGAAACAAGCTGCAGAAACACTTAATCAGGAACGCAAAAAATTAGAACAACAAGAACAAATTGCCAAACAAAAAGCAGCAGAAGCCGAGCGTCTTAAAAAAGAAGTTGAAACGGCAAAGAATATGCTTGATATGCAGTCTAAAAAGAAACATCAAGAAGAACAAACCTCTGCGAAAGATATTCAAGCGACGATCAAAGCTGAAGTAGAAAAAAAGCGTAAAGAACTTGCTTTGCAATACGAACAAAGTAATCAAGAGCTTGAATCACTAAAAAAAGAAAAAATGAAGATTGAAGCAGCACGCAAAGCAGCGAAAGATGAAGCTCAAAATATTATTCGTGAGTATAAAAAACAGCAGGATGAGGCATACGCGATCAGAGAAGCAAAGATCAATGCCGATTCTCGTAAATTAGAAGAAAAAGAGCAAGCGATGCAGGAAACAATGGAAGAAATTCAACAGACTAATCAAACAAAGAAAGCAAGATTTGCCGAGGATGATGATCCGTCAACAAGAACTCAAATTCAAATGCCTATGGAACACATCAATCGGATCACACAAAAAGCAAAAGCGGCAAAAACAAAAGTAGCGACTGACAGCGGGGCGGATGGCGGATTGCTTAGTGGATTGAGCAAACGATTAACTGGTAAAAAGTAAAACGATTAAATATTGTATGGTGCCCCCGACACGATTCGAACGTGTGACCTCGCCCTTAGGAGGGGCGCGCTCTATCCAGCTGAGCTACGAAGGCAATCGTTTATAAAAAGGTCGCGCTAACCTGAAATAAGTTTTCAACTTGCGGCACGCATTTCTTATCAGCGACAACTAATATAATGTGATCGCTTGCTTGGATCACGGTATTTTTATCAATATTGAGAACTTGCTCGCCCCGAACAATCGCTGCAATCGTTGTTTTTTTAGGTAAATTAATATCGTTGATTGTCCTGCCCACAACTTTTGATGAAGAGCTGTCGCCATGAGCGATTGCCTCTATTGCTTCAGCTGCGCCACGGCGCAAGGCATGTACGACGACCACATCGCCTTTACGAACATGCGCAAGCAAGCTCCCGATAGTCGTTTGTTGTGGTGATATCGCAATATCAATAATATCGCTTTGCACCAGATCAACGTAAGCTGCCCGATTGATCAACGCCATGACTTTTCTTGCCCCTAATCTTTTTGAGAGCATTGATGAGATAATATTGGCTTCATCGGCATTCGTCAGAGCGCAATAAACATCGGTTTTATCAATGCTCTCTTCAATCAATAAATCTTCATTAGCGGCATCACCATTTAATACAATCGTATTTTTTAATACACTAGAGGCAAAGATTGCCTTGTTTTTGTTGAACTCAATTAGTTTGACTTTGTAGTGCTCTTCTAAAGATTTTGCCAAGCGTATGCCAATATTGCCGCCCCCTGCAATCATAATGCTTTTAGACGGTTTCTGTTTGACTTGAATGATCTGCAATAGCTTTTTGATTGCTTTTTGTGAGCCAATGAAAAAAACCTCGTCATCTAACTCAATGATCGTATTGTGATCTGGAATCACAGACTGATTCTTTTTAAAAATAATCGCAATGTGATAATCAATATCTTTTAATTGTTGTTTTAGATCAGCAACCAAACACCCCGTCATAATATTATTGTGTTGTGCTTTTAAGGCAACCATTTGCGCTTTGCCATTGGCAAAATCAAGCACTTGTAGCGTGCCAGGGTTTGCAATCAGACGTTCAATATAATCCGTTATGATTTGTTCAGGGCTAATTAAAACATCTACAGGCAAAGCCTCTTGCGCAAACAATGCAGGATTTTGCAAATATTCAGCCTCGCGGATCCGTGCTATTTTTGTTGGCGTATGAAATAGCGTATAGGCAACTTGACAGGCTAACATATTGATCTCATCGCTCGCTGTAACAGCCAAAATCATATCCGCATCTCTTGCCCCAGCCTTTGCCAAAACAGAAGGATGAGAGGCGGTGCCCGTGATCGTTCTTAGATCATAACGCTCGCTAATCAGTTGCAATGCAGCAGGGTTATTATCAATGACAGTAATATCATTATCTTCATTCACTAAATTGGCAGCAACCGATATGCCAACCCGCCCTGCACCAAGGATGATAATTTTCATTTTAGATCAATTCCGAGTGTTTTTAATTTTCTATAAAGATGTGTTCGTTCAATGCCAACCCGATTGGCGACTTTGCTAACGCTACCATCTACTTTTTTTAACTGATATTCAAAATAGGCTTTTTCAAAATGTTCTCTTGCATCTCTTAATGGTAAATCAAAGTTAAACTGATTCGTACTAGATAGATTTTTTTTATCGTTGTTACAAAGAATGGCTTCAATCTCGTCAACATCAATCACTTCTTTTGTACCAAGGATCAATAAGCGTTGGATGAGATTTTTTAATTCGCGGATATTGCCAGGCCAAGCATAACCGCGTAAATGATTTTGAGCCGCGATACTGAAATGACGGTAAGGCAAGCCTTCTGTTTCTATAAAATAATTGACATAGTATTCTAACAAAGACGGAATATCTTCATAATGTTCACGCAGTGCTGGAATTGCAATCGGGATAACATTTAATTGGTAAAATAAATCACTTCTAAACCGTTCTTGTGCAACAAAAGCTTCAATATTAAAACGTGTCGCTGCAATGATCCGCATATTCAATGCCAGCGGATTGGCGGCATCAAGCGGTTTGTATTGCCCCGCCTCTAACGCATCATGTAAAGCAGATTGATGTTGTGGGTCTAATTCAGCAATATCTTTAATAAACAAAGTGCCATGAGCCGCCTGGGCAAAATAATCTAATAACGATGATTGCTTAGAATCATTGTTCAATGATGTTATCTGTGCTTGCTCTGCATTGATGGTTGCAACATTGATCGTGATGAAAGCGCCGTCTTTATTAGAACTCAATGAATGCAAATAACGCGCATAAAGCTCTTTTTCTGTGCCGGATTCGCCATACATTAATATCGGAGTCGCATGGTTTGCGATTTTTAATAGTTGTTCGCGTAGTTTTGAGACTTGTATGCTTTTGCCAATAGGCTCTAATTTTGCCAAGTCAATCGCGTTTAATTGTCGTTTTTCTTGTTGTAGTGATACAGATTCTAATGCGTGTTTTACAGTCAATAAAAGTTTGGCAATGGATAAGGGTTTTTCAAGAAAATCATAAGCCCCATGACGAGTTGCTTCAACGGCTGTTTCAACATTGCCATGACCTGACATCATCACAATCGGAGCAAGCAGATGATGATGTTCTTTCCATTTTTTTAATAGCGTGATGCCATCTACATTCGGCATCCAAATATCCAACAAAACCAAATCTGGTTTAAAGGTTTCTAATAATTGTTGGGCAGTGTCCGCATCTGCTGCTGCTGCCACATTAAAACCTTCATCCGCCAATATTTCCTGCACCAAACTCCGAATATCAGGCTCATCATCTACCACCAGAATATGACTTTGGTTCATCATAAACAGTCTATTTTCAGAACGAATGATTGCGCTTCAATGCAATGCAACATTGATCCATCCCGTTGTAATAGATTGCCTTTTGCGGCTGTTTCAGTCCCGTTTTTTTAAGCAAAGTTCTATCGTTTAATCTCATTATGCCTCATTCTCTCTTTAAAATAATTTGAGTCCATCAACGCCATATCGGTAATCTTATCACAGCACAAGCCCCTTTTTGGTCACTGTTATTTTCTAACCAAACCTGCCCATTGTGCTCATCAATAATCCTTTTGACGATAGCAAGCCCAAGCCCTGTGCCTTTTTGTTTAGTCGTTATATATGGCTCAAATAATTGATTAGCATTTTCATCACGAAATCCTGCCCCTTGATCCATGATCCTAATCTCAATCCATTCATCATCAATCTTATTGGCATTGATGGTCAACTGATCATGATGATTCATTGCATTGGCATCCACTGCATTTGTCAAAAGATTATTAAATACTTGGCGCAATTTTTTTTCATCGCCAATCACAAGCGGTAATTGTGGCGCAATGTTGACAACAATATTTTTGCTGTGCGTAATGTTACTAAACAAATCCAAAACTGCCTGCAAAAGGGTGTCTATTCTAATTTGTCTCGGCTCAAATTCAGGTGAGCTCGCATAATCAGAAAAACGATTGACCATCTCTTTCATGGTGTCAACTTGTTGTATGATCGTATCGGTCATACGATTTAAGGTATCTGCTTCAGCCTCTGCCATCGTTGTCAGATATTTATGCCGAAGCCGTTCCGCGGCAAGTTGTATAGGGGTCAGTGGATTTTTGATTTCATGGGCAAGATGTCTTGCCATTTCACTCCAAGCAGCATCACGTTGTCCTTTGACCAATGCCGTGATCTCATCAAAAACGATGACATTGCCAATGATGATACCATTGCTATCTTTGAGTGTTGTGCCACTGAGCATCAATATCTGATTGCCCGTTTTGTCCGGGATGACAATTTGTTCGCGCCAGTCTTCATATTGCTCTTCAATCCCTGTGGTAATACAGTCTAAAAAAGGTGCGAGCCTTGGATATTTTTTAAGTAATGATTGAATTGTTTCAGTTTCATGTTCGTTGCTTTGCATCGCTAATATTTGTGCGGCACTGATATTGGTTTGCGCTAGACGACCATCTGCATTGATGACCATCACACCGGATGACAGTCTTAATAAGATTGTTTCAAGATAAGTACGTTGTGACTCGGCTTCATGTTGGCTATGTTTTGCGGTATCTCGTGCTTGTGCGATTTTATTCGTCATGTCATTGAAAGATGAGACCAAAAAACCAAGCTCATCATTACTTGGCACGGGTAATCTCGTATTGTAATTTCCTGTTGCAATCGCACGAGTACCTTCGGCTAAATTTTTAATCGGAGCTGCCAGAGTGTTGGCTGAATAAAATGCTGCCCAAACAGCACTGAACATACTAAATAACAGGACAAATGTTAGAATGATGATGAAACTGATTTTTAATTGTTCGCGTAAATAAGACAATTCTTTATATTCAATATAAGCCGATTGAACATTATGAGTCAGTTGATTCATTCTTTCTGAGATAGAAAATAATGCTTGAATAATCAGTGGCTCTTTACCAATAACGACAGGCATATTGACGACTGTTCTGATCAAAAGCCCCGCATCTTTTATAATGTCTAAGTTGATATAATTATTACCTTGTAATAATTGCAATAATATTATTTCATCAGGGATGTTTGGAACTAGTGTCGTGGTATCACTGGAACTTGAAATCACGATGGCACCTTGTCTGGTAAATAAACTAAGTTCTCTGGCATTGATACGGTTTCTGATTTGATCAATATCAGAAGCGATAATCACGCCTTGCAGATCACTCAATTCAGTCGCAATTTGCTCGGTTGTATTGAGTAACTCGCGCATTCGTACATCTAATGCCAGACGACTTAATTCAAGTGAGTCTTCCAATGCTTGTTCAACGGGTAAGTCAAACCAACTGTCAATACCACGATGTAAAAAATCTAATGAAAAGTAATAAACAATCAAAACAGGTGTTACAGATAAAAATGAGAAAATAATCACCATCCGAATAGTCATTTTTGATCCGATAATGCGGTTTTTAAGTTGGCGGATCAGACGTTTGATATTGAGTAATATTAAGATCACAAGCACTAATAGCCCTAGCGCGTTGAAGACTAATAAAAAAGAATAATATTGACCAAATAAGTCCGAGTTTTGTAATGACTGGCTCATCAAGAATAACGAGACAAGCATGAAAAGAAGTAAACAAATCCCAATAAGCCCTATTATTTTGCGACCTGTTTTCATGGCATGATCCGCCATTCACTCCATTCACTTTTGATGTCCCAAGCGGGCGAGAAATAAGCCTGTGGGCGCATAGGTGGCGGTAGTGATTCTAGATCAACAAAGGCACGTAACCGTGCAATATAATGATCTCCCTGCTGTAGATGGTTTTTATCAAACAAATATAATTTTGAGATAGTGCTAATTTGATTCAAAGCGTTTTCTAAATTTGCATGAAAATATTGCAAGCCTCTGTTTAAATCAATAATCAGATAATCTTCAGTCAAGGGTTGATGCTTGATACGGTACATGAGGGTGATGGCATTGATCTGTTGATTCCATAGCCAGGGTCTTTCTAGTTCTAGCTGAAATTGAATATGAATGTCTAATATAATGCCGTTTTGTAATGCTTTGAGTGCTTTGTCAGTCAGTTGAATATTAAATTTTGCATCTAAATAATAGCTGTCATTGTGCCGATAAGTTTGTCTTGAATCAATCTCAATCGTGTTTGCATAGCAAACTAATGGCAGTCCAAGCAACCATAGCAAAGAGCCCATCGTTAGCCCATGTTTTACAAAGAACAACACGCTATTTTTTTTCAAGGCAAGCATAAAAAAAACCATCCATATTATTGTCGCCAGGCAGAATTTGCCGACCATAGTCTGTTGCCAATCCCCATGTTGCAACGATTGGTTTGCTAACAGCATCATGATGAGTTTCTAAAAAGTGTTTGATGAGTTCTGAATTTTCTTGATTTAGAACAGAACAAGTTGCATATAACAATAAGCCCTTGCGTTTTAATAATGGCCATAACGTATTGAGTAATTGTTGCTGTAATTGATTAATCGTATTGACTCTGTTAGTAGAACATCGGAGTTTGATGTCTGGATGTCGCCGTATGACACCCGTTGCCGAGCAAGGGGTATCTAATAAAATCCGATCAAAGGGTTTGCGATCCCACCAGGCATTAATATCCAGGGCATCTGCAATTTTAATCGTGGCATTTAATTGAAGGCGGTTTAATGTGTCGGTTAATTTGCGCGCTCGTTTTGGATCAGGCTCTATTGCAATCACGGATTGCAGCGTAGGGTTTGATTCTAAAATATGAGCTGTTTTACCGCCTGGGGCGGCGCAAGCATCTAGCACTCGTTGTTGATCATTTAAGTCTAGTAATTGAACGCATAATTGCGCTGCTAAATCTTGCACGGATACCTCGCCGTCAGAAAACCCAGGCAACTGTTGTACGGCGATAGGTTTTTCTAATAATATCCCTTGTGCTGACAGCCGAGTAGCGGAGGCATCAATGCCCGCTTGTTTCAGTTTTGTTAAATAATGATTGCGACTTTGATGGCGTTGATTGACGCGTAAATACATCGGCGGTCGTTGATTGTTTGCCTGAATAATCGTTTGCCAATGGCGCGGATAATCTTTTTGTAATCGTTCAATCAACCAATGAGGATGAGATAATATTATGTCACTATCAGTTGCAGGCGAGGCTTGAGTCATTCTTAGGTGACGGCGTAAGACAGCATTGAGCAGGTTTTTAGCCCATTGCTTGTTTAATGCTGTACAGGTTTCAACAGTTTCAGAAACAACTGCATGTGGGGCAATATCCATGTGAATGAGTTGATATAAACCGATCAGAAGCAGATATTTTAAATCATTGTTCTTGGTCTTGATCGGTTTATCAAGCAGCTGATTAAGCAATGCCTCTAATTGAATATACCAGCGAATAGTGCCATAACTCATTTCTTGAATGAGTGCCTTTTCATGATGGTTTGGATTGATGATTTTTCCATTACTAAAAAGTTGTGATAGCGTTGAGTTGGTTTCAACGACTTGTTGGATGATCAAGGCTGTTATTAAACGCGAAGACATCTTCAGTTTTGGATCACACAATCGGTTCATTGAAAAAAGATTGATGGCTGTTTAAGAAGTCTTGAGCTGTAATAACTTGTTTACCCGGCAGTTGCAATTTTGTAATCCTCAGTATGCCATGAACCGTGCTAACCTCTAGCGCACAATGATTGGGCAAGATAGACCCAGGGGCTAACTGCGAGGGATCGTTGTTGGCTGTCGCTGCCCAGACTCGCATTGGCACGCCATTTAAAACGGTATGCGCTATTGGATGTGGATTAAAAGCCCTTATTTTTTGCGCTAATAAAACAGCCGGTTTTGTCCAATCTAATTGCGCCTCTTGTTTGGTGATTTTATGGGCATAGCTTTTTCGTGATTGATCTTGCTGTGTTGCACAAAGTTGTTGATTGGCAATTTTACTTAAAGTAGCGTTGATGTTGTCAGCACTGATTTTAGCTAATTTGTCATGTAAATCGCCAGCAGTCTCATCCGCTTCAATAGGACATCGGATTTGAGTGAGTATTGG
>VSKW01008925.1_pt1 | contig 10176 bp, 5 predicted proteins | sample 4798611 | NCBI WGS metagenome assembly VSKW01 (sample SAMN12179536, study PRJNA552185) | sponge metagenome | biome: deep-sea hydrothermal plumes; feature: spots directly above weak diffusing fluid; material: sea water; isolation source: sponge from the Crane site of a hydrothermal vent ...
CAATAGAGTTAGTTATTAGTTTAGCATCAAGACAAGAAGGAGACATTACAGTTACTATTGAGTTTGAAAATGGAAAAATACTACATACAGGAAGAGTACTTAATGCTATTAAAGTAATAGTACCTGACATATCACCACATTATAAACTTTCTCAATCAAATGAGTTTAAACTAGATAGATTATTAATAGTAGACTTAGACTCTAACATTTTTGTTACAGAGCCTTATATCTATAGAACATTAACATCAGAACCTGTAAATGAGTTAGTAACAACAACAATCTCTACAGTATTTTTAAAAATACCATTTTCTTTATATGATAGTAGTCATTACATTAGAAGCAATAGAAGTATAATAAAAATACAAAACACTACTATAGCATCAAGTAATGGAGTGTTTACATTACAAGTACCTGATGTACCTGCAGGTACTATAAGATTTTACTTATCAGAGTCATCTAAAATACTAGAGTTTAGAAAGAACATAGATAGTCTTATAAGTAGACTAGATAGTTATCAAGCATTGTCTTTTCTTACACAAGACAATCTAAATGTTTTAGATGCTTTAACTGTTAGAAAGTCTGGTAGTTTAATAAGAACAGACTTTTTACCAAGTTTTGATATATCTTTAAACAAAGTAACACTAGTAAGTACTTTATTTAGAACAGGTCCAAGTACAGTTATTACAAGAAACTATAGAGGAGAAAGAAGACACTTATATAGTTCTGGTATTGTATACATTTACTTTCCTGAGACATCTAGAGTAGTAAAACAAAAGAACTATATTGTTTTTCCTGAGACTATAGACTTACATGTAAATACTGCAATTAATAAAAGTATATCTGGTTTTAGTCCAAGTACTACTATTACTTTAAATGTTACTCCTATTATTAATGGAAGAGAACAACCTATTAGACACTACACATTTGTAGGCTCAGTATTAATAGCAAGTTTTCAATCTGGATTTGGATCTGATATTATTACTATAAGAAGTAGGTTTACATCAACAGAGCTATTTATTGAGTTTGAAAACACAGTTGCACCTCAGTTTGAAAATGCTGTTGTACTTAGAGTTGAGATGTTTTACTTTTCAAATGTTAGTCAGACTTTAGCTGCACATGAGGAAAGCCATGCTATAGGAAGTCTTAACAATGTGTTTTATCTTGAACAAAATGGTATTACTTATTTTAATACAGAAGTAACAGAACCTATAAAGTTAAACTTTGATAGACCTACAATTAATATCTTCTATGATATTGAGATTGATAGTACAGAAGATGGTAGAGTAGTAACATCAGCTAGTATACCTTATCCAGAGTTACTTAGTAACATTAATGTACCATACTTAGGACTTTACACACATCCAAAAGTATTAAACTCAAACATACCTATAGAAGCTACTGCATTTAATGTAATAGAAGCTCCTAAAAAATAAGGTTTTAAAATAGTAGTTATAATATAGAATGACAACACTTTATCCTGAAACTGGTCTAGAGTACTTAACAGATAGTGATAAAGCAGAAGTAATAGAAAAACTACAAAAACTAATAGTTTTAAAAAAACATATAGAGTCAAAAAAAACATCTAAAGGAAAGTATCTACTAGCTAGTAATAGTGTTCTTGTAGTTCTTACAGGACTAGGAGTATCATCTGGTATAACAGGAGTAAGTCTAGCACTTACAGGGTTTGGTATAGTTGGAGGTATACCACTATCAGTAGCATCTTTAATAATTGGAGGAACAGTTGTAGGACTAAAAAAAGTAGTTAATCTTAAACTTAAAAATAAATGCAAAGACTACTCAAAACAACTACTACTTTTATCTGAGTTAGTAGATAGATATACAGACTTAGTTAAAAGTATACAAGAAGATAAAATTGTAACAAAAAAAGAAAGAGATATACTAAAAGCATTAGGAACCTCAATTATTAAAAAAGTAGTAAACATTAAAGATGTAGAGTCTAGTGGAAAAGAAAAACTAGATGTTAGTGGACTAGTTACAGATCTATCAAAATGGCTCTAAATTGGAACCAAGGTTCCAAGCCTCCTTAAACTTTTATATTAAACAATTTTTTATTTTTTTACAATAAGTAACTAGGAGGCTTGGAACCTTGGTTCCAAAAAGTTTTAATTATATTGTTAGTATATAGATGAGTAGCATAATACCTTTTAGACCAGCAACTACAGGTGTAGGGAATGCAAAAACAAGTGAGCCATATACTTATGAAGAACTAAGAAGTTACCTAGCAAACGACTTAAATAATGAGAACATACACTCTATTTTAAAAAGCTTAGTTTTAAACAACTCTATTACTGGGATTAAACTACTAGACTCAGATGACACTACTACAAGCTTTACTATAAATGATAGTGATGTTTATAGAGATGTAACTATTGTTATAAGAGTTGTTGAGGGAACAAGTAGACTTAACATTCTTAATAATAGTTATAACTTATCTACTGGTGGATTTAGATACTCTATTAATACAGAAGGAGTAGTATCTCCTAGAGGTACTAATATAACTGGAGATGTTATATCTATTACAAGAACATTAAACTTTAAAGTTAGTATGTATTTAATAAAGACTTTAAACAACACAGTTATAGATAACTTTCTATCTGCAACAACATCTATTAATAGTATTAACAATAGAGTAACAAGAGTAAGTACAGATGTAGAGTCTAACAAACAAAACATTGGTACATATACAAATGTAGTAGATACATCTGGTATTCTTAGGAATGACTCATTAGAAACAAAAATATCAAAGTTAAGACAGTTACTAACAACACTAGAAGATGGTGACTCTGATAGCTTTCTTGCTATTAGAGCAAGATTTAATAACTTAAGAAGTAGAGCAGATGCTGTTGATAGTCTTATAACAACTAACTCAGATAATATTACTACTAATACTGCTGCTATAGCAGCTATCTCAAGTAATGACTTTACACCTGTTAACAATCTTATTACAAACTTAACAACAAGAGTAACTTCTAATGAAGATGATATTGAAGACTTAGAGATTGGCATCTCAAGTTTAACAACTAGAGTTAACAATCTACCTACAGGAGGAGGAGGAGGAGGAGGAGGAGGAACAGTTGATACATTGCAAGTAGCTCAAACTAATAACTATTTAGGTATTAACTTTGTTTATAATGCAAGTGCTACATATCAATCTAACCTAAGTGGAGGTATAGCTAGTTCTTCTAGTAACTTTGGTAGTACAACCATAGGGATTAGTAACATAACACTAGATGGGTTAAAGTTTGTATTAACTAATGGAGTAGATGTAGCAGGATCTAGAAACCAGTTTGTAGCAGAGTTAAACCTATCAAACTTTAATAGAGATGTTAACTTGTTTGGTGTTATAGGTAGTAGTAGTGCTAGCATAATAATATACTATATAAACCAAACACTTTATCAATACTTAGAGAACTCTGAAGATGTTGTTATAAACTCTACTGTATTACTAACAAGTACAACTGTAACACTAGTTAACACTGTTACTTCTAATCCTACAGTTGGAGACTATGATCTTAACTATACTAATGCTATAGATGATAACTTAAGAGTTAACAACATAGACTTATATAACAAGTTTTTAAACATACCACTAAGTAGAACAGATACTATTAGAAACACTATAGAAGATAACAACACTAGTATTAATAACCTAGTTGATAAAACTAACACATTAATAGATACAGACATCCTTAGAATAAATGAAAAAATAGGCTCAGGAGATACTATTCCTAACAGTTTTAGTCCTAGTAATACTATACAAGATAACTTAAACTTATTAAACTTTAATGGTAGACTTAATGAGAAAAACTTATTAAACTTTAGATCAGAAGAAGTAGATCCTATTTATATCTCTAATACTATTGAGTCTATTACTCCTACAGATGATGTACAAAGTATTATCTCTAATACAAACTTCTCTAGTTTTGAGTCATCAGATGTACTACTACCTGTTGGACTTATAACATACAGAAGAAACCACAATCCTATAGTAACTATACCACTAACTACATCATTATCTGTTTTTACAGAAAACCTTGGACCATCTACTAGTGGACAAGAGTCATATACTATTAGTATTAGAACAAGTGCTACTAGTAGCCAAATTGGTATTATATCTATAAGAGACCTTGACATAACTGGAGTTATTAAAACAAAAATAGTTAACTTTGTTCTTTATAGAAACCAAGTTGGTTTTATAACTCCAGATGAAGTTTTGTTTAATAGGGATGGAGGAACTATTACTAATCTTAACTATAATATAGTTAATAGAAGCTCTATAGCTATAGTATCTAGAACTATTAGAGTATCTTTTCTAACAAACTTTAATACATTGTTTGATATTGATAAGACTAATATAAAAGCATTTTACAATAGAATAAAACTATTTATAAGATGTAGAAGCTTAGGAACACTTAGAGTAGCATCTCCTATATCAGTTTTTATAACAAATACAAGTATTGTATCAGACATTGGACTTTTATATCAAAATAAAACAATTAGTTCTATTGACTATAATACTAATACTATTAATTTTAATGACTTACCAGGAAAAATAGTTTATATATACATAGTAAAAAACTTTTATAATAATAATTGGACTGTTACATACTCAGTATCTCAAACAAGAACAGGTAGTTTAATACTTAGTAGAAACTTAACTACAAACAATCTTAATATTAGTCTTGGTGCAGTTCCTTATAGAGTAGTCTATAGAGAAAATAGACTACCATCATACACTTTACTAGAGTATCCATTTAATCCTTATGTAACATTTAGTACTATAGTTATAAGAACTGCTCAAATCTCTAATAGATTTTGGGATGTTAACATAATACCTTTACAGTTTGATAACTTATATGTTATGTTTGGTTTTTCTGAGACAGGAAACACTGTAAGATTTAACCAACCTATATTCTTTAGACCATCCTCAAGAGGTCCATTGATAATAAGAACAATAGAAAACTTTTTATCAAAAACTCCATCTTATAGATTTACACCTACAGAAGTTAGCTCAATATTTAGATTTGAGACTAGACTAGACACTAACAGTAGATTTTTTCCTATAAATACAACTGCTTATACAGATACATCATCTACTTATAACACTGATATTATAAACTATACAAAACTACAAGGGTTTAAAAATATTACATTTGATAGTAATCCTACAAGTAACTCTATACCTACTGATGCTTACTCAGTTGATAAAGTTAGACTAGTAAACAATGAGTTTATAATAGAAGGACTACAAAGACTTATCTAATTGGGACCTTAGGTCCTAACGTTTTAATATTTTTTATTAAGTATATATGACAGCAGAGTTAATTAGAAACATTGTTAGAGAGCAAAACTTAATAAATCCTGAAAGAGTTACAGAAGGAGATATCTCAAAACTAGCTCAGTACTCTATACTAAAGAAAGCAGCAGACTATACAAGACTACCTGTAGATAGTGCAGAAGTACTACATGCACAACTAAATATTTTAAATGAACCTATTGGTACATTAAGATATAAAAATGAACTTAGAGAGAGTTACTTACATGGGCTAGTAGAAAACTTACAAGAAGGAAACATTGATGAGGAGTTAGATAGCTTACATGATGACATAAGACAAAAACTGGCAGGACTACCTTTTATAAGAATACAAAAGAAACTTTATAATACAACTGATATCTTAATGGCAATTAACTTACATAGAGAACAACTAGATAAAGCTGATAACTCATCTACAGCTACAGCAGAGTTTAGAAAAATTAAGTCTGTACTTTTTCCAGAACATAACAACAATCCTAAAGGAATAGATCTAGAGCAGTTCTTTAAACATGAGAAAACTGTATCAAGAAAACATAGTAAAAAACAACTAGAGTTATATGGAGAAAAACTAGGAGCAGAAAGAACATTAAAGTTCTTAGAAAAAGAACAAAAGTATGGAAAAATAGAACAACCATATGAAACAAAAATAAAAAAAGTAGAAGGTTTAAAACTAGTAGACTCATCATTATATGGAGACAACACAGAGTTCTTAGGAAGAGCTATAGCAGAGTACCTTTAAATTGGAACCTTAGGTTCCAAAAAGTTTTAAAAACTTTATATAAGTATACATGGAGGTCTATTTATTTAAAAACAAAATAGAAGCATTACAAGTAGGACTAAGATATGATCTAGAGTTATATAAAAGACTACAACTAGATGTTAAAGTATTTGTTACATCTAAGTTACTAGAGTCTATAATGGATATACTATACTACATTGAGAACTTTATAGTTTTAGATACTCAAAAAAAAAACTATAAAAAGCTTTATAAGCTTTTTAAAAGTAATAAAGTTACAGTAAATGAAGTATTAAAAATTAAAAGAAAACTAGAGATATTATTTAGATCTCAAATGGATTGTCATAATTTATAGGAACAATGTCTTTATTAACTATATCTCTATACTCTTTAAGACTAAACTTATCTCTATTAAGAATAGTAAAAGCAGCAGCTGTTCTATTTAACTTTTCTTGTTTTTCATTAATCTTATCTGCTACATTACTATCAATAAGTAAGTTTTGTAGTTGTGCCTCATTGCTTATGTTTATTATTTTTGCTTTATTTTTGGCAGTAGTATAAAGGTTATCATAATGAAAAACATCTGGAACATCATCAATGTTTCCTGTAAGAAAACTAGATGATAGTTTTTGTATGTTTACTTCATCAGCATCATCAATTATTGCCTCAGATTTTTTTTTATCTTTCTCTTGTTTAATTTTCTCTTGTGCTACTTTAAACTTATCATACTCTCTAGACTTTTCTGCTCTAGACTCTTTATGTTTTAACTTTGTTTCATATCTTAACTTCTCTATCTGTGTTTTTAGTAATGAGTTTGCTTTTTGAGTTGCATTAAAAATATCAAACTCTGACTCTATAAGTGCTATACCTACACCTTGTTCTTTATCTAAGTCAGCTAGATATCTCCCAGTATCTCTATCTTTTTCTGATAGTTCTACAGCTGCTAGTTGTTCTTGATAAGCACTAAGATAGTCAAAGTAAGCATTAGGAACTCCATCTTCTCTAAGGTTTACATCTTCTAAAAACTGGTCTATATCAAAGGACATTCTATACTTAACTAAAAATATTAAAACATTAGGACCCAGGTCCTAAGACCCCTAAGTACTTGTTAAAAAAAATAAAAATATATAAGTAAAATCTATAAGTAACTAGGGGTCTTAGGACCTAGGTCCTAAGAAACTTGGATTCTTCTTTTTAAGTCATAGCATATAATTTTGTTTCTTAGATACTTAATAGTAAACTTAGTTTTTGAGATATCAAACTCAATAGCCTCACCAATATATAACTTGTTGTATATCTCATGTGGGCTTAGCTCATTGTTGTAAATACATTGTTTTGGGATACCTTTACATCTTATATGTATCTCATTTTTATTAGAGCCAAAGTATATTTTCTTTCCTATTGCTATAAACTTATTAAACTTTTCTTCAATTTTAAATGATCCAAGTATTTTTTTATCTAGTATAGATCCACCATTAGTCTTTCCAAACCTTCTATGATAGTCTTTCTCAAATAACTTTTCATTTAGTTTCTCAACATAGAAACTATCAGTATCTGTATATAGTATTTTTCCTATTTTAGGATTGTTATAAATAACATTACTTGCTTTATCCATAATAAACTTTGAGTAACTTAGTACTAAAGATCCTATATAACAATAGTTAAACTGATCATATTGTTTTCTAAAAGTTTTTATTTTACAATGATCATTATCATACTTTTCAATTGAAGATATCAAACCTGCAAACTTATAAATATAATCATTTTTTTGATCTTCAGAGTTTGTATAGTATGTTGTAAACTCTTCATTCTTTTTAAGTAAAACTCCATAGAAAGAGTTAATAAGAAGTTTGATAACTGCTTGTGCAGGATTACCATTTTCTTTTAACTCTAGTCTTTTATTATAAGACTTTTGTACTAAGTTTTGTATTTTTCTATGTTTGTACTTCTCAAAGTAAATAACATTAAAAACATCAATATCAGTAGATATAACTTTTCTATTTAGATATTGTTCTAGTCTTAAAACATCATAGTTGTTAAGATAAAACTCTTTATCATTAGTTTTATTATTAAAGTCATAACTTCCTAAGCCTGATGCTGCATAAAATCCTATTGGAAAGTCTAGTAGATCTGCATTTATTTTACAATGTATATAATAAATTTTATCTTTAATGTTCTCTAAGATCCATTTAAATCCTTTAGAAGTATCATCAAACTCTTTAAACATTGGACTTCCTTTTGGATACTCAATCTTTGTCATTGCTGCAGGATATAAACTATTTATATCAATACCAGTAACAACCTCTTTTGTGTTTTGTTTTTTATTATAAGAGCTCATTGTTCTACCTCCTGTACAAAAGTTACTTTTAAAGTAGTTTTGTAGTTCATTAGATATCTTTGGTGACTCATCTAACAATGGAAAGTATAAGTCTTTTGCTAGTTGAGAGATTGTAATGTAATGAGTAATATCTTTTTTATAACAATCTAGTAAAGTTTTTCTAAAGAACTCAAATGATAAGAATAGTATCTCTACATCTTTTATTATATAAGATTTTATTGAGTCATAAAGATTAATCATAGTAACATTATCTCTTAGAAAAGTAAACTGTAGTAGCTCATTATCAATATAGTTTGATATCTCACTTAGTAAAGTTGTTGACTTATCTTTAGAGAAACCTTTGTCATTAAAACATTTTACTCTTTGTTGTTCATACAAGTCTTTTATAAGTTCTTCTTTATAAGTTTTGTACTCATACTCCATTGTAGTTACTACTTTCTTATCAAAAAGTCTATAACACATCAATCCTTTATTTTTAAAACTAACAGGATTGTTTGTATAGTAAACTATATCTGGTTTGTCTTCTCCATCAATATTTTTAAACTTTTTCTCAGATTTTGTATAGTAAACATTATCAACTTTTATTGCTGAGCTATGTGCTGTAAAGTTACTAGGTGTACACTCATAGTCATTTAGTTCTGAGTTTATTTTTTTAAAGTCTTGTATTAACTTATCATTATAGTCAACATGTTTGTTTGGTCTGTTTGATAGTTTTAAATGACTAAAACTATCTGCTACAAAGTCAGCACAGTTCTCTAGTGGTAAGCTCATAACAGAAAGTGAGTTTGCAAAGACAACTTTACAATCTTTATAAGATGCAGTAATTTGTTTTAAGTTATTACCAGTTTTTATCTCTTCAGAAAATCCTGTAAGATAAGGTTTTATTAAACTAAAGTCAAACATTAAGTTATGAAAGTAAATCTTAGGTTTTCTATAAAAAGAGTTTGCTTTAACATGTTCAAACATATCAGAACCTTTGTTAAATACTTTATACTCTTCTGTTCTTACACAGTATGTACAAAACATAAAACCAACTTGTGTATCTTTTCCATGGAAGACTTCATAATGATCTTTGCATACAAACTCTTTAACAGTTGTATCTTTTTTTATTGAGTAGTTACTACAAAAGTCACATGAGATATCAGTTTCTACTTCCTCATCAAAGTTATAAGTATATTTAAAACTTTCTGAGTCAGCATAGTAAATATCAAACTTTGTAGGTTTAGGAGTTTTATGTGGGACAATCTTACAGTTTTTATCAATATAACTTTCTTTAATATTTTTAATAACAATGTTATCATAATGTTTATATTTTATTGATGTATGTTTTGTTACTAGTACTCTATTTAAAAACTCTATTAATCTTAAAGTAGACAATGATGCATTAGAGTCTTCATCTAACATATCTCCATTAATAGTTAGTTGTAGATACTCAAATATAAAGTAATGATTGTTATACACTCCTAGCTTAACTATTGTTTTACTAGTCTTATTAATAACTTTTCTTTGTTGTAAGTTTGTATCTTTTCTAATAGAAAATACTTGGACTTGTATGTTTAAAAGTTTTGCTATACTTGATAGATCTGATAGTTTATTTTTTGCAAAGTGAAAGTATTTTTTTAGATCTCTATCAAGTAATGTCTCTAGACAATGTTGTAGACAGTTATCACACTCAATGTTTTCTCTTTCTTGATATACTTGATATCTCTCAAAGTCATAGTCAAATGTATTTATTAAACAAAAGTAACCTGGTGCTTGTAATGTTAC
>VSKW01002259.1_pt1 | contig 10173 bp, 5 predicted proteins | sample 4798611 | NCBI WGS metagenome assembly VSKW01 (sample SAMN12179536, study PRJNA552185) | sponge metagenome | biome: deep-sea hydrothermal plumes; feature: spots directly above weak diffusing fluid; material: sea water; isolation source: sponge from the Crane site of a hydrothermal vent ...
GATAAATCAGGAAATTTTTGCAATTCATAACTTGTCCAATAAGGGTCATCTATAGATAAGATTGCTTGATAGTACTTTACACCACTGGAGATATTAATAGCCAGCTTCTTTAACTGAGATTGTATGATCGGCTTATTACGGTTTTTGAGAATTTGCTTCTTCCAAAAGCGGTACCAAGCATTTACCTTATTAGAGCCATCTTCTCCATGTCCATATATAGAAAGACAGTAGGTCCAAAAATACTTTTCTAAATTATCAGTGCTTTTCTTAAGAGATATATAGCTCTGCTGAAAAAAATCGTCTTTAAGAGAGTTCACAGGGACATAACCGCTTACAAAATTCTTAAATAATTCTACTTGGCTTAGTGGCATGCCTCGGTCATTTAGTGTCTCAAAAATCTTATTGATTGAGTGGCTTTGCGTAGTCCTTATAACCACAAAGAACGTGCTTCCAAGAATATAGTTCAAGAATTTAGTTTTACCCATCAACGTCTTATCATTAAAATATTCTTTTATTATTTTCAATGATCTAGATAAAGGGCTACTGCCACCAACTGTCTGGTTTTTACAAATGATAAACTCATAACTAGTATCATTTTCTTTAGCAGAAAAATTAATACGTGGCTCAATTTCTTCAACCTCCAAAGATTCTAAATTATGAATGCCTTTGTCTGTTTGCCATAAGCAGCACTGGGCCGCATAAATGGCTTTGTCTATACCATCCGTGACTTTGGCTTTTTTTCTTCCCTGCCCCTCATAGGCAAGTGAATGCATAAGATGGCTAATTATAATAGATATAGTCAGGATTCTTTGTTGTCCGTCAATAATATCATCATGGTGTTTCTCGGTTCTGAACAAGACCGGTCCCAAGAAAAACCCTGCCTCTTTACCGTCTACGGCTTCTTGGATATCGGAAAGCAGATCTGTTATGTTTTGTTTGCCCCAAGTATAGTATCTTTGATAGATTGGAATATTGTATATAAGATTACTGTCAGCATCTTTTTTGGTAAAGATATCTAGGACAGACAGAGTATCGGATCTGTAGGGGCGGACTATACTAGCCATATTGCCCATGAGTTATAGCATCTTCTTCCCAAATTCTTTTTATTAAGAAAATCTCGCTTTTACTGATAAGCTTCATCTCGGTTTCTTGTTCCAGTGCTACCAACTCTTTAAGAAGTAACTCGCGAACTTTAAGCTTAAAAGGACCATAAGTGCGGCTACCATCCTCCCTAAATTGTGTTCTGCCATTTCTCCTGACTTCCATACGCTTACTTTTGTCTTCCCTTAACTCAATTAATCTATCACGGAAATCTATAAGCGGCTCAAACTCTTCAAAGCCAGAATCTACCAATCCTAGCAAACTTTTATCTTTATTAACTACAGTGCAGGTCCAGCAACCAAACCTTGGAGAAGTGGAACCACATGAAGGAGCATCGTCTTTAGACATGACTAAAGGACACTCTCCGCCTTTAGCATTGCGATAAAGAGTAATTAGATCTCGGTTGCTATCGCTCCAAGCAGGTGGACGTTGCAATAGAATTTGCCAGAGCTCATCATCTTCTATATCAACAATAGGAGAATACACATAACAACCTTTGAGGTCATTATGCGGGCTATAACGGCCATCTACTTTATCCTTATCATACTTATTAATAGAGCGCCTGCGGGTTTGAGATTCACTTTTACGCACACCAAGAAGCAAGATAGTTTCCTTATTATTGCCTATGACTTGCTTGATATAACCTGTGGTGGGGGCTATCTTCATTTTAGAAGTGCACCACCTAAATGTTCTAGTGGGAGGGATATAACCCCTGCCTATAATGTTAACCCAAAAAGAATTGCTTACATCGGGAACTGTTTTCTTAATCTTTAGAGGCAACTCATGTTTAGCAGCAAACTCCTTTAGCAAAGAAAGATTTTTATCCAAATGCCTTATCACCAGTGGTGATTCTACAAGAGTATCATTAGATACAACATGAACATCTTTAAGCCATTTATCTTTAGGCAAACTCAGCAGAACATCACATACCAGCTGCAAAAGAAGAGTAGAATCCTTACCGCCAGAGTAAGCAACTACCCACGGAATAGTAGATGCAAGATATGCTTCTTTTATATCATTCTGGATATAAGAAATCTTCTGTATAGAAGAAAGATGAGTGGTAAAATTATCAGATTCTTTGGCAATAACTGCCAAATTACTAGGCATAATAAGTGCTAATAATATCCACTATTAATTTATACTTTCGGGAATATAGAAAGATTTTTATTCTTCCTTTCTTCATCTAGGAATGCTGATTTATATTTTGCTGCAAGTTTGGGAAGATCTTCAACTGGGTAGCGACCACACATATAAACAATTAAATCAACAGCAAGTTTGCGTTGATTGGTTACTATCGTACCATCATCTTTCCCACCTTTCCATAGCACAGCATCCCATATCTTATTTCCTATGTCCCAAGGAATTTGATTAAGTTTCTTAATTGCTGCTGCATCGCTAAGAGCCGGTTGAGGCGGGGCAGTGGTTATTCTTAAGAATGCTTCAAACAAATACTGTTGCGGTAATGGCTTCCCAAGAAGATTTGCACACCGTATTTCTACACGTTTCTTATTGCCCTTAACAGTTTTATCTGCTAATGACTCTTTAAAGGATGTTATGCCATTAAGCAAAACCTTCCAAACCTCAAGACATCTTTTAGCACATAACTTCTCTTGCTCTTCTGCTAATCTTTGATCCTTTGGAGTTTTAGGCCCTGTAATATATCTATCAACTATTTCTTTGTTACATTTGTAAACAGTATCAAGAGTGGTGAAATAAGGATCCGTAACACTTTCATTTGTTTTCCCTTCCAGATTGTTCTTTTTAGGAACAGATAGTAAATTTGATTTGCATCTTACAAGGTCATACTTTCGTTTCCCATTGATAAATTCGTCAGCTATGTCTCTTGAGATAACGGCAATAGAATCCTCATCATCAGTAATGAGATTCTCTGAAGAACTAGGCTTCTTAGCGTTTTTATTTAAAGTGCTAAATATACGTCGTGCTTTAGCAATATCTCCCTTATTTTTATTTTCAGCATCAAGATTAATTGGTAAAAGTATAACTGACATTCTATCACTTCCAAGATCTGCCTCCATGTCATACTCAGCTACACCTTTGGGTCTCGCCATAGTGCCCATGGCAAGTTTCAAAGCACATAAGCGATGTTGCCCGTCAAGAGTTATAAACATCCCATCTTCTTTAAAAGTTAGTATACCAATTTCATCTATTTCATCTTTAAATACATTGGGAATGCCTTTATCAGCAAATTTAGAAATTGGTTCAAAATCACTTGCCTTAAGCTTGTCTGCTGCTACTATTAAGGGCCCAAAAAACCTGTCCTGATTTTTGTTAGTTAAATAAGGATATATACCAGTTGTAACTCGTTTTATCTTAATATCTCTCTGCCATTTTTCTTGTATGGAAAGATCCCCCCATCCTGGTGTCTCTCTTGGTAAATTTAAAATAGATGCTGCTTTTTGTACCGTCATAGTAACGATATAGTAATCATAGATTCCTATTTTTCCTTTAATAGCTGGGTATGTAGTTGCCATATTTTTCTCCGTTGATAAATAATTTAAATTTTAGAACATTCTCAATAATTAGGAACATCTTTGTCCACTGATGGGTTTATAGCCCATTCATTATAGAACCTGCATGATATTCGGCTTGATTCAGTTATCACTGTATGCATACCTTTATATTACCATAAACTAATAATTCTATATTTAATAATCTTATAATTATTGGAATTTCCTTTAATATTATTTGGTACCTTGCTGGTTAGTAAATGGCCTCCAATATTTAATTAGCTTGTTTTCTAGTTTATCTATATTATCTGCCCGGATAATGTGATAGCAGAAATAATAATGATGGCCAAACGCGCTCTTATGCTTATTAAAATCATCACCAGAAGAAGATCTATTATTCCAATGCCCTTTAATTCTACTCTTTATGTTTTCCCCTTTGCCCACGTAGATGCATTGCCACCTTTTGTCAAGCTGACGTTTTATCCAAAAGGCATAAATACCTTTTTCTTCTGGTATACTTTCTATCTGCCCCTTATTAAATTCATATTTTTTATGGTAGTCATGCATGATTAATATTATATGTTTTATTCACAGGATGAATTCCAGTTGACACTGCACTACATATTATAACTAATTCCATTGGTAGATAGAATTCACTTAGCTTTGCTAAATGCCCATTCAGGAAAACTTACTGCTTCGCATAGTCTTTTAGCCATTTTTTCCTGCCGCTCATCAATGTTTTCCGGCTTCCATGATTCATACTCGCATATTTCTTTGGTAATATTGAAGTCAGATTTCCCATATACTAATTTCTTATCTTCAAAGTTCTCTTTGCCATCCTTGCTCAAGTTATTATTTTCATCCTCCCTTAAAAGAGTCATATTCCCCAATCTATCTTTATAATCTGAGAAATCTACTGTAGAAAAATTATTAACCCAATTATTTTGAAAGTGTTTCATGCCGCGAGAAAGAATATGTTCCACGGAAACTTCTGAAGCATTATCCCTTCCTCCTAGATCAATTTTCTGTTCATTGTGGACTATTTTCTTCAATATCTCCCTTGGTCTCTCAGTATTTTTATATGTAATAGTTGTTAGCTTACTTATAAATAAATCATTATCAATAAGCCCTATGTGCGGGGTTCCTTCTCCCTTTTCCCCTAATATTTCCATAAGACCTGAAGGCGATACTAAATCGGTAGCATTATTTACTGTGTGAGCTACATTAGCAATTATCTCCTCCATTTTTGCTATACGAGTGAAACCATATATAAGCCACACTCTAAAAATAAATAAATATAAAATCTTAATGCATCTGTATAGTGATTTAAAAGCTTTATCATTGCTTTTATGTTCATTGTAATTTTTCACCAATACAAACATAAGTGAATTAGATATTACAAATTCTTTTAAATCATAAATCATATTATTTATGTCTTTATATCCTGCTTTTTTCTTCATGCTCCGCCACAGATTAGCATCTCTAGAAATAGATGTGTTATAAAATTGTATATCATTGTTAATAGAATGCAATAATCCCTGCAAATGCCTTTCTATATCTGGTGTCTCTTTGCCGCATTTTTCAAGTATTCTAATCTTCCAATGGCGGTACCAGCTATTGGCTCCATTATTCTTTCCGTCATACCCATTAGTCATCTGACTATATATAAAGAAGTATCTCGCTAATTTATCTATGTCATAATCAAGTTTTTCATGACATTGCATTATGTAATCATTATATTTATCGTCATCTGGTAAATATCCTAATACGAAATTCTTAAATAGGTCTAACTGAGTAAGAGTTTCCCCTCTATCGTTCAAAGTTTCAAATATTTTGTTGGCATAGCGCCCTTCTTCTTCCACCCTTATGAAAGCTATTCTCACATTATGTAATAAATAATGCAAGTAATTTTTTAAATATTCATGTGTTTTATTATAGAAATGATCATGTATTTTATTAAATGCTGCAAGAATTGGAGGATTGGCAATATTTTTTATATTTCTATTAGTAACGATTTCTCTAAAATCTCCATCATTAGATTTCAAAGAAAAGTTAATGCGCGGATTTAGATTCGCTGGTAATATTTTGTTCAGATCAATCTTATCTTCTTCCTTAGATTTTATCAAGCATCTATTAGCTAGCTTGACATCATCTAGATTATTGGTTTCAGGATCCTTATTAATATAATCTATGATTTGCCGCATTATAATAGAGAGAGTGACTAACCTTTGCTGACCGTCAATAACATGATGTATGTTAGGATTTTTGGTTTTCAATAATAGTATTGAGCCCAAGAAAAAACTAACGTCTCCTGCACTAATTGATTCATCTATATCTCTTAATAAATCAATTACCTTGGATTCCTTCCAAGTATAATATCTTTGAAAAGATGGAATTATAAATTCATTTCCATTATCATCAAATTCTTCTGCACTATCTTTAAAAATATTCCCTGTGAAAATCTTAAAGATTTTTTCATCTCCACTACGCATTAATATACTCCCTGTCTTTAATTATAAATAATTGGCATCTAACATCGGCTAACACCTAGATTAAGTTTAACATATATTTATTAAATGCCCTATCAGAAACATCAGTACAGTATTTATAACTTATATCAAAATTTCTCTACAATCAATACAATCAAACTAATCAAATATGCTAGAAGCTACCAGTGGTGGCGGTGGTGTTATATAATAGAAGATAATGGCATTGTCTAGTTAGCTGGGCTTTTGCTGAGTGTTCTATAAGCCCTGAGCTATGTATGGTTTATGGTATGGTTTATGACAGAGTTATGGGCTAGGTATAGGATTAGGTATATAAGTGTATGTGTGATAAAATGAGACAATTACTATTAACAAATATTATATTTTGAGGGGATGAAAGAACTAGAATTAATTATGGAGTATTTTTCTGAATTTACTCCAGATCCTTTATTTCTTTTAGTCGCATCTGGTTTCCTTGGTGTCATTTTGGCATTTTTGATTCCGATGAGCATTGAGATCATATCTAAGGTGGCGGCAAAGTATAATTCGGATGTCATAGTCCGCTCTTTTCAGGCAAATATTATTACTAAATATTTTCCATACTTCTTGCTGATAAATATTTGTGTGATGATTGTTATGCGGTTTTTTGTTGATAATGAATTCTATAACACTGATATAGCCAAGATCATAATGTGGGTTCTATTAGGTTTTTCAATTATCATCTCAGCACTAATAGGATATATTATCTTTCGCTTAGAAAGGATTATTAGTGATGATAATGTCCCTCTCACAATGCTCATCAATAACATTGAGGACTATTTGGATCGGAGGAACATTTTGGCTAAAAAACAAAATGTCATTGAGTCGGTTGAAGGGATTGGCGATATAATTTTGTATCAGATTCGCAGAAAAAATAACCGAGCGGCAGCAGCTGCCGTGACAGAGTTGATGAAAATGACGGTGAAGCTCATCCGCTTGAATATGTTCAAGTCAAAGAAATTTGATCTATTAGTATATAGCCCTGAATTAATGAAGTATCGTCAAGACAATACCCCAGAAGCAATCAACAACTTCTGCTTCAAGGATACCAATAAACACCTGTCACTATTGGCAACCTATATCAACCAATTAGAGAGAGTTTTTCTGACTGCAACCAATGAGAATAATAACGAAGTTGCCCAATATGCCATTAGGTCATTAAATGCATCTTTGTTGCATGCGAGCACACAAGTTAAAAATGAGTTGGTAGTTGAGTTCATAGTGCGTAAAATACATAATTGCGTTAGAAGTGCCATTACTCTGGACAATGCCATAAGTCAATCCATTGTCACTTGGTATATTGATAATATGCTCAAAGAACCACATAGAGGTAAAGCATCTTTTCACGTGCCTTATCTTGACATCTATGACCCCTACTTCGTCAGCATAATGAAGCAAATAATTAATTCTGGTAAGTTTGATAAGTTTAGTGCTGTCATAGATTACATGGCAAACAACTTCCACTTTACCGAGTATCAAAAAGAAAAACTCTGGGGCTATCATTATCTATTGCGAGCGGCTGACTTTGAAAAGTATCTTGTCATCAACCGAGAGCAAAGGGTGCAACGCAGAGTGCGTAACTTAATTGAAGAGGAAAGTCAGATGTATACCATAGCCCAACTGGATAGTTGGCTGGAGTCATTTGCGGCACTAAAAGAAATCATAGAGAAAAACCTTACATCCGATGAAGACAAAAAGAAAGCATTACTTCTAGAAGGAGAGATAAAAGATAACGCTATCAAGCATCTCAAATACACTCGCATGCTCCGTCTCAGTTATGTGATAGGTAGCTTGTGCATGCTCAATGATAATCAAGAATATATTCGCTATATGCGAGATGTTGCTAGGGACCTTGCTAAAAGAGACAAGGGGCTGAACCTCATACCTCAAACCTTGCAGCAAGTGATGAACGACTATCTCATATTCTATGACTTAGCCGAACGTCATGGAATAGCTGCTTCTGGCTACCGAAGGTATATGATGATATTGATTGAAGACCTGTTTGATGCCAATGATAAACAAAACTTTTACTTGCCCTTTTTGCAGCAAGAACAAATTGTTCCAGGAATGCAGGCATTAGGAGGGTTAATTGAAGTCGCCAATGATGTCCAACAACAGCAAAATAGTAAGACCCTAGTCCCGGTCTTAAGTTTTCTCAACAAAGAGTATAAAGGAATTGAACGTCTTATTATTAAGATGCGTAGTAACTTAACAATTGATAAGAAAGTAGAGAGTAATTTTTATACGTCTTTCATGGAAGGGTTTAATTCACGTATAGTGTTACGCAACCTATTTAGCAAGTATCTTAATAGCTATGATAATAAAACTAAAAACAAATACAAAAAATTGCCTAATCGTGCGTGGGGAATTAACGAGTTAGCAGAGAAAGCCAATATCTTAAGCAGTGGCGATAAATTGAAGAGAACTGCTTCTCAATATGGTGAGACCATGGCGGACATTGAGAATATGACTATCTTTGGTAATTTGATGAAGCATTGTCGTGGTGCGAGAACTACCAATATTGAGAACTTACTACGTAGGTTGGGCGATCCTAAAGATCTACTAATAGTTAGTTCATATTCTGGTGTGAATAAGTTGTTAGATAAGCAAGAAAGATTTCATATGGCACGCCATATTGATAATGCTAGAGTAACCACCCAACGCCAACTTGATGAGTTATCTAACATACAAGGATTTGTTGGATATTATGATATTAGTAACCACCCTATTCCTGTTTTCAACTTTTATTATCGTGGTGAAGGAGATTATATCTTGATTCTGCGTAAAAGCAAGATTGGCACACTAACCCAGATGCCTTTGGTACCACATCCCACTCCAAAGAAAAAGTATTTGAAATTGACTAAGGACTCAATGTATTTCAAAATTGAGGAATTGGCAAAGAATACCAAGGCGATGAAGAGTTATATAGATCAAGCCCCACCTTGGCTTACAGAATTAGGCGACCTTAAGCAGCAAAAGGATTTCCTCAAACAACGGATACTCATAACTGCTTTGGAGAATATGCTATTGACTCCGGTAGCTGATGTAGGTCCTATCGGCTATGTAATAAAAGCTAGTAAGGTCAAGGAGAATCGCGACCAATCAGTCAGTCAAGTAATTAGTTAAATGGCATCACAGCTAATATTACCTTATCAAGGCAAAATTGCCCCATTGCTCGCCAGCAAGGAAGAGACATCTGAGTGGCAACAACGCATTAAGTCCGAATCACTGCCGAGTGTGGTTTTAAGCTCGCGTGAAGCAGGGGACTTGGATATGCTTGCCATAGGTGGCTTTTCCCCACTTCAGGGTTTTATGGGGCATGATGATTGGCAAGGTGTGTGCAAGGACATGAAAACTGCGTCGGGTTATTTCTGGCCCATACCTATAACCTTAGCCGCCTCAGAACAACAAGCATCCTCTATCAAAGAAGGAGGTTATTGCCAACTGCTTGACCAACAACAGAACTTGCTAGGAGTAATGCAGGTAAATGATAAATATAAAGCAGATAAACTATTTGAGGCAAAAAACGTATTTGGCACAGATGATAAACAGCATCCAGGAGTTGCCAACCTATATAAGCATGCTGATCTATATCTGGGCGGGGAAGTTAAAGTGTTTTGCCAGAGCAATCTCAAGCAAGAGTTCCCTAAGGTGTATCTAACACCAACTGAGGCACGTGAGAAATTTACTGCTAAGGGCTGGAGTAAAGTAGTCGCTTTTCAGACACGTAACCCCATGCATCGTGCTCATGAATATTTGGTGAAAATTGCTTTGGAAATATGTGATGGTGCTTTCATACATTCTTTGTTGGGCAATCTAAAGCCAGGTGACCTACCAGCCGATATACGCATTCGTTCCATAGAGGCGCTGGTGGATAATTACTTCCCTGCAGACAAAGTTATCAATGCTGGCTATCCTTTGGATATGAGATATGCTGGACCACGCGAGGCATTACTCCATGCTCTATTCCGCCAGAATTATGGTTGTAGCCACATCATCATTGGACGGGATCATGCTGGAGTCGGTGACTATTATGATAAGTTTGCCGCCCATAGAATATTTGATGAAATAGAAGCAGA
>VSKW01003716.1_pt1 | contig 10144 bp, 12 predicted proteins | sample 4798611 | NCBI WGS metagenome assembly VSKW01 (sample SAMN12179536, study PRJNA552185) | sponge metagenome | biome: deep-sea hydrothermal plumes; feature: spots directly above weak diffusing fluid; material: sea water; isolation source: sponge from the Crane site of a hydrothermal vent ...
AAAAAACCAAAAAATAATGTAAAAATTAATAAAATTAATATAGTAAGAGAATATTTTTTAAAGATAAAAGCTTTATTCATCGTTTTAGTTCTTTAAGGTAAAGTTCTTTTAATATAATTGCATTTCTATAATTATTTTTAACAAGAAGTATTTCATCTAATATTTCTATAGCTTTTTTAGTATTATCTAAACCCTTCCACGCTAAAGCTTTTAAATAATTATAATCCAAAAGGTATTTAGGGTTAGCTTTATGTAAATTACTATCTATTAAATCTAATGCCTTTAAAAAATTTTTTGACTGAATAAGGTTATGAGCTCTTAGCCAAATTACCCCTTCTGTTTGTTCAGAAATATCAGATAAAATACTTTCAGATAATTGATGCATTTGTAAATTTTGTGCTAATAAGGAAAGGTCATAAGATAATTGAGGATTTTTTTTAATTAAATTAACACTGGTTTGCATTAAATACTTTTTATAAAATGAAATTAAATGTAAATCATTACTTTCTTTTTCTTTACTTCTATTTTTATATTTTTGTACGGTTTTTGTTAAAATATTTTCTAAATTTTGTTGTTCAAACTCTTTTATTAGCACATTAACTTGAGTATCTTTTCCATCATTAAATTCTAAACTAAGTTCTTTTATGTTTTCTTCGTACACATCTTTTAAATTATTTAAACGAGCATAATTTATCTTTTCTATTAACTCTTCTTTAAAGTTTTTAAAGTCCATCTTTTTTTTATCTAAAGATTTATTAATTAAATCTTGTATTTTTTTCGAATTAATCTTTCTACTAAAAGTACTACAGTCACTTTTAGTAGAAAGAATACCTTGTACAATTAAGTCTTCTAAATCTTCATCTATATTGTTATCTAATAACCAAAGCAAGTGAGAAAAAGAAAAATTATCGTGTGATTTTAGTTTTCGTAATACCCAGCTATAAATACTTTTTCTTTGATTATTTGCTTGTAAAAAAAACACAATAGTTTGGCTATCTTTAAAACTAAAAGCTTCTGTTTTTAGTTTCTGAGAAAAAAAATCAACACAGTGATTAAGTGAATTTGTTTTAAGATAATTGTTAATTTCAGTTTCCACAGATTCCTTATTTACTGTGTTAGGATTTATTCATTTTTTTTAGTGCTAACCTTTTCGATATATTCTCTATTTTTTGTATTAATTTTTAATATATCTCCATTAGCAATGTGTAAAGGCACTTGAAGAGTTAAGTTAGTTTCTAGAGTTGCAGGTTTAGTTGCTCCAGAAACCGTATCTCCTTTTAATCCAGGCTCTGTGTAGGTTACTTTTAAATCTACTGAAGCGGGTAATTCTATATTAATAGCTTTGTTTTGAAAAAAACAAATATTTACAGGTAAGTTTTCCACTAAAAAATCTATATTTTCTGCAATTAATTTAGTATCGATAGAAATTTGTTCATAACTAGTTTGGTCCATAAAAACAAAAGAAGAAGCATCTTTATACAAGTAGGTTGTATCTGCATATTCTATGTCGGGAACAATATATTTTTCTCCAGACTTAATAGTGCGGTCTATGTTTTTTCCGGTAATTAAATTTTTTAATTTTGTTCTAGTAAATTGATTTCCTTTACCAGGTTTGTAATGCTCAAAGTCTAAGATAACATGAGGTTCATTATTAATTAAAAGTTTTAAGCCTTTTTTAAAATCACCGGTGGATACATTCATAAAGTGCTCTCTTGTTTGAATAAAATTTGTTGCAATTTAAAAATATTTTTTTTCTTTTGAATTTTATTTATATTACAATTTTTAATATTCTCTAATTGCCCTACAGCTGAAGAGATATAAATATTTGGAAGTGTAGTTTTTAATTCTTTTATTTTTTCTAATAACTCTGTTTTTTCAGGGTATAGTTGTGCTAATTTTTTATAAGCCAGTAAAGACTGGTTATAATATTTTATTGTATGTAATAGTTTAGCCTCTTCTAAAGCAAAAAAATAATAATGGGACGGGTAATTAGTTTTATTTTTTTTTATTAAAGAAAATGCATCTTTGTAAAACCAATTTTTTATTAAAAGCTGAATAAACTGTAATTGAAAGTTTGGGTTATTTGGCTCTAGCTTTATTATGGCTTTGCTAGAAATTAAAGCTTGCGTAAAGTGAGATTGCTGAATTTGCGTATCTAAAACACCTTTCAAACGTTTTAAGTTTAAAGGCATTGTTGAAGGAGCTATGTTTTTTTTATTTTTTACAGTGAATTTTAAGAAATAAAAGACTTTCTTGCGAATTTTTTGAATTATGTCCATACTAAAAGAATGACATTGAAAACGGATAATCGCAAGGGTATTTCTCGCTTAATTTTAGGTTTAGATCCTGGAAGTTATCATACAGGATTTGCTGTAATTGAGGAAAAACACAATTTGTCTATTAATGTTCTTTCTTATGGAGTATGGAATTTTTCTAAAGTAAAAAAATTGCCTTTTCGCCTTGGAGATTTAGCTAAAGAGTTAGAAAAATTACTAGAAAAATACAGCATAGACACTTTGGTTTTAGAAAACATATTTTTAGACAAGAATGTAAAAACCAGTTTTGTTTTAGGGCAAGTTAGAGGGGTTTGTTTATCCTTATTAGCCAAAAGCAAAGCCAATGTAGAGTTTTTGGAACATTCACCCACTTATGTGAAAAAACACATTACAGGTAATGGGCACTGTTCTAAGGAAAAAGTACAAGAATTTTTATCTAAAATCCACGGCATAGACTTTAAAGATATGCTTTTAGATGCTAGTGACGCTGTGGCTGTTGCTTTATGCGGGGTAAACAGCAAGACTACAGAAGAGGCTTTAGAAAAACAGAACCTAAGACTTTAATAAATTTAGATAAACGTTTGAAAAGCATTACTATTTTTTAAGGGTATTTTTATGATTGGATTATTGACTGGAAAAATTGTTCATATATTTGAAGAGGCTTTAATTATTAATGTAAGAGAGGTAGGGTATCAAGTTACTGTAAGCAATACAGAGGACTACTCGGTAAATGATAGTTTGTCTTTTTGGATTTATACTCATGTTAGAGAAGATAATTTGCAGTTATTTGGTTTTTTAACTTTAAAAGATAAGGCCTTTTTTTTAGCCTTAATTAAAATTTCTGGCATCGGTCCTAAAATGGCAATGCAAATTTTATCAGGAACAAGCATTAATAAATTAATTATCTATATTGAAAGCGAAGATATTAAGTCTTTAACCAGCTTGCCTAAAATAGGTAAAAAGAAAGCAGAACAAATGATTTTATCTTTAAAAGGTAAATGGTCTGCTCCAAAAGCACAAAAAATAGACCAAAGTTTTGAACAATTGCGCAAAGAAGTGTTATCTGCCCTATTGAATCTAGGATTTAAAAAGCCATCTATCGAAAAAAGTTTTGAACAGTTAGAAGAGTGGACGGACTTTCAATCTGTTGTTAAGATTTGTTTAAATTATTTAACTAATGCTTAAAACATAGTTAGCAAACCGTTAATACGAGTAATACATGCAAAAAAAGACAGAAACTACAGAAACTACAGAAACGGTGACAGACGGATCATTACTTTTAAAAAAGTCTTTAGATAAATCGCTTAGGCCCTTATCTTTTCAAGAATTTCCAGGACAAAAAGCGGTTAAAAAAAAATTAGAAGTTTTTGTTCAAGCGGCAAAAAGCAGAAAACAAACATTGGATCATGTTTTACTATCTGGCCCTCCTGGCTTAGGTAAAACCACTTTAGCACATATTATTGCTAATGCTTTAGGCTCTAGATTAGTGAGCACCTCAGGTCCAGCTTTAAGTAAAAAAGGGGATTTAGCAGGAATATTAACTAATTTAAAAAAAGGCGACACCTTATTTATTGATGAAGTTCATCGATTAAGTAAGGATGTAGAAGAGTATCTGTATAGCGCTATGGAAGATTTTTTTATAGAAATTTTTACAGGAGAGGGATTAAGCACAAAAAGTGTTCAATTTCCCTTAGCTCCATTTACTTTAATTGTTGCCACTACTCGAGTGGGTTTATTAAAAGCTCCTTTTCGTAATCGTTTTGGGATTATTGAAAGATTAGTTTTTTATGAAAAAGAGGAGTTAATGCAAATTTTAGAAAGGTCAGCGCAATTATTAAATATTTATTTAAATAAAGAAGGCGCTTTAGAAATTGCTAGTCGTAGTCGAGGTACTCCTCGTATTGCTAATCGTTTATTAAGAAGAGTTTGTGATTATGCAGAGGTAAAGCAAATAAAGCAGATAGATAAAAAATTAGCTAATTTTGCTTTAAATGAATTAGGTATAGACACTTTAGGTTTAGACTTTATGGATCGAAAAATTTTACTTTGGATTCGTGATAAATTTAAAGGTGGGCCTGTGGGAATAGAAAGCTTAGCCGCTGTATTAAACGAAGAGGTAGACACTTTAGAAGAGGTTTATGAACCTTTTTTAATTCAAGAAGGATTTTTGCAAAAAACGGCTCGAGGTAGAGTGTTAACCGAAAAGGCTGCACTACACTTAAAGTAACAATTACATATAAGCCGATAGTGTTTTTCTTTTAGGAAGAGGTGACGGGCCGTATTGATTATTTTCAGGATCACTATTTTCAAAACCCAAAACAATGAAAACCCATATGTTGAGTAAAGGAATTAAACTTAGTAATATAAAGTAACCACTTTTATTAATATCATGAGCGCGTTTTATATTAATTACTACCATAGAGTATAATGAGAGTATAAAAAAAATCATAGATAAGCTATAAAGAGAGGAAACTTGTAAGAGAAAGCTAACGATAAAAAAGAACAATTGGCCTTTTAACCAATAATCTCGCCTTGTAATTCTTCCTTCGTAGGATAATAAAAAATTCCAATCAGGTAATAAAGATAGAGTTTTTTCCATAACTATGCCAATACTATTAAAATTATGAAACAGGCGCAAGATTTATCTTCTATAAAAGAACAAATAAAACTTTTCCCCTCAGAACCAGGGGTTTATATAATGAAGAATCTTCAAGATAAGATTCTTTACATTGGTAAAGCAAAAAATTTAAAATCGCGAGTAAAATCGTATTTTAATAAAACAGTTACCATTAAAACACAATATTTATTAAAACACTTATATCAGGTTCATTATATTTTAACACAAAATGAAGTAGAGGCTTTTTTATTAGAGGCCTCGTTAATTAAAAAACATAAACCACGATATAATATTCGTTTAAAAGATGATAAAAGTTACCCTTATATTTGTTGTAATTTAGAACATAAATTTCCAAGATTTTATTTAACTAGAAAAATTAAAGAGCAAAAAAGTCAATACTTTGGCCCTTACACTAACGCTATTATGGCTAAAAAAATGATAGCTTTTTTAAGCCATAGCTTTGGATTGCGAGATTGTGAAGATCGAGCAATGAACAATAGGCAAAGAGCTTGTTTGTCTTATCAAATGCAAAAATGCACAGCTCCTTGTGTTAATAAAATTTCTACTACAGATTATCAAGTGCATTTAAACAAAGCTTTAGATATTTTAAATCATAAAAACAGCAAAGTGATTAAAATTTTAGAAAAAGAAATGGATCGATATTCTAAAGCAGAAAACTTTGAACAAGCAGCAAAAAAACGCGATCAAATTTCAATAATTAAAGATTTTTGGGGAAAACAAAGTTTACATGCAGTAAACAAAAAGAAAAACCAAGATTTTATTAATTGTTTTGCAGACCACAGAGGTACATCTATAGTTGTTTTACATTTTAGAAAATCTTATCTCATTGGAAGTCAGTCTCATTTTATACCAAAATTTAATTTTTTAAACAAAAATGAAGAAGAAAAAGAATGGTTAAGTTCTTTTTTAAATCAATTTTATAGTGAACATATTATCCCTGACGAAATTTTTGTTCCTTTTGAAATGGGTTATAAGATTGTTAGTTTATTGCAAAAAGTTTTTTTAACAAGGCAAAAAAATAAAATAAAAATAAAACATATTTTTCAAAAAGAAGAAAAAAATATAATGGATTTAGCATTAAAAAATGCAGAAGAATATTTTAAAACCTCTATACATAAACAAGAAGATTCTGTAAAAGCCTTAAAAGTTATTCAAAAAAAATTACAGTTAAAAAATATTCCCTCTAAAATGGAATGCTTTGATATTTCTCACTTGCAGGGAAGTCATACAGTAGGGTCTCAAGTAGTATTTCAAGATGGAGAGCCTTTAAAGGCGCAATACCGTAGGTATAAAATTAAAGCCAAGGCAAACTCTGATGATTATCTTTCTATGAAAGAATTATTAACTCGTAGATTAAAGCATTCGCCTTTTTCTGAAGACACTTTATTAGTTATAGATGGAGGAAAAGGACAATTACAAGTGGCTGTAGAAGTTTTAAAAGAATTAAAAGCTAAAATTAGTGTGGTATCTATTGCAAAGGCAAGAACCTTAAAAGATTTTCAATCTAAAAAAATTAGTGAAACTAAAGAAAGGTTTTTCATTCCAGGGCGAAAAAACCCTATTACCTTTGATAAAAAATCAGAGTCTTTGCGTATTTTAACTTATTTACGAGACGAAGCGCATCGTTTTGCTATTAGCTACCATAGATTTTTAAGAGAAAAACCCAAAGAGACTAAGAAAAGCAAAAAATAACTAAAAGCGTCATTTTTGTGTTTTTTTATAGAGTTTATTCTAAAAAAGCTTATATTAAGCTCGAAATTGTATTGTCTTTAAAAAATTATAAAAACTACTAAAATAGCATAAAAAGGAAATGTAAAATGTCTTTTGAACTTATTCAAAAACACGGTGATCATGAAGAAGTGATTTTTGTGAATAATAAAAAATCGGGATTACGAGCTATTATTGCTATCCACAACACAGCACTAGGTCCAGCTCTTGGTGGATTGCGTATGTGGGATTATAAAACCGAAGAAGAGGCCTTGGTAGATGTATTGCGACTGTCTAAAGGCATGACTTATAAAGCCGCAGCTTCTGGATTAAATCTGGGAGGGGGAAAGGCTGTAATTATTGGAAATCCAAAAAAACAAAAAACCGAAGCCTTATTTCGTTCTTTAGGGGCTTTTATTAACTCTTTACAAGGTCGCTATATTACGGCCGAAGATATAGGAACCACGGTTAAAGACATGGAGTACATTTTTATGGAAACTCCCTATGTAACCGGTATTTCTAAAGCATTGGGAGGCTCTGGTAACCCAAGTCCTCATACTGCCCTTGGGGTGTTTATGGGAATGCAGGCGGCCATTGAAACAAAATTAAAATCCAAATCTTTTAAAGACATGAGAGTGGCCATTCAGGGTGCTGGTAATGTTGGTAGTCATTTATTAGATCTTCTTTATAAAGAAGGGGCAAAGGTCTTTGTTTCTGATATTGATACCGATAAGCTAAACTTTTTACAAGACAAATACCCAGATCTTGTTGTTGTAGAACCTGATAAAATTTTAAGCACTCCTTGTGAAGTTTTAGCTCCCTGTGCTTTAGGGGCAGTAATCAATGACGAAAGCATTCCTAATTTACAGTGCGAAGTTATTGCTGGGGCTGCTAATAATCAATTAAAAACTTTTGAACATGGGGTGCAGCTATATGATAAAGGCATTTTGTATGCTCCCGATTATGTTATTAACTCTGGAGGCTTAATTAATGTCTTTGTGGAGTTAGAGGGTTACTCTTACAAAAGAGCAGAAGAAAAAACGGCTAAGATTTATGACAATACAAAAGCCATTTTCGATTTAGCTAAAAAGCGAAGCATACCTAGTCATCAAGCGGCTTTAGAATTTGCAGAAAATAGAATTAAGTCGGTATCAGCAATTAGAGAAACTTATCATGGTCGATTATTAAGACCATTTTCTCATTTAGAGGGCATGAAAAATAGACAAAAATAAAGAAATTTGTTTTTATATTACAAGCAATCCATTTAATTAAAAAAGAGAATTTTATGAGCACTACTAACAAACCCGCATTTTATTTTTCTAGAAATCTTTTATCTTTTTTCGAATTACATTTTAAAAAAATTATTTTAGTAATAGTATTACTAACTAGTGTATTTTTAATTCAAGAGTGGAGAGATAATAATACTAAAAAAGAAGCTAAAAAAGTTTCTCAAATTTTTTATGTAATACAAAAAAAAATAAAAAATAAAGAAAATCAATTAATAGAAAAAAACACTGTAAAAAATGCAAAGTTTAAAAAAACAAAAAAGAAATATGTTTTTAAAAAAACAAAAAAAATATTAAAAAACAATTTTTCTTCTTTAGTTACAGAATATAAAAGTCTTTTACAGCAGAATCATAAAACTACTATATTTTTTGGATCTAGCTTAAATTTAGCAAAATTTTTAAGTGATTATAAGGATTTTGCTTCTAGTGCAGAAGTGCTTTTGCAGGCCTCGAAAAAGGTAAAAGAGAACTCTTTATTTTATCCTTTAATTTTTCAAGCTTTAGGTTTAAGTTACTTAAAATTGGGCCAATATAGTAAAGCCGCAAAGGCTTTTGTTACTATTACTAGCAAAAAAAAGGCTTTTTTGTTTATTCAGCCTAGTAGTTTGTTAAATTTATCTTTATCGTATTTTCAATTAAAAAAGTGGAAGTTATTAAAAGAAAGCATTTCTACGCTAGAAGCTAATTATCCACAAAGCAGTGAAGCTTCTACAGCTCAAGCAATAAAAAGGTATTTAATTTTAAAAAATAAGTAAACAATGTTTAAATATTTATTTTATTTTTATTTAGTATTATTTTTTTCTAAAGCCTCTTTGGCTATGGAGCAAAAAATAGTTTGGGCTAAAACTATTGCTAATAAAACAAACACAAAATTTCATTTAAATTATTACTCCGATCTAACGCCCTTTTATTATAATAAATCTATTATTATAGCCAGTTCTTCGGGGCATATTAGTTCGTTTAATCCATCTACAGGCTGGAGAAATTGGACCAAATTTATAAAGAAAGAAAGATTTTATTTTGCTAAAAAAAAGAAAAATGTTTTGTACCTAGGCTCTTTAACAGGAATGGTTTTTGCTTTTAATTTAAAAACAAAAACTATTCTTTGGAAGAAGTTATTGCCAGAGCAATTTTTATATAAAGCAGCTATTTATAAAAATCAATTATTGCTTTTGTCACCACAAGGTCAGTTATTGTCTATTAACAAAAATACTTCACAAATTTTATGGTCAAAAAAAATATTTACTGCAAATAAACAGGCCGATTTAATAGACATTAGAAAAAACAGTAAAAATGCTTTATTTGTATATAAACGCACACTGTATATTAAATACTCTTTAAAGTTATTGGCTTTTAATTTACGATCAAAAAAAGTGCAGTGGAAAAAAAGATACCGTTACAATTTAAAACAAGCAAAGTATTTTTCTAAGCCTTTAACAGTATGGATAAATCATAATAAAAAACGCTATTTGGCGGGTAATGTATTAAAAGAAAAAAAATATATTTATCTATACACGCAAGCCAATAGTTTGATTAAAGTTTTAGTTAAAAAATAAATGATTGCTCTTTCTAGAAAAATTTTTTTTTGTTGTAGTTTATGTAATAATAAAAAATACACAGGCTTGAACCTAGTTTTAGAGGTTTTTTTTCAAGGAAATGTAGATAAAACTTCTAATTTAGTTATTAATTTTTTTAATGTAGATACTTTTTTAAAAGATAGTGTTACTAACTGGGATCATAAAGAGTTTGTAGATATTAGTTTTTCTGATTTAGCTAATGTGGTGGCTGTAAATATTAAAGAAAATTGGCCTTTTTCTAAGGCAAAATTAACTAAAGTTAGCCTTTGTGTAAAAGAGCCTTTTCAAGAAGCCGTTAATTTTTTTTAGTATCTGGAAAAATAAGATGAATGTAATCGATTAACTTAGAAAGGTTTAAAACATTTCCGTCTTTCCAATAGCTAATCATGTCATTTCTTTTTGTAGCTGAATCTAAAATTATTTTTTTTATTACTTCTGGTCTATTTTTTTCATTAATCTTGCATTTATCAAAAACAGTTTGAGTTTGATCGTTTATTGTAGTTCTAGGTTGATTTAATATAGCGTAAGTTAAAGCTACAGCAGAAGTTACAAGAGGAGTGGCTTGCGAGGTTCCAGCTTTCCAACCATATTTATTACTACTAATAGTAGAATAAAGCCCTCCTAAAGGACTATTACCAGGAGCCGCTATATGAACATATT